>OGIG01000742.1_pt1 | contig 25606 bp, 19 predicted proteins | sample 1571601 | NCBI WGS metagenome assembly OGIG01 (sample SAMEA2581953, study PRJEB24529) | metagenome | biome: Human gut stool | place: China | collected 2011 | reverse complement strand
CCATGTCGTATGCGTAGGTCTGTGCATTGGTTCCGAACTTATCGATGATTGCATCCATAACGCTGTTGTCACAAATAAGTTCCACATCGCAGCGCTCGCTGTTATACATGTGGAGCATCCCATTTGTATAATCGGCAATGTCAAAGCCATCCGGCATTGGAAGTGCATCTTCATTCAGGATGTGTGGTACCTTGGCAACACGGTCTATTCTGAAATTGCCTATGTCGTTATGCTTTTCACTGAGGCCCACCATATAATAGTAGTCTCCATTCCAGACAAGGGCATATGGCGAAAACTTATAGGACATTCCATCGTGCTTTAGCCTTTGCTCTTTTTTTACATCGTACTGGAAATACTGGAAAGCAATCTTTTTTCTTTCGTTGATCGCTTGGTTGACCGCATCGATGATAAAATATATCCGCTCGTTTTCCTGCTTGATGCGGCCTTCTGACCAAAGGTTCCGCTTCAAAGAAGGAATGCTTGACGGAGCACCAAGCGCAGCAATCTTCTCAATTAATTCGTCGCTTTTCTTCTTCGTTATGAATTTGGACGAGGCTACTGCATCAACGAGCATTTTAAGCTCCGGTAGGGAGAACATTCTGGCATAATCATTCAGGTAATACTTCTTGGGCTTAGATTCAATCACCTCAATCTCCATCCCGGATTTTATCAAGAGATCAATATCGGAAGGGATCGTCGTCCGATGCGTAGTTATTCCGTGCTTTTCCTCAAGGAGCCGCATCATCTCAGCATTTGTAAGCGGATGCGCTTCATCGGTATCTTGAAGCATTTTTTCAAGATACAGCAGCCGCAGCTTGCTATCATTATCCATCGCGTTTCACCTCCTTGTGTTCAGGCAAGTTTCATGTCTGGTGGTTTTTGCCTATATTCAATCATTCAGAGAGATAGACAATTCTCCTCCAAAATTATTCATTGTAAATCTGCTATCTTCGAACAGTATTTCTTTCTCCATTTTGTAATCAAAAGGGAAAAGGCATGTAGATGAATTGATATCAGTAAAGGTATAGTAACCACTATCGTCAACAAGCATCATGGCATACACCATAAATGCGATGATTTTGGGATTACTCACGCTGTGCTTATTCACATGGTACTTGCCCGGCTTATCGCATATCATCATTACATCAAACGCCTTCAATGTAGCAATCAGCTTATCAATGGAATGGAACAGCGTTGTTCGCTCCCCCCACTCATCAAATAGTTTCTGTTTCAGTTGAGCCAGCGTAATCTCATCCTGAAACTCTGACATTTTACCGATGAGCTTACACATATCCACAAAAACAGGATACGCCGCCAGCATCATGCACCAGTGAATCGCCAAATCGTATTCTGGGTATGTCTTGATAAGCTCCAACGCATGTGCCCTGATTTTATTCGATAGCTCATTATCATAAACCCAGATATTCATAAGGATTTCTCTGGTTTTACGAATATTTGTAGGGCTTTCAATTTCAAACCCCAAATACTCATTCAATTGGTCCTTTATTTCTTGTTCTGTATGTTCCTCCAAAACCAGCTCTACGACCTTGTTCAGCCACTGGAGTTTCAAATTTCGGGACAATCCCACCATTTTAGCCATTCTTTTTTACCGCCTTTAATTTAATGAAAGGTACAACAACCTCATCCAATGTGATACCGCCATGCGTCATCACATTGTCTCCCTTGGCATCGAAAGAATCGCCAACATCGCAAAGCAGGTAATCATATTCCTTTGGGAGATAGTATTTCGGATAATCAATGAGCCCGTATTTTTCAATCAGACCAGCCTTATTGGCAAAGTCCTTCAGCACCACCATTCTACGGCTCTTTGTTTCCACCTCAACACCGGTTCCCATGAGTTTTCCAAGGCCGGTGCAGGTAGTGTTGCCGTGGTCCGCTGTGATATATACATCATATCCGGCAATGAGGAAGCGCTGCGTCATCTCCAGTAATTTTTTCTGATTTGCCAACACAGTGATGTCATTGAACATTCCAAGTCGGCCTTGTGTTTGTGCGTGAACCATATCGTCCACATCATTTATAATTACAGCGCCACATCTTATAAAGAAGTTGAACTGCACATCGTAGCCTCGCTCATAACCAATCTGCGTATCGGAATAGCCGAGGTCCTTTGCGCAGTTTACAAACTCTGTTTTTTCCTTGCTCAGCTTCCACGGTTCCAGTAGCTGACTTGGGTATTTACCGGACAGCAGGCACTGACGGGAAACAGATGTTGTGCTTGGTATCATTGCGAACATCGATGCCTTTTCATACGGAAGGCCCACAAATGAGCTGGAGATAATCTTCCAGTCAAATTCAGACATACCATCCATGACAATCACGATAAATTTATCGCTGTGGTCATGCATATAGTCCATTGCTTTACTCACCAGCACCGGTGAATCTTTATCAATGTTTTGCGACAGTTTTCCAAACTGCGACAATGCATACCGTTGGAACAGGTGGTTAATTTCCTGAGTATTATTATCAATATCGTATTGTACAGCCATTACATCCAACTGCGCCTTCTCTTCGGCAATAGTAAACCAGTCACCATATTGAGAGGCATTCCTTGCTCTCTCAATAAGTTCATTGGATGTTTTCCTAAGATATGCTTTCACATTGGCCCTGTCATAAACCTTCAAACGAAGGAACATTTCCGTGTCCTGCCTCTGTCGAAGGTCATCGAAATTTGTAGAGTACGCCGTGCATAGCAAATCCAAACCCATCTTATCTATATCTTTTAGAAGCGTCGGATGGAGTTTTGGAAATAGCTTCTCCAGCGAAACCTTATAGATAGACAATCGGCATTGTACATCGTATGGGATATACTGCTCAGTACGGGCAATAACAGCCAACTTAACGCCATGAGTTTTTAACTTCTCTTCATACTCAATCCTGAAGGTAATGTCGTCGATATATCTTACGATTTCAAAACCATGTGCAGAGAACGCAGAGATGTAATTCGCTCTGGTATTTAGATTTTCGTCATCCAAGAGCAATATTTTGTCCGTATATTGTGCAGAAGATTTCTCAAACACATAGTCTCCGAACATCGGCTACGCCTCCAATCTTACAAGAATCATCAGGCGGAAGTCAGGATAAATCTGGCTTCCTTTTTTATACTCGGATTCAATAGAATCCTTTTCTCGTGCCAGCTTTGCGAGTCTGGAACGGCGGATATTATCAATACCTATATGTCCTGCTGCCTCTTCGCGGAGCTTCAGCGCATACATATATTTGTTATATCTTTCCTGGTTAAGCTGAATCTGCTTCTCCTTCAATTCAATGAACGTATTATAAGCGAAATCCATGCTCAACTTTTCGAGCTTTTGGTAGTCCTCTTCTGTAATATTCGGAGCAGAATGAACAGACAAGCTGCTGGTGCTATCAAGAAAAACATCCATAATCCGCTTTCCTGCCATCGGACGAAGCAGCAAACTCTCGTTGACAAAAACAGGAATAATTCGCCTGCCACTCTCTTCTTCGGAAATGGATAACTCCCACAACATAAAGTATCCGGCTTCATTTGGGAAGTTTCTGATGCCAACAGACATAATCGGTGAAGTCTTGTCCTGCATAATTTCAGTCCGCAGATGTTGAATGATTTCCTCATCATTGATGCCAATGCGATCAATCAGGTGGAGATCACGCCCCTGCCAGCTCTCATAATAGGTCAGCATTTGCCGTAATGCAGCATCTACATCAAAATTGGATTCGGTACCAACAAGCTGTGTTAGATCTTTTTCCTCGCGAATAATATCCCTGTACTTCTGAGCATTCGCAACTTGCTGTTTTACTTCAGACTCAACTGGGTGCATATTGCGCTCTACAGAGGAAGGTTTTCCAACAGAATTCATGTAAACCTCTGTGAAATCAAGTTCAGCCACCTCGCTATCCAGAACATCGGAATACTTATCGACGCCCAGCTCTTTAAGGATGACGGAGAGCTTCTGCTCCAGAACTTCACGGACGCGATTTTCGACCGTATCACCAACAATGAAGTTATAAATTTGAACATCTCGCTGCTGGCCAATACGGTCAGCACGACCGCAGCGCTGTTCGATTTTCATTGGGTTCCACGGCAAGTCGTAGTTAATGATGATATTGGAAAACTGCAAGTTCAGGCCTTCGCCACCGGCATCCGTGGAGATAAAGATGCTGGTCTGGGTCTTAAACTCCCGTAGAGCGTCATTTCGCTCATCAATGCTCATGCTGCCGTTAAGCACGGAAACTGTGAATCCTCTGTTTTCCAAGAACTGTTGCAAATACTTCTGCGTAGCAACAAACTCTGTGAAAATGATAATCTTCTGACTCCGATCATCGCTGAGAATTTCGTCGATGGTATCAATAAGATGCTCTACCTTGACATCCGCATGTTGGAATTCGGCCTGTTTTGCAACAGCAATAATATGTTCCAATTCTTCGATTTCTTCGGCCATATTGAGTGATATTGCCTCGATCGCCTCGGTAACATCGTCCTCAATTTCCATTTCGGCCAAATCTGCCTCTGTCAAGGAGCTTATTCGGGTATTTTGCGATTTTAGTGCCTCCAAACGACGTTCTAAACTCTGCCGCACTGCTGCCGTACTGCTGGTGACCATGCGCTGCATGATAATCAGCAGAAAAATAAGGCACATGTTCTTTTTTCGATTGCGCCTTGCCTTGTCGTAGGTCTTGGAAACATAGTGGCTAACCAATTCATACAATTCTCGTTGGAATGTGTGGCGCTCGTCCCAATGCAGTTCCACAAGATGTGTAACGCGGTTCTTAAACAGCAGATTGCCGTTATTGTCGATAGCTTCACGCTTTTCTGTACGAATTAGGTATGGAGCCACCTGTTCCTTTACGATAGACTTTGAGTTTGGAAATGCTTCTTCATCCAGCAGTCGCACAAGACGCAGAAACGGCTCGGTCTTACCGTTATGAGGTGTCGCTGACAGGAGCAACAAATACGGACTCGCCTGCGACAACAAATATCCCAGCTTATATCTGGCTACCTCGCCGGAGGAACCAGCTACACGGTGGGCCTCATCAATGACAATAAGATCCCATCCGCTATTGATGATGGAATAGATGCGTTCCTCGTTGTATTTTTGTACATGCTCATCGGTCCAGCCAGCGTGCTTTTCGATAGGCTTTATGGAGTCCATCGGCGAGATAACCTGATCGTACTGACCATAGACATCATCCGCATCCGTTAGGCGTCGGATCGTGTCGTAATCTGACGGCAATATCACATGGAATTTCTCGTGGAACTTCTCCTGCATCTCTGACGCCCACTGTGTAACCAGTCCGGTCGGGCAGACAACCAGAACACGCTGGACGAGACCGCGGCTCTTTAACTCCTTGATAATCATGCCAGCCTCGATGGTTTTACCGAGGCCAACCTCATCGGCAAGTATGTAGCGGACATTATTTGTCGCCATTGCTCGGTTCAACACATGAAGCTGATGCGGCAGCGGAATCACTCCGCTCGCCAATGCAGACAGAAAGCCGCTGGCGGTCTCATTTTTGATTTTGGAGAGCAACATAACATAGCGCAGATAGTTTTCATCCAGCTGTGCATTGTTGCCTCCCGTTTTTAATTGTTCGCCGGTCGCCTTGTACACACTACCATTGGCAGGATTGAACACCTTATAGGATGTATAGCCCCAGAGTTCAATCCGCTCCATGACTTGTACATTTGCTCCAGTTGCAGTATCAAAAACGAAATCACCGATGTTAAACATTGCATGCATCCTCTAAAAAGCAAAAAGAGCTTTTTATTCCTCTCTTTGTAGAATTGACTCTGCTTCGTTGGGAAGATTGTTGAGTCTTTCAATGACTTTAGATACCCATTTAGGAACTTTTTCTTGGTTGTCAATGGCTTTTTTGGTGCGTATATATAGCTCCAACGCTTTAGCTTTGCCAACGTCGCCAATAAAAAGATTTTCTTCGAGCCTTTTTTCGAAGCCTATATATCTTTCGTGCACGATACCATCCGGAAAATCGTCATTGCATCCGAACATACACAATATTCCGCGATTTTTCTTAATGGTGGCTTTTTCATCGTCTTTTCCAATATTCTGCTTGTCACCATCAAAAATCACAAAGCAGGGAATTCCAAATTCACTATACAAGCGGTAGAAACGGTCAATTTCACTCTTTCCGCCGCAGCGAACAATTGTTACACCTTCGGCAACATAGTCGTAATCCAGCAAGTCAAAGAAGTATGGCAAAATCAATGATTCGCTTTCTCCCTCAACAAGGATTACTTTTCTCGCAAACATAGCTTCGCTTGCTCTTTGAGAATCGCCCGTGTTCTCATAGGCGTCTTTGTATCTGAACATCAAGTCGTCTTCTGACGATTCTATTCCATTCCGCTTTTTGAGATCAGCAACAAAATCAGCCGCGGCAGCCTTGCGGATATAAGTTCCCTTATCCATAGATTTCCGCACGATATTAATCTCGTTAAATCTATCGAGAGAAACAAACTCTGTTGAGTGTGTTGTGATGAATACCTGCGTCCCATTATCCGCTAATTCACGGATAATTTTATAAAAGTTTCGCCTGCCCTGCGGATGAAGATAAAGTTCCGGCTCATCTATAAATATCGGCGTCTGATTCTTTAATTTCAGTTGGGAATATGCTTTCAAAATGGCAATCGTGATGCTTGCCTGAACCCCCATCCCCAGATCGGATGCACGGAATGTCATGCCAGTTTCTGCTTCATTCACCATAATCTGCATCGTTCTAAACAAATTCCATGGGTCATACATATTCAGGTCAACATTAAAATCAGCCGGAGCACGATTTAATTGCCGTGCTGTTTCAGATCTTAGGATACTTATAAATGTATCCATAAGATTATTTCCACCATCATCCTTAACCGAGAAAAGAATATCGTCTCGTATTCTTTGCATTTCCGACTTGAAAACATCGCTCTTAGATTTTAGCTCTCCTGTTAAAGGATCAGTTTCTGCCTCTTCTAAAAATCTGGCATTGATGTCTCGCAAAAGTCTTCCGAGAACAGTCCAACGATTAGCTGCGGGGTTCTCGGAAATTTTTCTGTCCGATCCGATGAATGCTGATATATATTTCTGACGAACATCGTCACTTACATATCCATTCCCGTCAATGTTCAAGCCAGACTTCTCATTTCCATATTTGTCGTGCCATTTATTGGTCATTTGCAAATAGTGACCATCATCAAATTGCAGTGCTATGCTTACATATGCATTTTCGTCACCGCGATAATAATCCTCCTTAGGAAAGTTATTAAACGAGGGATAGACCGGTCCCAGAACCCATTCCATGGCGGCAAAGATGTTGCTTTTGCCAACACTGTTTTCGCCGATAAAGACATTGACTTTGTCCGAGATCTTTATGTCTATATCCTTAATGCTCTTATAGTTCTGTATGGCGATTCTGGTGATTTTCAAAGGTCATCCCTCCCATGTCTTTGCTATTATCATGTCAGTTTCTGCTTTCGTCTGCCACCCATTCAATATCTCCTGTGGTGTTGCTGGAAGTCCAGTACTTTCCACTTATTCTGATGTTCTCTTCATTAAGAATCATCCGACATGTCCCATGCTGAATTGGATTTTCTCTCTGGATTGCAGCAGAAGGATTTGTCATATAAGTGTAGTACAATACATCCTGACCGAATTCATTAACAATCGCAGCAGCTATCGTCACACTTGAATTAAAATCCGTTGAAGTCTTAATTTCAACGCCAAGCCAAGACTGTTTAATTTGAACATGAATAGGCTTTTCGCCCGCCACTCCTCTGTAGTTATAGTGGATTGTTCCAGTATACTTCTTCTTCAAAACCGGCGCACGGTTCCATGGTAGCTTTCGCCAGAGCCACCTCTCATAAACGAAAAAACACACTGTCACCGCTGTCACAGAATAACCTAAATATGATGTGTAATCACCGAACTCCTGCGGTTTCTTGATTAAACAGCATATCGCAAAAATAACAGCTGCAAGAAATATGGAAGGTTTTATGAGTTTTTGTATTCGTTCGCTCATATAAGACTCCTTACTCATAATCGTAGAATAATGCCAGCTGAATCAAGAATTCATTTAGATGCTCATAGTCACTATTGGATGTGCACAAAGGCTTAATTCCGTTTGCTTCTTTGTAGCTTTTGAAATCACTTCTTCGTTTCTGAAGTAAGGAAATCAGCAACGAAAAGGCAAAGACCTTCCTGTAACTTCCGCAGTTTTCTGTGTACCAAGAATCCTCAATATTCCACAGCAGCGATTCAAGCATAAATGAACTAACATTTTTTGCCGCGTTGCTGCATGTTGCGCAAGAACTATCTTCCATTAGATAACGCATCTTTTTCATAATGCGAACCATTTTCTTGTAATGATGATTCGTATCACTATTCTTCTTTCGACCATTTGCAATGTGTTGCTCTGGATAGTTGATGATCATTCCACCGTTATCAGGATAAATCACCACGCCGCCCAAATAATTATTCACATCATGCCTATAGTCCTGACGGTAATCACGATATCGTAGGCAAGGAACCGCATCGGCATCTTTACGGTAGGTGTTGCCATGAACTTTTATTGACTTATTTTTCCGCTCAACATCGGAGCCAAACTTAGCTTCCAAAGCTTCCTGAACTTCATCCTTAAAGGATTTCACTGCAGGTTCTGCTTTTGAAAAGCCATAATCGGCATCGTTTTGTGGATATAATGTTCCTGCTGAGCGATACTCAGTGCAAAAAACTTCTTCCTGAATTACAGCCACATCCACATCACTTTGCGTACGGACATTCGTATTATTGGCATAGGAACCTTGCACAAATATTTTGATTTTGCGTGAGTCTGATAAGCGGCGTACCTGCAATGAGTATGCGAGCGTATCAGGGTAGAGAGGCGCAATGGCTACGCCATCATCAGTAAAGCCAAGCCCTTTTAAGGCATCCGCCACCATGCGTATTGCGTTTTTGCATTGACCATCCTCAGTAGCACTAAGCGGCTGAGAATACCCTTCCAACATAGATTCCGTAAATTTCAAATTATCCCTCCTAACTCTCACACTCTTCCCAAACTGATATCGTAGTACATGAGCAGATTCGGGTCTTCCTGAATGGTGGACTCCGGCAGGCGCTCGGCGATATCTACGATTGCCTGATAGTTCTTGTCCTTCCACAGGCGAGAGAAACCGACACGGATTGCTTCAGAACGGAAAGACTTGAGCTTGCCTTTGCTGTTCAGATATCCTTCAAACTCTTTCCAGAGTTTCTTTTCACGCAGCTTGGCAACATCGCCTTCCTTAGTGACATCAGGTATGTACCAGCGTCCCTTATCGTCCTGAAGGAAGTTTTCCTCAAGCAGCACAGCCAACTCCGGCATAGCCTCGTAACGATCAACGCTCTTGACTTCCTGCATGAACTTCGGCTGAATCTCGGCGTAAGTCTGCGGACCGTCTCCCTGCTCGTCCAGCTGCTGGTACAGCCAAGAGATTGCGGTTTTCTCATTGGTCACGAACAGCGAGAACTGAATCTGTTCTACTTCAGTCTTGATGCGGGCAGTATCATATTCATCCGGCAGGAAATACATGTTGTCGCGCTTGAGAAAACGCTCGTCCAATCCTTTGTAGAAGTCGGTGGCATCCAGCGGCACAGGGATACCTTGCATAATGTGGTAGGCAACCATTCGGTCAAATAGCAAATAGGCTTGTCTTTCGGCAACTATCTCAATTTTACCATCAGAAACAACAACTACTGGAATATTTTCGAGATGCTGGCGGACAAATGCCCACGCAGTTTCAACACTTCCCGCGTTGCTCATAAAGCGGCGCTTAAAACTGTTTTTAGGCTTGTATGCAGAAATCACCAGGTCTTGCTGAACGGTTGCAGTTGAAGAGAGTTGCTTAGTAGTACCCTTTTGTTTATCCAAAGTACGTACGTCAGCAATAATAAAACCAACTCTTTGAATTGCTTCCTGAATTGCGTTCCATACTGCATTTTTAGAGTTGTGGAACTCAACTGTTATCCAATGATTCGGTTTTAATACTTTGAAATACTGTTCAAAGCATTTCGTCATCAATGTCTGGTATTCTATGAGTCCCTTTCCTTGAGCTTTGTTAACAACAGCCTCTGTCTTGTTTTGCGTCTGCACTCCGAGCCAGCATTCCCAGATTGCATTAAGTTCCGAGTAATTCAAGTTGTCACCAAACGGAGGATCTGTGAAAATATAATCAACGCTATTTTCAGGAATATTGCTCAAATCGGTAGTCGATTGAGTTGTCACAATTGCTTTCGATGCCATTCCGTACACCGCCTCAATTGCTTTCATTTTTTCTTCCAACAGCCCAAGTATATTTATCTCTGTCTGATAATATGGCATGTACAACGTTCCCGAAAGGGGACCAACATGACGGTTATGATTAGGCATATACCTATTCAATTTATGTGAACGAGAGTAGATAGAAGAAAACCAAAACATTAGTATGTGACGTAAACGCTTATCTTCTTCTTTTTGAATCAAGTCATAGCATTTAGACAGAACATACAGGTTCCTCTTCGTATAAAAATGGTGAACATGCGTCACGCCAATTCTATCATTCCTTCTCGACTCACTACCTTCACGCATTCTATCTGACGGGTACCAGTAGGTATTTACCGTTGAGGAGATTCTTTCAACAAGTTCTAAATCTGACGGCTCAACATCCTTCGAATATCTTTTTCCATCATAAGTATAAAAAATCCTAACTGGCACTTGTTTTGCAGTTGTAATTGTTTCACCCAATCTATCATCATAAATGACATCTTGCGCATGTTCACTCTTATTTTTATCAATAGTCGCTGAGCATTTAGGACACTTTGGCTTCGAAATGACTTTATTTCCCGGCAAAACACATTCTTTCCAAAGATTGAGTTCTTCGCCGCAGTTAGGGCAAATGTAGACATCAGACCAAACAGTATATTCTATTTTTCCTTTGGAGCTACCGTTGTGAATTGTTTCATACATCCATCCACACTCTTTTTTGCATTCGTTCAAAATCCAATTTGCTTTATTAACAAATTCCGAAGTTACAAATGCTGTATTATAATTGTAACTGATAAATGCAGCCTCAGGAGACAAATCCGACAGGATAGCATATCTGCTGCCCCATTCCATATCAGGAATGTCCTGCTGTAGTTCAAAGCGCAATGTCCAATCATCCGCGCCACACATCTGAGCGGCCACACCTGTCATTCCTGTTCCAGAAAAGCCATCCAGCACAATGTCTCCAGGTTTAGTGTAATTGAGAATATATCTCATGATAGCCTTAAATGGCACTTTGGTGTGGTAACTGTGTGCCATATACATAGGATCATGCTTTCCCTCACTTACATCGGCCGTAAAAGGCTCTCTGTGATATGTATCACTCTCTTCCTCGTACGGTGTTCCATGCTCACGCACAAAATCTTCGATGTAAGGATTCGGGCAGGCAGTATATTGAGGACCATTAGATAGTTCAATGATTTTTTCATCCGTCCCTATCGGGAAGCCTTCAATGTGACGTACCCGATCTATATCCGCTTTTGTTAATTTTCTCGGTTCCATTTTTAAACCTCACTTTCTTTGCGCTTCACAACGATACGCAGTTTACCGGCATCCTTGCCTTTAGTATAGGAAGAAATCAACTCACTTACCTTTGCCTTGAAGGATGTCTCGTCCATCGGCGGCATCTGCTCCAATTTCGCCATCAAATCATCGGTGTCGATAACCACAGGTTCAAAGCCTTTCAACAGCGCATTAATGGCTTTGACAAAGAAGTCATCTACACGATTTGGCAGAGTACCACTGACGATAAAGTCATCGATAGCCTGCTGCTGTTCTGCAGACAGGAACTTCTTCTGGCTTGCCACAATCGGGTCAGAGATAGTATCCAGCAGAGTCTTAGTCCATTCAGCCAGTAAATCGTCGATACGGATTTCCAGATTATCCATCACACCGTTGACATTCTTTACCTTATCGTCGAGGTGGTAACGGCAGTGAGGACAAATATGAGTAGTTTTCAGTTCTTCCGGAGTCAGCTCGTAGCAAACCTTGATGCTGGACATCTCATTTTCTATATCCGTCAGCTTGGCGGCAGACAAGATTTCGATAGAACGAAGCTTGCGCAGACTGGTCAGCGCACGGCCCTCCTGAATTTTTCCTCTGCGCTGCGCGTCCGTGATATCAAGCCTCTTCTTTTTGTGGTTTTCAAAATAGATATCGATATATTTCGCCTTTATCTTGGAGAGGATTGCATCGACCTTCTGGGCGGCAGCCTCACCGGAAACACCGTCCATGATGCTGTCACGGATGGATCGAAACTCCGCCTTCGCAGCATCCAGTTCCGCCTTGAATGCTTCGCCCAGATCTATATATTCAATGTTTGCGATGTACGAAACGATATCCGCGCAGCCGGACTTGAAGTCCATGAATTGCGGAATTTTCATCATCAGCGAAATTTGTTCCGCCAGTGCATCAACCTGATCCATGGAGAGACTGAAGTTGTTCAGCTTTGCAGGAGTGTTGAACTTTGCCTGATAGTTGCTGAACTCATCTCTTACGGCAGTGCAAGATCTCTGCAGCATTGCTACCTCGGCTGCATTTGCCAGCGGTTCTCCCCACAAATCGAAGCCATTGCTCAGCTTATTCGCTGCAAGCACAGAAGAATTCGCCATTTCTTGTGCCTTAGAAAGCAGTTGAGCTACACCCTTTTCACGGTCATTTGGGTTGTCCAGAAGAGCCGGGTTAATATCGAGCACTTCAAATAGCTTTTTCAGCTCGGCCATAGAAATCTGAGCCGGCCTCGACAGGTACTTAAACTCGTACAAATCCATAACGCTGGTCTTCGGAATCTGGTCCAGATTGGAAGCTGTGATGGTCTTTCCGTCCTTTGTGGTAATAACAGCATATCCGCCGTATACCATAGACAAGAAGATGATTGGCGTGAAAATGAACTCAATCTTGAACCGCTTGTCAATATACATTTCCATAAAACGAGACTGGAAAATGTCGGAGTAATTCAGAACGCCCTGCGGCGGCAATTTTCGGAGCTGCTCAATGTAGTACGCTGCATACTTGGAGCCTTCGGGCCGAATCTTATCTCCATCCAGTACGCCAAAGCTCTGAAGCATCAGCGCAGACTGCTGGGTTTTTCTTCCAGCAAAATGATCGAAGGCTGCACGAGCGCAGTCGGCCATATTGCGGCGGGTAATCTTGGTCTTCATAACCGGGAAATCCGGGTACTTGGTGCAGAAATACTCATCGAAGCACAGAGAAGCTGCAAGGTCGATAGTGTCCTTGAATGTCATATCGCGGTTATAGCGACCTCTCAGAACCTCAATCATCTGGCGCTTCTGGCCCTTGTACAGCACATCAAAGCAAGTGTTCTTGTTTTCGCTCAGATACTTGACCAGGCGCTTGCGGAGCATATTGCCCTTGTTCAGGTATGCATCCTTATCCTTGCCTTCGCTAATCTGTGCAAGGCTCTGTGCCGCTGCATAAAGTCCCATGAATTCACGAAACTCATCAGTGGACTTAAAGTACAGATAAACTTCATCATGGAGGTTCTGAACTTTGCTGCCGTTTTCTTCATATGGAGGCATGATGTGGATATAAAAGTCACGCTCCGGTTGGGCAGTGCTGCGCTCTCCGGGCAGCCCCATGAACAGGTAGCCTTCGCGGAAGATGTTATGGGAATCCCAATTTAGGTCGTACTCATAAATGTTGAAGTTAGTAACATACTGCTTAGCATCCCACTCTAAGCAGCGATATACAACATCATAGAAATAGCGGTTTAACTCACCATCAGCCATGACAGAAGCTTTCTGCTTAATCTTCTCATCGTAGTCCACGATTTTATCCACATCGATATAGTACTGATTGTTGCTATCGTTGTAGATGATAAACTGTCCAGAGACAGTGGTCATAATGTCACGCAGGGTGGTCTTGACAACAGAGAGCAGGAAGTCCGCATCCTGTTCCGGCATGGGCAAATACAGGCACAAATCATCTTTCAAATTCTCTGCCGTTAAACCGAATTGCACATCCAGGCCATTGGTGGTAAGTCTATGTACACTCAAAGCATAGATAATCTTTATTGCCAGAGGCTTGTAGGTCGCCTTCGGAAAAGCTCGGTTAATGATATCCTCTAACTGCTGGCTGGCATTCACAACACGACTAATGGTCACATCACTCTTCAGCAAACCATTGGACTTAATTGCAGGCCAATAGTCATCGAAGGAAATGATGCCCGGTGCATTTTCAGGAACATCAGTGTTGAAGATACCCTTGATGGTTACGGAGATATTTTTCAGAATATGGCGATTTTCAATTAAGTAAATTTTGTTGAATACATCAATGTAAGAAGGATGGATCGGGAACAGGTTCACGAACTCTTCCAGTCTAGAAGACATCCCTGTATAAAGACCACAGAACTGTTCGAGGTGCTTGCGTATGATTGCTTTCTGTTCCGGTGTCTTCTTCAGAATACGCTCAGACACGACATAGGAGGTTGCTTCTTTCGTGATAATGAGTTGAGTGAACCGGTCGCTGACATGCTTCAGTGTATCAGCAACAAAGCTAAAGCGAGGATTATCAAAAATCTTTTCCTGCATACCGAAAATGACACGCAGTTTGGACTTGGAACACATCTCACCAAGAGCACGGAAAAACTCAAGGTCGAGAACGATTTCTCTCTCATCGCGCGAGGATAGGTAAGACAGGAACTCGTCAACGATTATCAGGTAGCCCTTATCCGGGTACTTTTCAGAAAAAGCCATCATCATATTCTGAATGACGGTCTTCAGACTCTTTACGCTGCCATACTCAGGCACCTCAAAATCAATACCACGGTTATCAAAGTCATCCTGCACATAGCTCATGATAACATCGTAGAGAGGCATAACAACGCCACCGATCTCAATGCGCAGAACTTCAAATTTTCCAGCAATAGGTTCCATCTGCTGGGCAAATTTCTTGTTTTGTAGATACTGTAGGTTGTCTGCATCGGTTGCAATAGCTGAGATTACAGACATTAAGTGAGATTTACCGGTACCGTAGTTGCCGACCACCAACACACCCTTGTTGTCAATGACCTCATCCATTTGCAACTGATCAATCATAGGAGCCTGCAGATTTTCCGCCATAGCGTCCGACATTACATAGGTCTCAACATATTCACGAGCTTTATCTTTATTTCCAGCAGTTACAAGCTGGATAACATCTTCAATCGGATTGAAGCTAATTAATTGAGAGTACTTCATATCTTGTTCCTCCTTAGACGATACATGTTATGTCGTATTCAGCTATGTTGAATATCTTGAAATCCGAGTAGCCATCCTCAGCATAACATAGCCTGCCATCCTCGTATTTTCCGGGCCAGATAGCGCTGAAAGATTTTCTCTTACAGGCATCCACCAGAATCTTCAGAACATCAACTTTGTAATCGGGATTAAACATCACATCAAAATCTTTTATTACCGTATTGTCTGGCAGCGTTTTAAGGATTTCCTCAAAGCAGTTCGCTAATCGTATTGTTCGTCGATTTGGTTTTACCAAAGATAGCTTCTCGGCCAAAGCACGGTTTAGCGATTCTGCACTATCAGTCGTTGCTTTATCCGAGCAACAGTAAATTATGGGTTTTAGCAGTCCTGTGCATTCCAAGTTGGATACCGTGCGAGAATGAATAATCTTACCCATTTTCGGCTCCCTTCTACAATTTATCTGCTTTTGTGTTCTCTCTGCTGTATGCCTACGCATTTAGATCTTTTTTCAACTACTCACAGATCTTCTATTACTTCCATGACATCGCCTATGTCGCAATGAAAGATTTTGCAGAGCCGAAGCATTACTTCCATTGAAACAGGTCTGTCATTATTTAGCTTCGTCATAACATACGAACTAAGCCCTGCCGCTTCAGCAAGCTCGCTTTTCTTCATCTTATTGTTTTTCATTAATTTCCAAAGCTTGTCATAAGAAATGTTCATTGGCTTCCTCCATCCACAAGGTTTAGCAGCTTGTTAGAATATAAATTCACTCATAATAGTATATCAGAAAATTGGAATTTCTCAAGCCATTTCGCAATTTCTCTCAGATAAATTTGCACTATTGTCGTTTGTCGCCGACAAAAATAAAAGCCGCCATCAAGTTCAGCAGGGAATAGTGATGGAGCGCTCCTATTACAGCCAAGAGGCGGTGCCAACAGCATCGCCTCTTGATTATATCTATTCCGCGATATTTATGACCTGCAGACCGCAGCGGCGGGCATAGTTCACGGTATAGGCCGTGCCGCCGGTGGGTTTCGTCAGATAGCAAATGCAGACGCTGCTGTTATCCACAAGATGCCGATTGCGTTTTTGCATACAGCCCCGAAAATAGTGCTCCGAGGTATAAGTCACCTTATCTGCGCAGCGCTTGATCTCTTCGTAAGTGTCGATATTCTCTTGCGGCCATCCTCGAGTCTGGTTAAGGCACGGCAACACAAGGATCAGCCGGATCTGCGGATAACGCTCCCGCAAGCGGAGGACAGCCTGCGCTGCCAGGGTATCGAATCCCAAGGCACCACCTGCGCCGAAATAGCGATAGCCCTGCTCGATCAGTGTGATCAAGGCATCCTCCAAGTGCTTGGAGATTTCGGGCAGATCATCTGTCGGCAATTCCCGATGTCCGGTGAAACAAGCCGTTCTGGATTTCATGTCTATCATCTGATAACCACCACCTGTCAATATAATAACATCCACAAACCATTGCCGCAACGTAATTGCAGCCTGTGAGCAAATATTATTTCCGCATTTATAGGCTACAATATAATAAAGGGCGGTGAATGGTTAATGACTGAGAAAGATTTCTCCTTGCGTTTGGCAAAGCTCCGGGAGGAAAAGGGCGTTTCTGCCCGTGATATGAGCCTATCCATGGGACAAAATCCCGGTTATATCAACAACATTGAAAGCGGAAAATCCATGCCGTCACTTTCCGGGATATTTTACATTTGTGAATATCTTGGGATAACGCCCAAAGACTTCTTTGATATAGATGCAGCCAGTCCGTCAAAAGCAAACGAGCTTTACTCTATCGCAAAAGGGTTGAGCAATGAGCAACTGGATAATTTGATCGCACTGGCGAAGGGCCTGCGAAAATGAAAAAAACACGGTGCCACCCGCAAAGGGTGACACCGTGTTCTGCTTAGTAGGCGACTACGCCATATCCGAGAATTTCATAATAGCCAACCGGGTACTGATTGACGCGGCAGCTATCGCCGGAGTTGCCCTCGATGGTGTAGACAACGCCGTTTTCGACTTTCTGGACGATGCCAACATGATCGGCCTGACCGTCCTGCGGGCCGGAGCTGCCCTTGTTGTCCCAATCGAAGAAGATAATCATGCCAGGCGAGGGCTCCATGGCGTTATCCGCCCACTGCCCACGCTCCCGGAACCACTGGACGCCGTTGACACAGCCTGCGAACTTCGGAATGACATCGGTGTCGATATAGCCGCATTCATTTGCACACCAGCTGACGAAGCAGGCACACCACTCCACACGGCTGCCAAAGCCGTACCATGACCAATAGGGCTCTCCGCCTACATTGCCCACCTGTGACAGGGCCACGGCAACGATTTGGTCATCCACTCCGTAGATTCCGTAAAGCACCGCTGCCCACATGTTGCTGTCCTGTGCAAGCAGTTCTGCAAGCTGCTGCTTTTGATCCTCATTGAAGCCGTACTGCGCAGCCATCTCATCCGCCGTCTTGTGGCTGACAGTAATATAGAGCGTCGTAATCGTCTCCTGTACCTCTTCCTCAAGAATATTACCGTTGCCGTCGTCCGTCTCCACAATGACCGTCTCTGTCCTTGTTTCCGTCCGGTGGGTGATTTCGTTCATCTCCCAGAACAGGTCCTTCAGAAGCTGTTCCTTTTCCGGAGTGATCGTTGCTACCTCCTGGGGATTATCCGGATCAGAGGTCGTCTTGACGGCATAGATCGACAGCACCTCCGGCCACACGGCACGGGAACCGGACATTTCAAGCGCATCGTATGCAACGGAATCCTTGATGGCATCCAGCTCGTTCTGGTAATCCATGTTGATTTCCTGAATGACCTGCCGCATCATCTTTTCTGAGCCGGTATCCTCGCTTGAAAAGAAAATACCGAAGCAGGAGCAGGCAATCAAGGCAACAAGACAGATAACCACGACGACCACGACCGCAACCCAGCCACCGGCAGCGATGGCCGCAACCAGCGCTTTCATCGCCGCTGCTATGGCCTTGATTGCCGCAGCAACGGCTTTTGCCGCCGCAACAGCCGCTTTGTAGGCAGCTATGGCAGTCTGGCGGGCAATCTCCGCCGCTTTCTGTGCGGCCTTTGCAGCCGCAGCCGCTGCCTTTTGCGTTGCCTTCGCTGTTGCCTCTGCGGTTTTGATGGCAGCCTTGGAGGTTTTCTCCGCAGTCTTTACGGCCCTCTCTGTTGACTTTACCGTTCCCTTTGCACCGGCTTTTACTGTCTGTTTCCCGGCAGAGCGAGCAGACTGCTTGATGGTGCGCTCGGTACGCTCCGCAGATTTGATGGTCTGGTTTCGTCTGCGCCGGATGCTTGTCCGTGTGGCCTCCGTATTTTGCCGCGCTGCCTGCCGTGCAGCATCCTCTCGCGGCGTTCTGCTTGGCGCGCCCCTACGCAGCTCCTCCTCATAGCGGCGAACCCGTTCTTCATTTTTGTGGATGCGCTTTTCATTGCGGTGCTCCCGGTGCGCCTCCTTGCCTTTTTCAATGGCTTTTTTCGTTTGGCCGGAAACCTCGTGCCAAACCTGATCGGTCACATCCTCAGCGGCATAGCGGATTTTGTCCTCCGCATATTCGGAGGGGGAAATCTGCCCATCGTCCATCAGGTTTTCCGCCTGATCCTTGGAACGGACGAGCGCCGTCTTCATGCGCTCGGAGGCAACAGCCGCTTTATCAAGAACCTTGATGTCCTTTGTGCTTTCCCTTGTTTTTATCCTGCCCAAAGCCATCACCTCCTCTCAGAGCAGACAAGTCACACCTTCTTCGCTACGACAACGAAGCGACCGTTGGGATAGGTATATTCGCAGGTGGAAAGGGTCAAAAGCTGATCCCCGTACTCAGCAGTAACCCCCGTGTCATAGAGCTGTCTTGCGCGGACATTCTTCATGAACTCGGCAAACTGTACTTCATCCATCAGCGTGTATTCGTTGTACTTGAAGGTTTCGCGGTTCGTATTGAATTTGAAGACAGCAACGACCTCATATTTGCCGAGGCCGGAAAGCGTGTCAAAGGCAATCGTCGGATGCTCCTTGCAGAAGTCGGCATCGGTGTATTTGCAGAGGTCGGCAAACATAGAGCCGTCGTTCATGTGATGACCATAAATCACAAGATTGTTGCTAATCCCGGTCATGCAGGCCTCGTCAATATAGGGAACGCCGTAGTCGCTGTACGATTTATCAAAGCTGTGCTTCAGATAGAAGTCCGGCTTGTTCGGGGTCTGCATGACGGGGTAGTTGACATTCGTACCCTCAATCTTGATCCAACCGATAAAGTCGTTGTTCTGCTCAAACAGAGCATCATACTTTTCACGGGCCAGCGCCGCCTCTGCTGCCGCCAGTTCTTCTGCGCTCAGGCAGGATTCCTCCGCTTCGGTGACCTTCTGCGGCTCGTCGATTTCCGTAATCAGATTTGTCAGATCGTCAAATGTCGCCTTGCTGTTCTTGGCATCCAGATACTGATGCGTAAACATGGCGCTGCAAAAGATTGCTGCCGCGCCGAGTACGGAAACGATGGTGATTCCAAGGGTTTTCTTTTTCATTTTGTATTCCTCCCAAAAGAATGGAGGACGGGGTTAATCCCGTCCTCTTGCAAATTTGCCCTCACCGGGGCGTGTAGTCATAAGCTGATAGAGTTTGGTGTTCTGCGGGAACCGATTGATGAAGGGTACCAGCGCAGAGCCGTATTTAATCAGTCCGCAGCCGGCGTCGGCATTGGTGATATAGCTCATCTGCTCATTGGAGATGTTCAGGAGCTTGGCAAGCTGCCCTCTGTCGGAGGCAGCCTGGTTCAGCATGACCACAAATTCCGAGTTGGAAAGCATGGTGCTGGCCTGAACGGAATCCAGCAGATACTCCACATTCTGCGTAATTGCCGTGGGGTATGCGTTACGCTTACGGAACTGTCGCCATGCAGAGTTGAAGAACTGCGCCGAGAACTCGTTCTCGAACACCACATGGAACTCGTCAATAAAGACATGGGTGCGCTTGCCCTTCTTCCAGTTCAGCGTCACACGGTTGAGCATGGTGTCCGTGATCACCAGCAGGCCGGTGGGCTTAAGCTGGGAACCGAGACCGTGAATGTCGAACACCACGACACGCTTGTCGAGGTCCACATTGGACTGCTTGCCGAAGATGTCCAGAGAACCGGTGGTATAGAGCTCAAGGGACAGCGCGATCTGCTTCGCTTCAGGCTCAGGCTGCTCCAGCAGCATATCGCGTAGGGTGCAGAGGGTGGGGATCGTCCCGGCGTCCGCCGCATTGCGGTACACATTGGTGATGCAGCGGTCGATAATAGACTTGTGCTGCGGGCCGACGCCCTTCTTGTCGATCTGCTCGATGAGGGACATGATGAACTCGGACTTTACGACAATGGGGTTGTTTTCACCGTACCCGTCCACCATATACATGGCATTCAGTCTGTCTCTGCCGCCGGCAGACACACGGATCACCGAGCCGAGATCGCCCATAGCTTCGATAAGCGGCGCGTATTCTCCCTCGGGGTCGCAGATCATAATATCATCGTTGGTGTTCAGAATGAGGAAGGTGATCAGCTCCTTTGCCGAGAACGACTTACCGGAACCGGGAACGCCCAGCAGAAAAGCGGACTGGTTCAGGAGATTTGCCTTGTTGCACATGATGAGATTGTGGGAAATGGCATTTTCGCCGAAGTAAATACCGCCCTTATCCATGATCTCCTGCACCTTGAAGGGCATCAGCACCGCAAGGCTTTCTGTCGTGAGCGTTCGGAATGCGTTGATTTTCCTCGTCCCGATGGGCAGCACCGTGTTCAGGCCATCCGTCTGCTGGTACTTCAGCGTGGCCATCTGACACATGTGCTTTCTCGCTGTAGACAGCACCGTTTCCGTATCCAGGTCCAGCTGTTCCTTGGTGTCTGCGGTGATCACCATTGTGACCACCGCAAACATCATGCGCTGATCGCGGGTGGTCAGGTCGTCCAAAAATTCCTTGGATTCCTTGCGCTGAAGCTCCATGTCGTAGGGAACCACAGCGGAGAAGTTGTTGTTCTGATTCTGCCTTCTCTGCCAGCCGGTGATGTTCGTTTCCACGCCCAGCAAGAGGCGCTCCACCTCACGAACGGCTTCATCGGTAGGGATGGGGATCACATCAATGGAGAGCATGAGATTGCGGTTTAGCTCGGTCAACTCCGAGAACATGCTGTCCTTGATATAGCTGGCGTAGTCCTTGAGGAAAAGCACTCTGGCATATTTCTCGCCCAGCTTGATATGATCCGCAGTACGCTCTACGCTGTCCGGGCAGATATAGTCACGGAAATCATGCCCCAGACGCGCCTTCCGGTTCATATCAAACGAGAATGCCGCCTCATCACCGGGGCGATAAAAGTCGTGGAGAATGCGCAGCCGCTCAACGGCGTTCAGGGGCACACACTTAGAGCCCAGATTTGCGAAATGGGCGGTCAAATCCGCTCCGATTCTCGCAAAATATGCCCGTGCTTCCTCGATGTCCTTCTTGGCCACGGTGATGGTAATATACTTTTCCTGTGTAATGCCGTTTGCTCCCGTCGCTTTGTCCAAGAGCATGTCATTATACTCCTTGCGGTACTCATCCAGCCCGTCCTGCTTCATGGGCATCAGGATGGATTCCTCAAAATCCGACCTGTTCAGCCTGTGATTGTTGATGGTGATCTTCGTGGTAGCTCCGCTGTCCAAGCTGTTCAGAAGCTCCGAGTATGTCAGAAACATGCTCTCTTTATCCTCACGGCTTGCCACCAGATAGTTGATGTCCGAGAATCGGAAGGACTTAGAGAACTTATTCCCAACCTTGAAAATGCCATCCGGCCAGATGTTCTTGATCGGAATAAGGTCCTGCACTTTTCTCGGAACCTTAAACTTTTCCTTGTCCTGTGCAAGGATCGCTTTGATACTCTTAATCATTGTGCTTGGAAACCTCCTTTTCATGTTCATCGATCGCGTCCTTCAATGCCTCGTAGTAGATATTCACCGGCTCGAATTTGATCTGCTTGGGCTCCAGCATTTCGCTGCGGAGCCAAGCCCACACAAATTGCTCTGCGGTCATGCCGTTGTAGTTCACAAAGCCCATTGTCGCAAAGGGAGCGGCACCGAGGATGCACATCCACGAAACCGTCTCCGTTCCCACATAGGGTTTCAAAACAAAGTACAAAAGCACCGCAACGCCAACAGCCAGTAAAGAAAAAACGAACTGTCTGAGGGACAGTCCGAAAAACATAGACTCGGTATAGTTCCGAATCTCTCTATTGATTTTGACCTCCAAGAGGATACCTCCTTCTGTTTCAGATAAGAAAAACGCCCTCCTTCCGGAAGGCGTCAAAGTCTTGTGTAGGGAACTTTGCTGTGGAAACACACAGCCAAAAGTTCCCTACATGTTTATTAGGCAGAAAAAGTGCCATAGGATTTCTCCTATGGCACTTTGATAAATGATTATTGCAGGCTGGTTAAAAAGTCGATTGCTTCATAGACAGTGGAAAAAGTCAGGCATTTCTGACAAAGCCAGCGGTTTCGCTCGTCTGTGTCCTCCAAGCCGGGTAACCCATGCTGACGCAAATTAGAAACCGTCTGCCGCGCATTGATAACTGCCGTAGGATAATTCTGCGCAATCTTCGCTGTTACCGCAGCATCACCCTTCCGGTAATTCGGTTCTTTGGCCAGCAAGCGATCCATCACCCGCTGCTTTTCGGCAACGGTTTGAATTGATGGCGCATACATGTCGTAATGTAGCATCAGCCAATACTCAATGCAGCCTGTCGTCATCAGAAGGCGGACCTTGATCCCAGGCCTTTTTCGCAGTGAGCGAAGCCGCTTGATGATCTTCATGCGGGCATCCCATGAGCCAATATCCTTTGTTTCCACATCAAAAAAGAACCAAATCTCATCTGTGACTTCGGCGTAGCCTTGATAGGCTTTGTCCTTTTGAAATTTGCTGTCCGCTTCTTCAAAAAGCCCGGTGGAGCTTGGCCGCTTGATGGACGCAACATCTTTGAATTCTTTTCTCAGAAAGTCCGTGTAGACCTGTTCACTTTCCCCCTCGCAGAACACCACGATATATGGTTTGCTCTTTTTTGTAGGACGTGGCATTTACTCCACCTCCTCGATTTCAACATCTGGGGTTGCACCGTATTTGCCAACAAGATACCCTTTACGGATATTCTCTGTCGTGCGGGTGGAAAACTCGCTGATCGTATACAACTCAGAAGCACCATCTTTGTCACGCTTATCGACAAAATACAGCTGATCCTTTCGCAGCAGCTCCAGATTCATCAGCTCCGTATTGTGTGTCGTAAAAACGATCTGTGCGCCATTCGGATTTGTGGTCTTGCTTTGGAACTTTGCGATGATATAGTTCACCAGCATGGGGTGAAGCTCACGCTCCAGCTCATCCACCAGTAAGATGCCGCCAGTACGCAGCGCAGACTCGATTGCAGGGGCCAGTGCCATCAGCTTTCTGGTACCGTCCGACTCATCAGAAAGCTCCAGCGAATAGGTCGCCTTCCGGCCATCACGGTTTTCACCCTGGTGGCTGGCCTTTGCGGAAACCTCACCCATTTTCAAGTGTACTTCTCCATTGTTGGAGGTTTCGGCGAGAGTATGCATAAACTGCACCAGTGCAGCCTTGATCCCCTCCGGGATGTTATCCGGCAGGCTTTCGTCATCTTGAATCTCATTGCTGTTGAACTCAAACTGCATATCCAAGATGCCCAAGTCTGCTGCCTTTGCATAATCTGAAATTGCCCTCAGCATATTCTTATCTTCCGAATACTCGATCAACTGCCGGGGAATATCAGAATAATCCCGTGAAAAGAACGCCTGATCCCGGAACCACCGCATAGCAGCAACACAAGCCGCATCGTTCATGGTGCATGCCACTGAGAAGAACAGCTGGTTTTCAGCGACCATTTCGCCGATCAGCGTTCGCTTTGATTTATCCTCTGTGAAATCGAAGTGCTGCTCTGTACGCTTAAACACCAAAGCTTTCTGCCCCTTCGGCGCATGGTAGAGATACTCTGCGTAAATCTTCTCGCGCGTAGCGGCGAAGTCATACCAATATTTCACGCCGCCAGAAGTATACTCAAATGCAAACTCCGTAGGTTCATCCTTGGAGTAGTCATTCAGCGCAAACGGATTGACCGGAATCGCGGCGCGCTCGTGCTGCGTTCTCTGCGCATTTCGGATAAACTGAACGGCCAGCCAAAAGGCACGAATCACATTACTCTTACCACCGCCGTTTTTGCCGTAAATTGCAATGGCAGGAAGTAGCTTTACTGTAGACGACAGCGGAATCAAGCAACTTTTGAAGGAACTCAGTCCGGTCGCTTCCATGGAAAGCACAGCCTCATCCCGAAAGGAACGATAGTTTTTGAAGCGAAATTCAATCAGCATTAAAATCACCTCCGTATATTTCATCTATAGTATACCACCGATTTTTCAGAAATACAACCTGTAAAATCAAAATTTTTGATTTTTGCTTCTCAATTTCGAATTAAATACCCATCATCTCCTTCACAAGTCGGTCTGCCATCTTCACTGCGCCGACCAGAATGAGCATGTTGAAAATCAGCTCGCCGATATAGCTCCACACCATAGAAGCCGGAGCTGCATTCGGATCAACAACAGGCGGGCTGGACGCAAACACGGAGAAGATGATGCAGGCCAGAACAATGATCGCTCCCTCCAGGCATACCGACGCATAGCTTTTCAGAAAGCTCTTGCCGATGTTCTGCGTAGGTTCTCCGGCAAAGGCCGAAAGAGGAACCGGCGCAAGTGCGGTGTACATATACATTTTGAAAAAGCGACCATATACACTCAGAATCATCACGAAGGACAGCACCCAAATGAACAGGCCACCGATAAGCGTCACCGCCCACAAGGGTATAGACTCAAAGAATCCGCAGTCCTCCACCGCTGTGATGATCTCCTGCGGCAGCACCGTTGCCTGTGGGCTTCCAAAGCCGGCAGAATTCATGATCGTACTGACCACGCCCTGGATAATCTCCAAAATCGCCATCATCAGCTCCATGCCGTAGGTAATCAGGCCCTTAGCAATTGCAAAACGGACGAACAGCTTCACCGCGTGCTCCGGCTTTTTCAGCTCTGCAAAGGAGCCGCAGGTCTTTACGACTCCTACCACAAAGAACAGGACCAGCAGGGCATAGCCGATTGCCTGCAATGCACCGTGGATGCTGCAAATAATCGACCAAATCGAGCCACCTTTGAATGTCTGCGGTGACTGCGTGATCAGCTGCCAAATCTCAGACAGCTTATCGTTCCATACTTCCAACGCATTTTCGAGGTTTTGAACAACCCAGTTATCCGACATTCGTTACACCTCCCTTCGG
>OGIG01000735.1_pt1 | contig 25876 bp, 27 predicted proteins | sample 1571601 | NCBI WGS metagenome assembly OGIG01 (sample SAMEA2581953, study PRJEB24529) | metagenome | biome: Human gut stool | place: China | collected 2011 | reverse complement strand
TTGTGCTGGTTTTCCCTACACTTCCTGTTACTGCGATTACAGGTATATCATATAAACTTCTTTTATATTTTGCTAACTCTTGAATTGCTTTTATTGTGTTCTCTACCTTTATAATTACTTTTTCTTTATACTTGTTTATTATTTCTTCATTTACATTCTCATCTGTAATACATCCAATTGCTCCGTTTATAAATGCTTGTTCTATATAATTGTTTCCATTTATTTTTTCGCCTTTTATTCCTAAATACATATCACCTTTTTTTAATGTTCTTGTATCTTTAGAATATGTTTCTATTTCTATATTTTTTTCACCTGCTAATAATTTTCCATTACATATTTCCACTATTTTATTTACAGTTATATTTTTATTGTTCATGTCTTTTCCCTCTTTTTAACTCTTTTTAATTAGTATTCATTTTATGCCTATTTTATAACATTTTTCATTAAATGAAAATAGTTTTAACCTATTTAAGCAAAATATTATATAAAAATATTATAATGAATCGTTTTTTATTGACAAAATCTGCTTTTGAATATAAAATCATTACGGAACTTTAAGTTAGGAGGTTTTTACATGTGGGGAGACATAGCAATTACATTTCTTCTTGCCTTTATAACTACTTATGTTTTTACACCTTATAGCATTAGGCTTGCTAGAAAAGTTAAAGCTCTAGATATACCAAAAGATAAGAGAAAAATTCACAAAAAAATAATGCCACGACTTGGTGGAATTGCAATTGTTGCAGGTTTTCTTGTTTCTGCAATTTATTTAATTATTGCAATGATAATAGAAAAAAAATTAGATATTTTTACAAATAATTATTATATAAAATTAATTGGATTTCTTCTTGGAATAATAGTTTTAGAAGTCTTTTGTTATTTTGATGACACAAAAGGAATTAAACCTATTGTAAAATTAATAGGACAGATTATAGCTGCAACTATTGTAGTCGCTAGTGGAATAGTTATTGATAAAATTTTAGAAACTTCACCTACTTCAATACTTGCAAATGAAATATTTTTAAAAGTATTTACTGTATTTTGGATAGTAGGAATTACAAATGCAATAAATCTGTTAGATGGATTAGATGGTCTTTCATCGGGTGTTTCTTTAATCTCATCTATTTGTCTAATGTTTATATTTATATTAAATTCATCACCTAAATTTAACTTATTTATTTCTTCTAGAAAAACTTCTTTAGATATTCCTAAAAACTTTTGTGTTATGTTACGTAAATACATTGAAAGAGGAATCATCAAAGATATTTTTCAAGTTGGAAATGATCGGGTTATAATATTTAAAATTGAAAGTTATTCTGAACTTGGCGATTTATTAAATTATCAACTGTCATTTGAGTTAATGGGAAGAAATAGTAATCTAATGCTAATTGACAATAACAATTGTATTATAGATGCTATACGAAAAATTCCGCCTTCAGTTGAATCTAATCGCCTAATTATTCCTCATGCACCATATGTTTATCCAACAAGGGATGATGCAATTAATCCTTTTTCCGTGACTGATAGTGAAGAAATTGATTTTTCTAAACTTGAAGGTTGTTCTAAATTAATGTTAAACGAATGTGGTAACGTAAGCGAACTAACAAAATATTTAAATACACCTATTAAACCTTATATATTTGAATATGATAATAAGCATGATTTTTATGTATTACCGCTTTCAAATAAGAAGATTTTACGTGATGATTTTAACAATATTTCTTCAATGTTAGATACCTTTTACAAAGAATACCGTTTAGTATATAATGATAAAGCTAAAGTATTAAAGAGAATTGTCAAGAATAAATTAGTTCATTTAAACACTAAGTTAGGACACTTAGAAGATGATTTAAAGAAAGCTAATGAAAACTTAAATTGTAATCATTTAGGTCTATTGTTACAAGCAAATCTATACCGAGTAAATAAAGGTGATACTAGTATAATTGTTAATGATTATACTTCAAATAATGAAGAAATAGAAATAGAATTAGATCCAACACTTGATCCTAGTAAGAATTTGAAACGTTTATTTACAAAAGGTAAAAAAGCTAAAAATGCTATTGAACAAACAAGTATTCAAATTGATATAACAAAAAATGAAATATCTTATTTAGATACTATTTTAGTACAATTAGAATTTGCTAATAGCAATGAGCTTGATGAAATAACTGATGAACTTATTAAAGAACGTTACTTAAAACCTAAAAAAGCAACCAATTCTAAACGTAAAAATACTACAATCAGTAAATATAATATTGATGGCATTGATGTATATGTTGGTAAAAATAATATTCAGAATAGTTACATAACTCACCAACTATCGAGTAGTTTCGATTGGTGGTTTCATGTCAAAGATATGCCTGGTTCACACGTTTTATTCAAGTCACCATATCCTGGATATGAATTATCTGAAAAAGAAATTAGATTTTGTGCAAATCTTGCGGGGAGTTTTTCTAAGGCTAGCCACTCATCAAGTGTCCCCGTTGACTATACATTAATCAAATACATAAAGAAAATCCCGGGTTTAAAGGGTTGTGAAGTTACCTATACAAATCAAAAGACAATATATATCGATCCTAAACTTTAATTTTTTTCATCATCAATTATTATCATGCAAGAATAACAATATATTTGGCTACGGCCATCATATAATGTTGCTACTTGATATTTAATGTCAATGATTTCTTGGCTATCATAATTTGCCAAAAAGTCATTGACTTTTTTTTCTAAATCTAATTCATGATTTTCATCAAATAATTTTACTAACATAAAAGGCCTCCTGATTAATTATACAATTAACCATAGAGGCTTTTTTGTCATATTATAATTTATTATTGTAATATTTGCATTTTTCTTGGTAAAAGCAATTATCACACATAGGTTTTTTAGCAAAGCAATGATATCTACCAAAAAACAGTAACAAATGATGGGCTTTATGCCAATATTCTTCATCTATTAAACTAGTTAAAACTTTTTCAGTTTCTAACACTGATGATTTTTCCTCAACTAACCCTAGTCTCTTGGCCACTCGTTCAACATGAGTATCTACGGGAAGTCTAGGCATTTTAAAGCCTTCGGTTAATACAACATTTGCGGTCTTTCTTCCAACTCCAGGTAAACTTTCTAAATCTTCTTGAGTATTAGGGACTTTACCATTGTATTTATCTACTAAAGTTTTTGATAATTCAATAATGTTTTTACTTTTATTATTACTAAGTCCGATTGACTTTATTATTTCTCTAACATCATTTACATCTGCTTTTGCCAATTCATAGCACGTAGGATATTTTTCAAACAGAACTGGTGTAACCAAATTTACTGACTTATCGGTTGTTTGTGCCGATAAACTTACCGCAATAATTAATTGAAAAATGTTTTGATAATTTAATTCACAGCCTGCATTTGGAAACATTTTTTCAATTTCTTTTAGAATTTCTAAAACATTAGCGTTTGACATACATTTCATCAAGCATTTTCTTTAAATCTTCGTCGTAAGTTACAGTTTCTCGTTCTGATTCTGTTTTCTTATTTGCCAATATTGCATCAGCATATCTTAAGTGAAGCTTTTTAGCTTTCAATCCTTCAAGTATAGCACTCTTAATTGCTTCTGATGAGTATCCTAAATCTAACCAATGATTTACTATCGCAAGATCAGCAGGTGAACATGGTTTTGCATAAGTGGCTTCAACATATAAAATTAATTGACTTAATAAATCTTGTCGACTTTTATATTTGCTTGTTTGTTCATTTTCAGACATTGCGTTTGCTATAGCATCATAGGCTCCATCTAGGTGAAAGACTTCATCGCCTTCACTTATTAGTAGTTCAACATAGCCTAGTTTTACAAGGTGAATTAATAACTGTGAAATATCATTTTCATTTAGAGTCATTTTTTCAGCAAGATTTTTTACCACAAGCAAGTTATCATTTTTTTCTAATTGTCTATATAAATGAATTAAAATTAGTACTTCTTCTTCATTTATTTTCAATGTTGGATAATATGATATCAATTCTTCGGTAAAAGATATTGTTTTGTTTTTTATCAATCTTGCAAGTTCAGCCATATTGCATCTCCTTATTTTTACTTTTGATATACTTCTTTCTTTAGTATTCCAATATATGGTATATTACGATATTGTTCATCATAATCAAGTCCAAATCCTACAACAAATTCATTTGGTATAACGAACCCTACATATTCAGGAACAATATCTACCCCTTCTAATCTTCTTGATGGTTTATCTAGAAGGGTAGTTATTTTTAATGAAGCAGGATTCATTTTCATTAAAATTTCTTTAATTGCTTTTAATGTTAACCCTGTATCGATAATATCTTCAACAACAATAACATGTCGATTTTCTAGTGAAATTGTTGGCAAACTTATTAGTTTTACTTCACCAGTTGATGTTGCGCCATGATAACTTGATGCACGTAAAAATTCATATTCAAGTGGAATATACATATTTTCACATAGATGTGCATAATACGAAACGCTACCTTTTAAAAGGCAAAGCATTACGGGATTTTTATCTTCATAATCCTTACTAATTTCTAATGAAAGTTCCTTAATTCTTTTCTTCAATTCTTCTTCACTAATTAATACTTTTTCAATGTTATCGTTGATGTTCATACTTACTTCCTCTTCCTCTCGATAATACTTCTTGCAATTTTTATTCCGTTTGCACCGGCTTGGGCTAAGCCCCTAGTAATCCCGGCTCCATCTCCGCCGACAAATAGATTATGTATTGATGTCTCAAATTGTTTATTAACAACTGGTCTATCACTATAAAATTTAGCTTCTACACCATAAAATAAAGTATGGTCACTTGCAATACCTGGTGTTACATAGTCTAATACTTCAACCATTTCAATTAATGATTTCATTACCTTGTACGGTAGAATTAATCCTAAATCACCTGGTACTGCTTCTTTTAATGTTGGTTTAACGAAGCCTTCATCTATACGTTTTTTCGTTGAGCGTCTTCCTTTTTTTATGTCACCGAATTTTTGAACGATTACGCCACCATTACTCAATTGGTTAGCGAGTCTTGAAATTTCTTCCGCAAATCCATTAGGATCTTTGAAAGGTTCATCAAATTCAAGTGATACTAATAATGCAAAGTTTGTATTATGTGATCCTAGTCTTGTATCTTTAAAAGCATGACCATTACATACTTTTACGCCATGATGATTTTCAATTACAACATGACCGCTTGGATTAGAGCAGAAAGTACGAACAGTAGTTCCTACACTAGTATTGTAGATAAATTTACCTTCATATAAATTACGGTTAATTTCATCCATAATTATGTCATTTGTTTCGACTCTAACACCTACATCTACTTTATTGTTAGTAAATGATACTCCATGTTTAGAAAGCACTTCAGTAAGCCATGCAGAACCAGCTCTTCCTACGCATAATGCTACGTATTCCGCAAATATTTTTTCGCCATTTGCAAGTACAATACCTTTTATTGTTCCTTCTTCAACAATTAATTCATCTACGGTTGTCGCAAATAAGAAATCCATACGTGGTTTCATATCTTCATAAATGTTTTTTAATACTTGTAGATTTACTTCAGTTCCTAAGTGTCTTACTTCGCTTCTTAATAGTTTTAAACCGTGAGCAATTCCTTTTCTTTCGATATCATATACTTCTTTAGTATATGGATCAGTCAATTCTTTAGGAGCTCCATGTTCTAGATTAATTGTATCTACATATCTTATTAAATCTAATACTTCTTCTTCGCTTAAGTAATCAGTCATCCATCCGCCAAATTCGCTTGTAATGTTAAATTTACCATCTGAATATGCACCGCAGCCACCAAAGCCTGATGTCATTGAACAACTTGGATAGCATGTTCCAGTTGATGGACATTTATCCGCTTTTTTAGCTAAGATAGGACATTTTCTTGAATATATGTCATTGCCTTTCTCAACTAGTAATACCTTTAATGTTGGATCTTTTTTTATAAGTTCATATGCACTAAAGATTCCTGCAGGCCCTGCACCCACTAATATAACGTCATATTTTTTATCCATTATCTCAACTCCTTTGGGGTGATTATGTTACTATCTTTTTATAAGACCTATTATATCACAATATTTTATTTATAACTTAATTATACTTATAAAAGCCTTTTCCTAAATTTATTTTAAAAGATCTTCGTATTTCTGTTTAGCAATTTGAACAAGTTCATGATATGTCAAAATATGAATGTTGTTCTTATGAGCCAGTTCTAAATTAATATTTTCAAGATTAAATACTATTAGATATTTTGTAACAAAAGCATTATTCATTTCTAATCCATTTGCTTTTTCTTCTAATCTTGGCAATAAATCTTGTGATTTTTTGTATTTAGCATAATCAAATCTTTCAAAATCAATGCATATTAATTCATTAGAATGATCGTTATAATATGCATAGAAATTAGTCTCTTTATCACTATTTATATTTTCAAAGTGATATGCTAGTCTTTCGTCAATTAACCAAGTATTAGTATTATCAGAAGAAAGGCCTTCATCAACTAAAAAGAATTTATTAATTATTTCATCAGTAGTTGTTTTTAAATTTATTAATTTTTCTAGCATTTCAATCGTTGAATTACGTTTTTGTAAATAGTTAGTAAATTGACTATGCAAGTTTTCAACAACTTGAGTAGTTAAATCTAGTAATTTATTTTTGGCGCTATCGCTATCATTATCTTGAATTGCTTTAGTTATTTGGATGTTATGTTTGTTATTCAATTTATTATTTAATTTATTTAACTCACTTATTAGCTTTTCAGGATTTGATGCGACTGCATAAGAAATATTTTGTAAATCTTCTTTAGCATATTTTGTTAAATACTTGTATTGAGGACAATAATTTTCAATATAGTCATTTATTTGATTGTCACGAGTATCTCTCATCGGTTCTAAATATGTTTGTAAGAATTGATGAATTTGGCTATAAACAACTTGATATAAATTAATGGCTAATTCAAAGTGTGGTCTATCATTGTCATCTTCTTCTTCAAATATTACATTACTGAAATATGTTCTTTCGCTATTTACATCATTATCTAAAAATTCGCCATGAACATAACATTGATAAATGGCCTTTTTACCATTGATGTTAAATGTTGTAGGTAAGTCATCAACATTAACTAAATCGTAGCTACATACAACACGATTTTGTGCACATATATATATTTTGTGTTTTGCGTTAATTGAGGCATTTAAAAAAACATGACGTAAATTGAAAGTAACATTATTAGAAGTTACAATTTCATTTTTGGTTTCAATAAACTTTTCTTTGACAAAAAGTTCGTTTACATCAATTTGTTCATTTTCATCTTCTAATATCACTTTGGGCATAGCACCAATAACAAAATAACTGGCAAAGTGTTCTATTATTTTTCCCGCAATTTCTTTAAGTGATATTTCGGTTGCGCCACGATATTCTTGATTTAGATTATAAAGTATTATTTTTGTTTCGATTGGTGTGTCATTCGAAACCTCAGTTAATTTTTCATCATGAATTTCTTCTTCAATGTTGAAACTGAATAATCTTTGATATCTTTTGTTATCTTCTTCAAAGACACTACTGATGTATGCGACTTCAAAAGCTTTTAACCAATTGATACGTCCAACACCTTTTCCGCCAATTTCTACTTTATAATCCGAATCACTTGTACAAAAAGATTCATAGTTGTGACTTACAAAACCAATACCATTATCAGTTATTTCTATTGAAAATATGCCAGAAGTAAAACCAGCTATTCGGTAACTATCTCTTTCTACCTTTATTTTTATTTGGCCATCATTAAAATTGCCTCGTTCTTCAATTGCTTGAATAGAGTTCATAATTGCTTCATGTAGTGGAACAAAAACATCACTAGATGAAAATTTAAAATTGCGAACTCGGTTTTTAAAATTAAATTTCATATTTAGAGCCTTCCTCTTTTTTTGATAAATTATTCACTTGTTTAGTATATCAAATTATTAGCGTTTTTTCAAATCATTTAAGTATTTTATGTTACAATAATAGTAATCGAATTTATTTATTGAAAGGATTACATATGAAAACAACTGTTTGTTTAATTCGTCATGGTCAAACTAACTGGAATAAATGTTACATTATTCAAGGTAGATATGATAAAGAACTTAATCAAGATGGCATAAATCAAATTGTTACCACCGCAGAGCGTTTAAAAAGTTTAAATGTTAATTGGGATATATATCTAAGTAGCCCTTTATCAAGAGCAGTTAATTCATGTAAGATTATCAAAAAAGCCTTAACCGGTAATGATAATAACATAATTGTTAGAGATAATTTAACTGAAAGAATGTTTGGGATTGCGGAAGGTCTTGTAATCTGTGATGACGTTTATGAACGCATTCTTAAAGATTTCTACGAAGGAATGGAATCAACTGAAGAAATTAGAAAACGTGCAATGAACGAAATACTAGCAATTGCTAAAGAATATTCTGGAAAGAATATTTTAATTACAACTCATTCACATTTTATCAAAGGACTTTTTACAGCAATTGATCCCAACATCACTTTTCAAAGTTATTTAGCCAATGGAGGTTTAAATTTTGTTGAAGTTGAGGATGGAAAAATCATTAGTCACAGGTTTAATCAATAGTATTACTATTTGATTTTTTCCTATTTTTCTAAAGCTAGTTCATCAATTTTAGCATCAACTAATTTTATTAAATCTTCTTTTTTAATTTTGATTTGAAGTCCAACTCTTCCTCCACTTACAAAAATTTCACTAAAGTTTTCAACTGTTTTATCTAAATATGTTGGAAACTTTTTTTTCATTCCAATAGGGCTGCACCCTCCATGAATGTAACCAGTAAGCGGCTCTAAGTCTTTTTGTTTAATCATATCAATGCTTTTTTTACCAACTATTTTTGCGACTTTTTTAACATCAAGTGTAGCGTTAACTGGTATTACAAATACATAAAAATGGTTATTCCCATCGGTTGTTACTAATGTTTTAAATACTTGATTTACATCTTCTTTTAAGGCGCTTGCAACACCTATTCCATCAACAATACCAGCATCATATTCAAAATATTCATAATTTATTTTCTTTTGTTCTAAGATTTTCATTACTATTGTTTTATTCATTTTATAACCTATTATAATAAGGGAAAACTCCAATTATATTGGAGTTTTTTAAAATAAACCGCTTATTCTTCCATTTTCATCAACATCAATTTTTTCAGCTGCAGGTACTTTTGGTAAACCTGGCATTGTCATTATTTTACCAGTAAGAACAACGATAAAGCCTGCCCCTGCACTTATTTTTACATTGCGTACTGTAACTATAAAATCAACTGGTGCACCAAGTTGTGTGGCATCATCTGAAAAACTGTATTGAGTTTTAGCAATGCAAATTGGTAGTTTAGCAAATCCCAATTCAGTTAATTTTTCAATTTGCTCTTTGGCACTTTTAAGAATTTTTACATCTTTTCCACCGTATACTTTTTGAACTACTGCTCTTATTTTTTCTTCAATGCTTAAGTCATCAGCATAGCTATATGTGAAATCATTAGGAGTATCACATAGTCTTACTACTTCTTTTGCAAGTTCTATTCCACCATTACCGCCATCAGCCCAAACAGTTGATAATACGACATTAACGCCAAGTTCTTTACATTTTTTAATTATTAAATCAATTTCTTTATCGGTATCAGTTGGAAAACGATTAATTGCAACTACAGAAGGTAGTTTATAAACATTTTTAATATTTGATACATGTCTTAATAAATTAGGTATACCTTTTTCTAATGCTTCTAGATTTTCACTAGTTAGTTCTGTTTTATCAAGACCACCATGCATTTTCAATGCTCTAACAGTTGCAACAATTACTACTGCATCAGGTTTGAGATTAGCAACTCTACATTTAATATCTAAAAATTTTTCAGCTCCAAGATCGGCACCAAATCCAGCCTCAGTAACTGTATAATCACTTAATTTTAAAGCAAGTTGGGTTGCCATTATTGAGTTACAGCCATGAGCAATATTAGCAAATGGTCCACCATGAACTAACGCCGGAGTACCTTCCAAAGTTTGAACAAGATTAGGTTTTATTGCATCTTTCAATAAAGCGCACATAGCACCTTCTGCTTTTAAATCATGAGCTGTTATTGGTTTATCATCACTTGTATAACCAACGATAATTCTTCCTAAACGTTGTTTTAAATCGGTAATTGAAGTAGCTAAGCATAATACAGCCATTATTTCTGATGCAACAGTGATATCATATCCATCTTGACGTTCAACGCCATTGAATTTTCCACCTTGCCCATCAGTTATGAAACGAAGTTGGCGATCATTCATATCAACACAACGTTTCCAAGTAATCTTATTTATATCAATTCCTAATTCATTGCCTTGATAAATATGGTTGTCTAACATAGCAGCAAGTAAATTATTGGCAGCCCCAATAGCATGGAAGTCACCAGTAAAATGTAAATTTATGTCTTCCATTGGAACAACTTGGGCATATCCACCACCAGCTGCTCCACCTTTTATTCCAAATACTGGTCCAAGAGAAGGTTCGCGTAATGCCACCATTACATTTTTGCCTATTTTACTTAATCCATCCGCAAGACCAATTGTTGTAGTTGTTTTTCCTTCACCGGCCGGAGTTGGAGTTATCGCTGTAACAAGTATCAATTTACCATTTGGTTTGTTGATTCTATCCATTATTTTTAAATCAACTTTTGCTTTATAATTACCATAAAGTTCTAAGTAATCTTCGGAGATATTTGCACTTTTTGCAATCTCTGTTATTTTTTTAGGTTTTATTGATTGAGCTATTTCAATATCAGTAATCATTTTCTCATCCTTTCATTATTATAATATACATTTTTTAGAAAAAAAGCCACACTGAGATTATTTATGCGTGTGCTTTTATTTTTTATTTAAATTTTATTACTTTAAATACTTTTAATAGTACATATACAATTGCTAGCGGCCAAAATACTACTGCTAATATTATAAGTAATCCTAAATTTAAATTTGTGCCACTTTTAGTAGCTTGTCCACCATTAGTATTTGTACTTTGAATTGAATTGTTACCATAAGTATGTTGGGTAGTTTGTAATGAACTATTAGTATATTGACATTGATTAGGAGTTTGATTTTGTACCGGATAATTTAGCGGTTCTTTGTTGCCACAGAAATCGCAAACCAACAATGTATGTGTAGAATCTTCTGTCATTGTGCCACCACACATTGGACACTTACCACGTTGTATCATCTTACCACCTCTTTATCATTATTTTAATTATACTATATTATTTATTTTTTTTCAAGTTTATACATATTTTAATTTTTTATTGTATTCCTTATTATATTAAAAAAGTCTGATTTTAAATCAGACCATTTTTCCTATTTAAAATATCTTTTTAATAAAGCTTCTAGAGCTTTACCATGTCTTGCTTCATCTTTTGCCATTTCATGAACAGAATCATGAATTGCATCATAGTTTAATTGTTTAGCGCGAGTAGCAATTTCTTTTTTACTTTTACATGCGCCATTTTCACCAGCTAACATTTTTTCTAAATTAGCTTTAGTACTATCAGTAACTAATTCACCTAACATTTCACCGAATCTTGCCGCATGTTCTGCTTCTTCATGTGCAATTTGTTCTAGCACTACACCAATTTCAGGATATCCTTCTCTAAATGCTTGTCTAGACATTGCAAGATACATACCAACTTCACTACATTCGCCTTTAAAATGATCTCTTAATCCACTTAATACAAACTCATCAACGCCTTTAGCTACACCGATAACATGTTCATCTGCCCAAGTAAGTTCTTCTTCTACATATGGAACAATTTTGTCAGGACCTGCTCCACATACCGGACATTTGTCAGGATTATCAATAATTTGTCCACAAACTAAACATTTATATTTCATATTATACCTCCTTATGAATTCTTATGTTTATTTTTGTTGATTAACTTTATTCATACACTCTTTACATATACCTTTAATCGTTATTTCATGATTTAACACTTTCATACCAATTTCTTTCGCCACTAAGTCATCAATTTCTTTATCAGATATTGATAAATCATAAATGCGATTGCAACTAATACAATAAGCATGTCCATGATCATAAGTTCTTCCATCATAATGGACCTTGCCACTTGGCATAACAATTTCTTTTATTATGCCTTCTTCACTTAATTGATGTAAATTGCGATATACAGTACTAATACTAGTATTGATATTCTTATTTTGCATCATAAGGTATACGTCTTCTGCCGTAGGGTGTTCATAACTTGCACAGACAATTTCTTTAATTGCCGTTCTTAATTTTGAGTTATATTTCATAAAGTCACATCCTTTACGTTTTAATTATATCATATTTCGAAAACTGTTGCAAGCAAAATGAAAATAATTTTTATTTTTATTTTTTTAAAATCTTTAAAAAAGAGGCTAAGCCTCCTTTTTCATATCAAAACCTTTAATTAATCCGAAAAATAAACAAAGTAAAAAACCACCAAGTAATAAGCCACCTATTACATCAGTAACCCAATGCATACCAGCTAATACTCTTAATGAACCAACAATGATAATTATTACGCCAATTATACTATATCCGATTATCTTGGTCTCTTTATTTTTTGATTCAGCGCTTAATAGATAAAAACTACTAGGCAATAAATAGCAACATATCAACATATGAGTAGATGGATATGAACTATCATATGTAAAAGGACGATAATTTACTATTACAATACGGTCGAAAAACAACCAAAATGCTGCTAATAATGCCATAACTAAAATATACATTAGATATTGTAATCCTGCTTTTTTAAAATTGCGATGTTTTATTAGTCTTACAACAAATAGTAAAGATATACCAATAAAAATAATTAGGGCCATATACATAAACACATCAGAAATTATATCCAAAGTTTGATTCATTTTCCTAACTAAAAATATATCATTAAATTTACATAATCCAATTTCATTACACAAAATTTCTTTTTCGTTATGCACGCATAATATTCCTTTATCAACATAACACAATAATAAAGTAAATATTAAAAATGCTATCATAAAAGCAATTGTTAAAATATCTATTTTGCTTATTTTTCTCATTTTTTTCCTTCCTTAATTACTATTATATTATCACATCACAATGTCTAAAAATGTCGAATCTTGTAAAATACTTTTCTTCAAGAGGAATCCATTCATTAAAGAATCTGTCTTTTAATTCTCTTTGTTCTATTCTCCTAGTTTGGGTTGCCTTATCTACAAACAAATAAGCAATCTTATCTATATGTTTAGACAGTTTAGGACTACTAGCACATACGCCTTCAACAATTATCTTATCTTTCAATGCTAATTCTTTTTCATAATAATTTTGTGAATGACAATCAAAACATTTTATTGAAACTATTGGTAAATTATTCTTCAATGCATTAATAACTTTCTCTAAATTATTATTAACTAAATCATAATCGATATTACTATTTAACTTATTGCCATACGTTTCTTTTTGTTTTTCACTTAAGAAAAAGTCATCGATGTGAATAACAGTATATTTGTTTTCTAATATGTTAGATATCGTAGTTTTGCCACTTCCACATCTTCCTTCTAATGCAACAATCGATTTTGAAGGTAAGTTAGAAATATAATTATCAAATTGTTTTACTTTCATATCCAAATCAATATATTTAGAATTTAGTAAACGATAATGGGGTTGATATCTTTCTTTGTATAACATAGAATGTGATACTGGTTCAAAGTTGTAATTAACAAGATTACTACTATCTATATATTTCATCATCATTGCTTTTAGCATATCTTTATCAAGTTCAACTTTAGTATTTGAATTATAAAAGTCTAATACTAGTTTATCAATATTATTATATATTTCATAATACTTTTTAATATTCACTCTTACATAATTTGGACCAATCCATTCATATAAGTTTTCTTGATGATTACTTTGCTCATTAAGTTCTGTTAGAATGTTTTCTTTAATCTTTAGAATACTTTTTTCATCTAAAAGATGATGTGGTCCTAATATTGCTTGATATACTAGTTTTATTTTATCAGTTACTTGCATATCTGGATAATGTATTGAGTGATATTCAACAAAACCTTTCTGACACATAAAATCTTTCCCTTTCTATTACATTATAACATAGTTCATGAAAAAAAACCATCAATTAAGTTTGATGGTTTAATTTTCATTTGTTATTTCTTGATCTTCATATTGTAATCTATATAAGTTATAATAATAACCCTTTTGTTTTAGTAAATCTTGATGATTACCTTGTTCAATAATTTGACCTTTCTGTAAACATATGATGTTATCGGCATGTTGTATTGTTGATAAACGATGGGCAACAATTAACATAGTGCCTATATTCATCATCTTTAATAATGAATCTTGAATTATTTTTTCAGTTTCAGTATCAATGTTTGCGGTAGCCTCATCAAGGATTAAGATTTGTGGATGATGAACTACGGTTCTAGCAAATGATAGTAATTGACGTTGTCCACTAGAGAAGTTATTACCGCCTTCTAATACTTCTTCATCCAAACCTTTCGGTAATTTGTCAATGAATTGATCAGCGTTAACATATTTACAAGCTTCAACAATATCAGCATCAGGTATTGAATCATCTCTTAAATTAATGTTAGATTTTATTGATCCCGAAAAAAGGAATACATCTTGTAACATTTGACCAATGCCTCTTCTTAAGCATTTAATATCAATGTCTCTTATATCTATGCCATCTATTAATATTTGACCTTTTTGAATATCATAATTTCTAACAATTAATTGAAGTATTGTTGTTTTACCTGCACCTGTTGCCCCAACAAAAGCAACAACTTGTTTTGGTTTTATGTGGAACGAAACATCTTTTAAAATCCACTCGCCTTCTTTGTATGCAAACCATACATTCTTGAACTCAATATCACCATTAAAATGTTCAATTTCAAGAGCATTTTCACGATTTCTAAAATCAGGTTTAATATCTAGTAAATTATACAATCTTTCACAAGAAGTAAAAGCCTTTTGAAGAGCATTTAGTTGATCGGCTAAAGTTTGAATTGGGTTAAAAAATCTACCAACAAGTGAATAAAAAATTTCAATTATACCAATTACCGATAATGAAATGTATGATCCAAGTAATGGCCACGCAACAATACCATAACATATACAAAAATATGTACCATAACCAAACACTAATGCAAATGCCGCATAGTATAGTAAAGTTATAAATGGACGATATGTCGCAAATATTTTAATGTCAGTTTTTCTAGTTTTAACAATTTCCGCATTCAAGCGTTTAAACTCAGCTTCTTTTTGCTTTTCTTGATTGAAGATTTGGGTTATTTTCATTCCCGAAATATTTTCATTAAGGAAAGCATTCATTACTGAAAAACTCTTACGTACTCTTCGATAATTACTTCTTGATAATTTTCTAAAGATTAATGAACTAATTGCAATAATTGGTAAGAATAACATCATTATTGAAGCCATACGCCAGTCAATTAAATACATGACAACAATAACACCGATTAATAACAATAAGTTCTTAATTAGTTGTACTATTGTGTTAGTGAATAAATCACTTAACGCGTTAGTATCAGAGGTAACTCTTGTTACCAAAGTACCAACTGGTATTTCGTTTATTTGGGCAATTGACATATTATCAATATGTTCAAACACCATAATACGTAAATCGTAAATTATACTTTGTCCGATACGTTGAAGTGACATAGTTGTTATATATAACAATAGAGAGTTAGCTAAATTAACAATAAGTACTGCCATACATATTTCAAAAACTTTTTGCATATTGCTTAGTCGTATGCTACCATCGCTAAATTCTTTTACTAAATTACCCAATGAACTTGTAACGTAACCAGGAAGTGTTACCCCTAAAAGTTCTAAAACAATCATTATTAACATTACAAATAGCACTAAACCAATCTTTTTAGCATATGGTTTAACATATGGCCAAGTTCTTTTAATTATCTCACGATCACTCATATGACGATCATTTTTTTCATAAATATGTGCCATATTATTCACCCTCCATTTCCTTTTCTAAAGATTGGAGTTCGACCATTCTTGTGTATGTTTTTGAATTTTTTAAACATTCCTCATGAGTGCCAAAAGCCTCTACTTTTCCATCATTCATTACGATTATTTTATCTAGTGCTTTTACTGTTGATACTCTTGATGCAATTAATATTGTAGTTTTACCTTTACGATTCTTTTGAATATTATGTAAAATTGTTTCTTCAGTTTTAACATCAACTGCACTCACTGAATCATCTAAAACTAATATTTTAGGATCTTTAACAATAGCTCTAGCAATAGATATACGTTGTTTTTGACCACCTGATAGTGATACACCTTTTTCGCCAATTAAAGTTTCATATTTATCTTTGAATTCTTCAATGTTACTTCTTACGTCCGCAAATTCAGCAGCTTTTTCTACTTCTTCTAAACTCATATCTGGATTTGAAAATGCTATATTATTTCTAATGCTATCCGAGAATAAGAAATTGTCTTGAGGACAATAACCAATTGTGTCTCTAACCATTCTAATTGGTAAATGCATAATATCATAACCATCAATAAATAAAGTATTATCTTCAACATTATATAGTCTAAATAACATATTAACTAATGTTGATTTGCCAGAACCAATCTTTCCAACTATTCCAATAGTTTCGCCTGCTTTTATTTTAATATTTACATCTTTTAAAATTAATGTATTTTCATCATCAGGATAAGCAAAATTAAAGTTTTTAAATTCTATTTCTCCTTTTAAGTCAGTAGGACACACAACTTTATCATCAACTATTTCTACTTTTTCATCTAATAAATTTGAAATTCGTTTTAATGAAGTCCTTGCGCGAGCAATTAAATTAATTGTGCCTGCTAATGCGAAGATTGGCCATATTAATGTATCAGCATATCCAATGAATTCAATTAATGAACCAATTGTAATACCTTCTACGCCACCTGATTTAATGTTTAAATAAACCAAATAACTTCCGCCTAATAAAATGATACCAAAAATTACATATATTAAAGCATTAAATAATACTTCTAATAGGCTTGATACTTTAACATATTCAATGTTAGTATCTTTATTCTTTTTAGCTTCTTTTGCAAATTGTTTTAATTCTTTTCTTTCTTTTACGAAGGCTTTTATTACTCTAATACCAGTAAAGTTTTCTTGTGCATAATCACTCATATCTTCGAAAGCTTTTTGACGCTTTTCATACTTTTTTTCCATTAGTTTGTCAACAAAGAATGCACATAATCCTAATAATACAACTGGTATTAACAATAACAATGTTAATACACCTTGTAATTTAAACATTTTAATAAGTGACATTACCAGTAGGAAAACACCATCAATCATTTGAACAATGCCAAACCCAAAGGATTCTTCAATGGTTTCTAGGTCATTACTAAAGTATGATAAGATAGCACCGGTTTTATTTACTTTATAATATCTTTGTGATAATTTTTCAGTTTTTTCAAACATATCAAAACGCAAATCTGATTGAACTAAAACAGCTTCTCCAAAAATGCAAATTCTCCATAAGAATCTACCTACAAACATTCCCAAGCCAACTAAAGCAATATATATAATTTGTTCAATTAGAAATTGCCAGTTTCCTTCAGAAATGCCACCATTGGTTATACTATCGATAATTTTACCAGTTATTGCGGGGATGAAAAGTTGAATATAGTCAACAAAAATTACAGTAAGTATACCAAAGAAAAAATGCCAAAAATATTTTTTGTAAAATTTATTTACATATTTACCAAATACCATATTTTTCCTCCCTTTCTATAAATCAAGATACATAGAATAATACCAAAATGTATTCTATTCATTGTATCATATAAGCGGTTTTTTAGCAAACAAACAACACATATTTATTTTTTATTGGTAATTACTAAAAAAATGCAAGTTTAATCCTGCATTTTATTTCCATTAATTATTATATTAAATGTCTAATATATTTTATGAACAAATTAATAAAGAAAAATACAAAAGTTTTAAAGCCTGATAGTTTATTTTCTTCATAATTTGATCCTTTAATATTTTGTTCACCTTGTTTAACATATAAACTACTTTCTAGATAAGTTTTAACATCTTCTTTTAGCGATTCATTTAATTTTGGGCTGTCTATTACAAGCATTAATTCAGTATCTAGATAAGTACTTCTAATATCTAAATTGTATGAACCTATTATACTAATGTTATTATCAATTAAAATAGTTTTTGTATGAAGAGACTTGGCATATTGTAATTCGTATATACCAACACCAGTGGTTAAAATATGCTTTTCTGAATTTAGATAATCAACACAACCTAAAGGATTGGCACCACTTGTTATTGAATTTGTCAATATATTTATCTTTTTACCACTCTTTGTCAAGTCTTCTACATCACTATACATGCTTTTATTCATTATTATATAAGGAGTTTGTATTAGAATATTTTCGGCATTGCTCATAATGTAATTTAGTGTATCCCACATTTCAGGAGTTTTATTACTTGTATTAATGGGATTATTTATTAAACTTATATGATTGGTTTCTACTGTTAAGTTATAATAGTCTATTTTTCCAAACGCTTCAGGAAGTTTTGTTTTTAACTGTTCATAATGTTGAATTAGTTCATCATTATTTTTAGAATTACGTTTTTTATATATCTTACTATCTTTATGATTCCAAATTTCTTCAAAGTATGCTTTTAGACTATTTAATGATTTAAAATCATCATTATTTTGATTGAACACTAAAACTTCTTTATCAATATTAGTTTTTGTTTGATAATTACCTAAAAATAAATCATTGGTATTTCTACCACCCATTAAGTACATTGTGTTATCAATAATTAAATATTTATCATGTAAGCGGAAATTATTCTTGTAAGCAATAGCTAAATTAACCGGATTATAAAATTTTATTTCTATGTTTTTGCTTGAAGCAAATTTTTTAAATAATTTATCATTCTTTAAATACATCGCCGCATTAATACCATCTACTATAATTTTTATTTTAACTCCTCTAAGACTTGCATCATAAAGAGCGCTAAGAACATCTTTTCCACTATTATCAATTCTAAAGTCAAAAGTAGATAGAACAATTTCTTCCTTTGCTTCACTTATCATATTTATTCTATATAACAATGCTTCTTGATTAGAATTTATTGATAATACTCTTTCATTTAGTGTTTGATAATTAAGCGATTCTTTATAAGAATCAATACCTATGCCAGTAGGTTTTTTTTGATTCATTGGATATATTAAACAGGATATTACCACATATACTATATAGAATGATAATATTCCAAGTAAACTAAATTTTAATATTTTTTGCTTTTTCATTTTGTCCTCTAATAATTAACTAATTAAATTATATGCATTATGTTGTTTTTGTCAAGAACATACTACTCTTATTTTTCCCATTTTAAGCATTATTTATTGGCATATTATGTTAATTGTAATATATATTAGTAAAGGAAGTAAAATTTTTATGAACTATAATAATTCAAACAATTATGATGGTTACACCCTACATGAAGAAACAAGAAAGGCTTTTATGCGTCTTATCATATACTGCACTGTTGGTTGGGCTATGATAATGGCAGGGTTTGGACTAGCACTTGGTAACTCTTCTAGCTTTCTTGGCGTAATTCTTATTTTAGGTGGACCAATTATTATTGCAATACCATTTTTAAATAAATTACATGGTGGACTAAATCTTGCGGCACTACTTGCGGGGACATATTATGTTACCACTACAACTTATAGTGATGGTACTCAAACTCGCGAAGAAGATCACTCGAATACTATTTTTGCTATTTTAATATATATAATATGTGTAATTATATCTATTTTAATTATGCTAGTTAATATTATTAAAGGATTTGTCCAATGTTTAGTTATTAAACATAAGTATGGACTAAGTTTATCATTTAGATACTCAGTTTGGTTTAATGTAGTTATTCAAGTGGTAGGTTTCTTACTAGGCATTGGTATTTTATTCTTTGCAAAATCTGTTGCGGCATCTTCTTCTGCAGCCATTATATTTACAAACTACTATACGCTATTACTTAAATAATTTATTTGGAATTAAAAAAGTGATTCAGATACCAGTTAAGATATTGAATCACTTTTTTGTTTACTATTTGTTTTGATTGAACCAATTACTTTATTATCATAAACTATCGCAAAGGTTATTTTATTTTCAATAAATTTAGTTAAAACCTGTTTTGATTCTTCTTTATTTTTATGAGGTAACCATCCTGCCATTTGACCTACACCATCTACTTTGGCATATTCATAAAAGTCATCTAAGTCAGACATCTTCCATGGTCGTAGTAATAATCTACTAGTTTTTAAAACGACACACGTTATATCTATTTCAGCATTCATAATAATTCTTCCTATGCACTTTATTAGTCAATGTCAACACGGTTTGTTGCAAACTTCCATTCAATTTTCACTTCAATGTTTAAGTCTTTACATTTTATAAAATTATCTAAATCATCACAAATTGTTTCTTTTAGTTCATTCAAAATATCTTTAGGTGCTCTTTTTTGAATTTCTTCATAAAGCGATTGTTTAGTTTTTTCTTCATTGTTCATATGGGTTGTTGGTAAATCAATGACAGCTTTACCATCTGCACTAAATATAAAGTGATTGGGTTCTGGTGAACTTATAAATTTAAAATGATTAATTTTACCACGATATCTCATTTTAAAAACAGATTCCCATTCATTATTTAACTTATATTAATCGTAATAACCTTGCTTACCAGTATATTCACATATAAAACTGATAATATAGTTTTTAGCATTTTCATAGGTTTTATCTTTTTTAAAAACTTCTAATAGTTTTTGTGATGTATACGCGTTTTCCATATTAATACCTCTTAATTGTATAAATTATATATTCTTAGTTATTATTATATTAACTTATCTACTAAATAGTTTCAATATACTTGGAAGTTCAAGTAGTCTGTTAACTACCTTCCAATTTTTTGTATATTTGAAAATTACAAAACTTAATAATGAACATACTGCACCTACCAAGAGGGCACCTATTATATCACTTGCATAATGAACCATAAAGTAAATGCGTGTAAAACCCATTATTAAAGGAATTAACAAAAATAGCCAAGATATACTTTTTTTAAAGCATAGAAATAATGTAAATCCAAAAGCCATTGCGGCAGTAGTATGGCCAGATGGAAATGAATAACCCGTTTCAAGTAAAGCACCTGCTTCATTCCACCATATATAAAAATCTGATAGTTGATTTAGATATGGTCTTGGTCTAGCGATTACATTTTTAAGAATTAAATTGGTTAAGATAATTCCTAATAACATTGAAACTAGTAAAAGCATTCCAACTTTTCTTGTCCTTAAAAATAAAAGCATAATAAGTGCCGTTATAATGAAGGCAACACCTACATTACCTAGTGATGTAATGAATTTCAAAATGGGGGTAAATCTTCCATTAGTTGAATGCAACATTCCATTTAGCCATTTTCCTATATTATAATCAATGTCTGTTACAAAGGGAATGATAGTTGAACCTTTCATATTATTTTCCTTCCTTCGATAATGTCTTTTCTTTTTTATTTGTTACAATCGTGACTAAATAACTACCAATTATTCCAAGAACTACACAAATACTAGAAGTAATTACAGTTATGATATTAAATACAGCTTTAGTATAATCAAATGAAATATATATAGCTGGAATAGAACCTATTACAAATGATACAATTGCCCAATATGTTGCCCTCGGATATTTTTCTAATAAAACTTTCATAATCTTTGCAATGGTGAAAAAGCCAACTAATAAACCTATTGCGAAAATCATTAAAACAAGAATTGAATGACCAGGGTTTGTTTTAATTTGTGATATCGTGTTAAATATTGGATGATAATATCCAATAATTAGTAAAAACATTGAGCCACTAACACCAGGAATTACTAATGTGCATGAAGCCACTACACCAACGATAAATAGTAACAGATAATTTATAATTGGCATATCTATTGATAAATCTACATCCCCCATATCGGGAATAAAACAAATACCTAAAACAAATACAAATGGCACAATTAATGATATAAGGTTTATCATTTTAAAACCGTTCTTTTTAGCATCAGTTATCATCTTAGGACATGAGCCAATCATTAGTCCCGCAAATAAAGAAATTGTTTGTAATGGTATATATAAAAGTGCATATTTCATTGGAAAATACATTATACCAAAAGCAATAATCATTCCTATTAAAATAGGTAATAAATATAATACACTTTTTTTAAATTCTTTTCTTAAACTGCTAATTGCTTTAATCATTTCTTCATAAATTTCAAGTAATACTGCTACTGTACCACCACTAATACCCGGGATAATAATCGCTACCCCGATTGCTGCACCCTTTAGTGCCCTAAATATGCTATTTTTAATACTCATACTATTTCCTTCCTTTTTGCAATGTTACTACTTCTTTTCAATATTTAAAATTTTGCTATTTGTCAATAAATCACCATAGTGATTTATTGATAGAACCATTTTATCTTTTGAAACATAGTCTATTACATCAATAATTTTTTTGGCACTAACGGAATCTATTTTTGCATTCATTTCATCTAGAAATAAAATTTTACTATCTAAAATGATTGCTCTTGCAATATTAAATAATGATAGTTCCCCCGTTGAATAATCAGTAATTTTTAATGGAATATTAATATCTGTTATTCTATCAAGACCAACTAATTTTAAAGTTGAATATATTTTTTCATCACTAATTGATGAATCTAGTAGAGTAATTTCTTCTTTAATAGTACCTCCAGAAAAGAAGTAATCTTGATAAACTATTCCAAATAATTTTCTTTTTGAGTCATTTGATAATAAGTATGTATCTACCCCATTAATTGTTACTCTACCACTAGTTGGTTTAATTAATCAATATGCTAATTTGAATAGTGTTGATTTTCCGCTTCCACTTCTTCCCTTTAAAACTAATCGATTATTTTGGTGAATTGTATAATTGAAATGGTCAATAACATTTTCACTATTGTCGTAAGCAAAAGATACATTATCAAATACTAATTCAAGATCGTTATAATTTCCAATCATTTGCTTATTTTTTTTATCATCGTCTTCTAATTTAAAGAATTCATTGATTCTTTGGATTGCCGCAAGCGATTTTTGGATTGTTTGTAACTCCATTCCTAGGTTTTCAATTGGTGATAATAGATTAGTGATTAAATCAATTGAACTAACAAGCATACCAACACTCATTCCAAATAAGTTCATATTTGCGGTAGAAAGAGTGATTATTAAAACAATTAAAATTGTTTTTATAATTTGCATTACAGGTGAAAATAAAGCATCATAAGTATTAGCTTTTTGATTAGTTTTAAAATGATTTTTAAGTACTTCATCATATTTTGCATTAACTTTATCATAAATTCTAAAAGTTTTAATAGTAACTATATTATCAATATTTTCTAATACAAGGTTATTAACACTTCCTTCAAGTTTTCTATTTGAAAGTTGAGCCTTATACATTCTTTTTCTAATCCACATTGTAAATAAAACAATAAAAGGAATTATTGCTAAAGTTATTATACCAAACATATAAGAAAAAATAAAAATTGATACAATTATTCCTATCATTTTGAAACTATCAATTAACATTGATATTACTCCCGATGTAATCAAGGTATTAATTTCATCGACATCATTAGAAAAATATGCTTCTAAATCCCCTGAATCATATTTAGAAAAAATAACAAATGACATTCGATTAATCTTGTTTAGCATTTCTAATCTGATTTTTTTACCTACTCCTTGGGATACTACAACTAATAAAATTTCTTTTAAGAAATTTATTACCCCTATGGAAACAAATATTAACATATAAAACAAAGCATATTTTAATAATTTTGATAAATCTTTACTTGATATTATATCATCTACTATTATTTTTAATAGTTGTGGGGGTACTAATGACAAAATGGTAACACTAACAATTATGAATATTGAAAATAAGAAGACAACAAAATGTTTTTTAAAATAATCTAATATACATTTAATTACACTCATTTTATTTACCTCCAATTAATTTCAAAAAATCTAAATCTTTCATCATTTCTTCATATGTACCATATATATAACTATCATGTTTTAAAAAGATAATATAATCAATTTTTTGAAGTATTTCTTTTTGATTATTGATTAAAACAAAAATTGATTCTTTATATTCTTTAATAATATTGTCGGTAATTTTTTTTACTCATTTCTAAATCTATGGCATTGAACGGATCATCCATAACAATTAATTTAGGACTATTGTATAAACCTCTTGATATTTGTAATCTCTTTTGTTGACCACCAGATAAATTGGCAATAGAGTGTGACAATAACTCATCTTCTTTATTTTCAAATGAATTAATATCTTCATCCAAATATGACATGTGAATTTCTTTGTTTACTTCCGCATCTTCAAAAGCAATATTGTATCTAATAGTATCATTAAATATTTCAGTTTGGCTTGGCGCATATGAAATGAAATTATTAGCTAAATCATTTCTTGCTTCCTTGAGTTCTACACCTTGTAATTTAATACTTCCATCATAATCATATAAACCAGATAAAGCTGCTTCCAAAGTTGACTTACCACTATGAATCATGCCACAAACACCGAGGGTTTCACCTTTATTTAGATGAAAACTAATATTATGTAAAACAAATGATTGATCAAAACCAAATGTTAAATTATTTACTTCTAAGCTTAATTTATCAGTAGGATAAGTTATTTCTTTAGGTAGTTCTTTTGCTTTTGGGGTTGCAACTAATATTTTCTTTCTTGAATCATTTTCATCACTTTTTACTTCTAAGTACCCTAAACCAACTAGTTTCTTATACATTCTTGTTACTAGCCCTTTATCAACATTTAGGTAATTAGCAACTTCAACAAGTGATCTTTCTTCATGTTTAGTTACATACCTTACCATTTCAAATTCTGTATCATTTAGATACTCTTTTCCTCTATTAATTGTATTTTTGTATAAAGTCATATTTCTAGTAATTTTTGTAATGTTTCTCAAATCCATATCTTCACCTCATTTGATTGACTTAGTCAACTATTTAATACATAATGTAATAAAAAGACCAGCTAACCTCTTCAATTAACTGATCTCTTAAATTATTTAAAAATATTTCACAATTAATATATATGAAAGAACCCACATTATACGATATTATAGTGAAATCTGATGATTGTTATTTATTCCATTTACTTCTTATTTGGTGCATAAATACTTATACTAGCCACATAAAAATTATAAAAACTAACTCCATCTATTATATATTCTTCATGAATAATATAGTCATAACAGTTATAACTATCGGTAATTCTTAGTGCAATACAGCCATTATAAGTACCATAGTATTCATATATATGAACTTTCTTTATACTAAGTCTTGGTTCTTTAAGTACGTCTCTTAAATAAGTTTTTTTGATTAGTCTTTCATTTTTCTTGCTGATAGATTTAGGATCTTTAGATTTAGGAACAAATTCACTATAACCTAATTTATTATAGTAATAAGCAATATTTTTTAAATCATCTTTTGTTATTAAATTTAAATCATACGCTTCTTCTAATGTATAAAGTTTCCCCACATTTTTGTTACATCCACCAATACAAATTATCATGGCAAGCATAAAACATATCATCAATACCTTTTTCATTCTATATTTCTCCTTATTTCTTTGCTTGTATTATATCATCATTTTTATATATATTCAACCTTTTATTTGAA
>OGIG01000712.1_pt1 | contig 26409 bp, 23 predicted proteins | sample 1571601 | NCBI WGS metagenome assembly OGIG01 (sample SAMEA2581953, study PRJEB24529) | metagenome | biome: Human gut stool | place: China | collected 2011 | reverse complement strand
TTACTCTGCCAAAAAGCAATTTTAGGGCATCGGGAACCTCGCCTGAAATTTAACGTACACATTTGCATAACTAATTTACATAAAAAAAGAGAAGAAAATACCTGAGCATTCTCTTCTCCTCTAAAAATCAATTATTCTATTATCTTGCTTCACGCACAACTTTCCGCTTTATTATATGGTATGCTATAACCATTATTATTCCTGTCACTATCCATGAGATTGGATATATTATGATAAGCACCCAAAATTCATGGAACACTTTACACACTGTTGATATCCATATAAGTCTTAATACACATGAACCAACAACAGTTATAATTGCCGGCAGCAACGAATGTCCAAGACCCCTCATCGCGCCTGCGCTTATTTCATACACTGCAGTAAGAAGTTCTAATGTAGTCGCAATTATCATCCTCTGTTCTGCATAATACAATACATCCGGGTCTGTCGAATAAAACCCTAAGAACATACCTTTTCCAAGCACAAATACTGCCGATAACAGTCCGCATGACAGCAGTGCAAATGCCATTGATATATGATATATTTTTCTGCACCTGTCATATTCTCCTGCACCAAAGTTCTGGCTCGTAAATGTTACCGTAGCCTGTGCAAATGCACTTACCATAAAATATGAGAAAAACTCATAGTTAAGCGCAGCCGCTGAACCTGCGATTGCTGCTGAACCAAAGCTATTAATAGTACTCTGTATACATACATTTGCAATTGAGAATACCATTCCCTGTAATCCGGCAGGCACTCCAATCGTAAGTATCTTCTTTAATTCTCTTGGCACAATTGTAAGCTTTCTTACATCAAGTCTTATAGGCTCTGATTCATGCATAAGGATAACCATTACAATAGAGGAACTAACTACATTTGAAATAACTGTTGCAATCGCAACTCCCGAAACCCCAAGCTTAAATACTATTACAAGTATCAGATTAAGCACTGTATTGACTATTCCGGCAACAATAAGGCTGTAAAGTGGTCGTTTGCTGTCACCTGTACTTCTAAGAATTGATGAACCAAAGTCATACAGCATGATAAATGGCATGCCAATCAGATATATTCTGAGGTAAAGAACTGCAGGGTCGATAACATCCTCTGGTGTTCCCATCAGAAGAAGCACAGGCTTTGCTATAAACTGCCCAAGTATCATGACAAATACTCCGCTGAGTATGGCAACAACTATAGCTGTATGTACTGCTGCATGTATGTTTTTCTCTGATTTCTGTCCGATATAATGTGCTATAACCACATTGGAGCCTAATGATATTCCAATAAACAGATTAATCATCAGAGATATAAGCGAACTGTTACTTCCAACTGCTGCCAGAGCCTGACTGCTCGCAAATCTTCCTACAACCGCTGTATCTACTGAATTGAACAGCTGCTGTAATATACTGCTTGCCGCAAGTGGAAGCGCAAACATAAGTATCTTGTTCCATAGTGAGCCATGCGTCATATCCATGGTTATCTTCTTATTAAGCATTATCTTTCATTTCCTTCAAAAATAAAATTGTACTCAAAAAAGCACAAGTATAATAGCACCTCTGCTTAATAAACGCAATAGCAGTTAAACACTGGGTTTAAAACCTTTTTAGTAGAATTGTAAAATTCTAATACAATCAAAGTATTGCTTGTTTTGTTATAATTCGTGTGTTATATTAGACATGTAAATGATTTTTGCTCAAATCATTGCAGGGCTTACCCTCTTCCTTGGGTAGGCCTTTTTTATTGCTTTATTCACCTTTTTGAGATTTAACACCACTTATTCTTGTTGATACAATCGCGCCAAGCGGAACCATATCTACATGCACATCTCCGTCAGCTTTTCTTGTAATCAGCGTTCCTCCGCGTTGTATATAACTCTTATTAATCCCCTTATATCCGAGATAATCTATTGACATTCCATATGTCATCTGGATTCCCTTATATATAAGCGACAATGTATTCAGATGGTCATGGCCGCAAAACATCCATTTAATAACACCATTCTCCACTGCTTTGTTAAAAAATGTTCCTTCAAACTTTGAAATTCCAAAATGCTCATTCTTCTCAGCAATACTGCCATGCTGATATATTACGCTCTTATCACCAAGCTTCATCTTACGGTATGCTTCCTTAAATTCCGCAGGCGGCATATGAAAGAATGCCATTGCCTTAATATCAGGATTAGATTTTTTCATATCTGTCAGTCTGTTCATGCACCAGTCTGTCTGATCATCATGTATCCGGTCAAATCCGCTGTAAAACCAGCCTCCTTCACCATACATATTAGAATCAAGCATAACAAGTGGCAATAAAACATTTCCATCTGAACCTGTAAGATTAATAAAGAAGTTTCCTACACCTGTAAGCTCTTTCCTGCCCTCTGTAAATATGCAGTATTTCCCTTTCTTATAAATCTGTGCAAGCTCTTCTTTATTACAGGTCGAACCCATCTCGCAATCGTGATTACCAAATACAAGTGTATACGGAATTGCAAAGCTGTCCATGAATTTCATCAGCTTGTATGCCTGCTTTCTGTTATTAAGTGTACCTGCCTTTGGCAGAAATGGAAATATAGAATCTCCTGTAAGCACTATCATATCAGGCTTTGCCTTATGAATAATCTTTGTTACTGCATTTAGCGCCAGCTTATCCTTCTTTCTTGATATAAAACCAAATCCCAGATGAAGGTCTGTAAGCTGTAATATCTTAAAATCTTTATCTTTATCTATTGTAAATGTAAATGTTTCATTGTCTGTCTGCTTTAAATTGTCTGATTTATACATACTGTCACGCCTTTCTTTCCGGCACAAAAGTTAATACTGGTTATATATTTAGCTGAGTGGTATCAACGCTCCGATAGCCGAAACTATTGTAGATACTACCATAAGAATCTGGAATGGCAGAGTTCCTATAACTCCACATATCGGACTCTCACCCGCTTTCCGCCTTGATTTGCCATATGTAATGACAAGCATAATGCTCACCAGTACAACAACGCCACTCATAATTCTTGTAAGTATTATAAAGCTGCTCACTCCGAATATTGCAAATAATATACATGGAATTGTCGCTATAAGCCAGCTTACACGGTTGCCAATTCCAACCTGCTCATGCACGACATCTCTTAAAGCAAGTGTGTTACTCCAGAATGTTGTAAGCAGTGCAAAAAGCGAAAATATACCTGCAAGAATAACTGCCCATTTTCCGATGCTTTCTCCAAGCTGCATATAAGCAAGTTCCTTATCTATTGTTCCCTTGGTTCCAAGAAGAACTGTAAGTGTCACAACAAGCACGAACGCTGACGACAGACCAAAGCCTGCGAATATTGATTTTCTTATCTTGCCCGGATTGCCGTCAAGCCCTTTAACAACCTGAATAACCGCCTGATTAGCTGATGTTGCAAATACAACCATACTATACAGCGCAAGCAGATTATTCCAATGGAAAGGTGCTGTATAGAATCCATTAACCGGATGTGTAAATGTTCCAACTGTCATAACTGCAACTATTCCCATAAGAAGTATTACAGCGTATTTCTGTGCAATTCCTACCGCCTTCATTCCCATAAATACAACAATTCCAGCAATCACATAATATATTATCTGTGCTACCCACAGTGGAAGTCCGAACCAGTTCACAAATATCTGCGCTCCACCGTTAATATTACCGCTTACTCCTATCATAATCGCAAGCCCATACACCACAAAAACAATCCAGCTGAATACCTTCTTCATAACTCCGTGGAACAATTCCCCCTCAAAGCTTTTTACAAGCTGTACACCACCATTGTTATACGAAAGTTCCGCAATTATAAGATGCAGAATTACATTAATGATGTAAGCTGCTCCTACCATCCATATAACATCAATCATACTGTTTTTCGTTGCAAGATACGGAACTGCTATTATTCCCGTTCCTATACTGTTTCCCACAATCATGCTTATTGCCTCAAATGTGGTGAGCTTTGCTTCTGATTTTATTGCCATATTTTTTCTCCTTTTCACTCACGACATAACATATTATATACATTATATATTGCATTGAATATTGTGTAAATTCATTTTTGCATTTGACCACAACCGCCCCCAGTGCTATATTATGTACGAAATAAGCGCACACAGAAAAGGAACAAACGCAATGAGCAGAAATGATGAAAACAACTATACACTGCGTCCTCTCACTATAGATGACGCTGAAGAATACAATGCACTTTTAAGATATGCCTTTCAGGTAACTGAACAAGAGCTTGCCGAGACAGGCTGGAAGGATGATGAGATTACCCAGTCCAAATTCCCGGTTCTTCAAAGAGCTGATGTACTTGGCTGCTTCAATGGTGATGATCTGATTGCACAGTTTGCAGTATACCCTCTTGATATGAACATTTACGGTGTTAAATACAGCGTAGGCTTCGTTACAAGCGTATGTACTTATCCTGAATACACAGGACACGGAATTATGAAAAGACTTATGATTCAGAGCCTTATTCGAATGAGAGATGCACACAAATCATTTGCTTTACTGTATCCATATTCAATTCCATTATACCGTGGTCTTGGCTGGGAAATTATTTCTAACAAGATGACTTATACAATCAAGGATACACAGATTCCAAGAAAGCTTAATGAACCTGGCTATGTCAGACGAGTTTCATGGGACGACAAAGAATTTAAGGAGCTTCATACCAAATTTGCTGAAAAGACACACGGATGTCTATATAGAAACAACCTTGCATGGGAAGAATACTGGCGCTGGGACGAGGACGACACCTCTGTTGCCATCTATTATTCTAAGGACGATGTACCTTACGGATATATGGTTTACATGATAAGTTCTGATGTCATGCATGTTAAAGAAATGATTTATCTTAACCGCGAGGCGCAGCTTGGCTTATGGGAATTCATACATGCCCACGATTCAATGATTGACGAAGTCCGTGGAAACAATTACTACAGTGAGCCAATTGCATTTGAACTTGATGACAGTGACATTAAAGAGACAATCCGCCCATACACAATGGGTCGAATTATTGATATCAGGCAGTTCTTTGCCAAATATGCCTGTGACCCGGACGAGCCTTCTGTATGCATACGCTTTTACATTGAAGATGACCTCCTTGCATGGAACAACGGTTACTTTACATACCTTTTTGATAATGGCAGATGTATTGAAACCGAACAGCAGCCTGATTACGAAGTATCCATGTCAATCGGCACATTAACTACATTAATGCTTGGTTACAAGACTGCTGAAAAGCTTCACGTCATGGACAAGATACAGGCATCAGATGAAGCTATCGAACACCTGGATGATATTCTCTTCCATAGAATTCCTTATGTGTCAGATTATATCTGATTATGATGCTGATATGATTTTTTAACACAAAAGCCCATAGAATCTGCTTCTATGGGCTTTCTCAACATTTTAATCAAATATAATTAATCATTTTCGTTATTCAATTTCTTCATTATCTTATCCACATCATACCCAGGCGCTTCTTCTTTCACTATATCATATAACACCTTAATATCTTCAACATTCTCTTCAAGTTCAGAAGCAATCGTTTCCAGAGTCTTTTCTTTCTTAACTTTCTTTATAATTAAGTTAATCATATTTAACTGTGTGGTTTCTTTTTTTGCTTCATCAACGACTTTTCCAACAATTTCTTCAACAGCTTCATCAACTAATGTCTTCCTTACCTTCTCTTCATCATAATCATATATACTCACTTCAACGACCTCCTCCCTGTGCTGTTCAAAGAAATCGACAAGTATATTCTCTTCTATGCATTCGTCCATTGCCTCTAATACTGCCAGCTTGACATCTTCCCTTTCAGCTGCAGTTTTATATCGCACTTTATTGACAAATGTCATGTAATCACGAAGAGTTTTGCATTTACTAAGGATATCTGCATCTTTGTTAATATTAATAACTCTCACTTTTAATTCCAGCTGTGGATCGTCAACCGGTATCTCATACATATCTGAAAGCTTAATTTCAGCCTCTTCATCAACCCACTTTTCCAGACCATTGAAAAATGTTACAAAATGCGGAACTGGAATCTTTATCATGCTTCTTCTATGAAGCATATCATTACTGAATAATTCCCTAAATACATCTGATACATAATGCAAAAACCTTAACGCCATGTTATTATTCCTGCTTGACTGCTGTTCAAACATATACAGGTTCATGCTAAGTAAAAATGAGGCATCATTCTTATATTTCATGTATGAGCCTCCATTCAATGTCGTAACTTTCAAGTCATTCACATTAATGTAATTGGAATTATTCAGTGCATTATACAGTTCAAGTAAATTCTTCTTATCCCTGTAAAGCATACAGAATACATTATCCTTATATTTAACTGCTACATTGTCTCTTTTCTCTGCCATAGATATCCTCCTCGTCTCTTTCACAGGCAGATATCCACGCACATATACTAATATTATTTCTATATATGTATATTAGCATTTACAGATATCTAAAACAAGCCTGCATTATTCAATTATGTGTTATGGGGTTCCTACTGAATGATTATCCAGCATTAGATAAAAGAATTAAATTCTTTTAATATATTAATAACATGATATATCAGATTCGTCAATAAAATATTTTTTATATTTTAAAACAGCCGTCCACACCTTCTGGCATGAATAGCTGTCTGCATCTATTTCTTATTCAATTTCTCATTCCTTATAACCAATATTATTGTTACCAAAACATTTATCATAAGAAATACCTGTTAATTTCTCAATTACATTTCTTGTTTCCTCAGAAACATCTTCTTTTCTGCCACTAGCGTGGACTCTGTGGCTGTGTTGATGCACCTGAAACAAATCCAAATGCAGCAAGAACCTGACCTAAGATAAAGAATCTTCTTCGTCCAAGCTTCCTTCCAAGCTTAGTTCTGTAAAAACTGTCTGTAATAAATCCTATCAAAGGATTAAGAATTACATCAAGATATGTTGCAATTGAAAATATAAGTGTAGCCTTAACAACCGACATATTACAAAATGTCAAGTGTTAAAAAATAGAAAGTTTAATAAAAATGTGCTATAAAATATATATCATTAACATTTTTGGAGGGTATTTATGTTAAATATTACAGAAAAATCAGAAGGTGAAGCAGCTAAAGATTATGTACTCAGACAGCTTATTTACAACATTGTCCACACTAACCTGCTGCCAGGTCAGAAGCTTGAAGCACCTGAACTCTGCTCACTTATGAATGTCAGCAATAATCCTTTACGCGAAGCAGAATTAGAACTTGCACAGTCAAAACTGATAGAGATAAAGCCTAAGATTGGAGCATTTGTATCATATGTTAATTCAGATATCGTAGAACAGCTCCGCGATTTACGCTGCGTCCTCGAGACACATCTTGCAGTCGAGGCTTGCGACATACTGACAAAAAAACAGCTTGATTCTTTATATGAAAATGTAGCTTTATGGGAAATGTATATCAAGCGCGGTGATGAAGAAAAAATTTTCACACTTGATAAAGAATTTCACGGAAGTCTGTATAAAATGTGTGGCAAAACTGTATGGTACAACCTTGTAGAAAGTATGGCACCACATTTTGACAGAACTACAATATTAAGTTTCAGATGCAAAGAAACAGGTAGAATCCTGAAAGACCATGGAGAACTTGTAGCCGCCATCGAGAAGAAAGATAAAGAAAAAGCTGCCCATATATCACAGAGACATATGAGCAGATATTCTGAAAATATTGATGCAATCAGGAAAATGTTCCCTGAGTACTTTAATGATTAAATACGTGTTGTCCACTTTCCGCAGTCCCACACATCAGTCGCAAGACCATCGTAGAACTCTGGTTCGTGGCAGACCATAAGTATGCTGCCCTTATATGCCATAAGGGCTCTTTTTAATTCATCCTTGGCATCCACATCAAGGTGGTTAGTAGGCTCATCAAGTACAAGAATGTTACTCTCCCGGTTAATCAGCTTGCACAGACGCACCTTTGCCTGCTCTCCACCAGAAAGAACCTTAACCTTGCTCTCGATATGCTTGGTTGTAAGACCACATTTGGCAAGGGCTGAACGAACCTCATACTGTGTATATCCTGGAAACTCCTGCCATATCTCCTCAAGACATGTAGTTTCAATTCCAGCCGGAGTCTCCTGTTCGAAATATCCTATCTCAAGATAATCGCCCTGCTCAACATCACCTGACAGAGGCTTGATAAGTCCTAATATGCTCTTTAGCAATGTAGATTTACCGATACCGTTAGCACCTGTAAGCACAATCTTCTGGCCTCGCTCCATCTCTAAGTTAAGCGGACTTGAAAGCGGCTCATCATAACCAATTACAAGGTCGTGTGTCTGGAAAATGTATCTTCCCGGTGTTCTCGCAGTCTTGAAATTAAACTCTGGCTTTGGCTTCTCTGCTGCCAGCTCAATAATATCCATATTATCAAGCTTCTTCTGTCTAGACATCGCCATATTTCTTGTAGCAACTCGTGCCTTATTTCTTGCAACGAAATCCTTAAGCTCCGCAATCTCCTGCTGCTGCTTATTGTAAGCTGCCTCAAGCTGCGCCTTCTTCACTGCATATACCTTCTGGAAATTATCATAATCACCTGTATAACGGTTCAGTTCCTGATTATCCATATGATAAATAACATTTATAACGCTGTTAAGGAATGGGATATCATGCGATATCAGTATAAATGCGTTCTCATAATCCTGAAGATATCTCTTAAGCCACTCGATATGCTCCTTATCAAGATAGTTGGTAGGCTCGTCAAGAAGCAGAATGTCCGGCTTCTCAAGAAGCAGCTTTCCGAGCAGTACCTTAGTTCTCTGTCCGCCTGAAAGCTCAGTTACATCTTTATCAAGTCCAAGTTCACTAAGTCCTAACGCTCTTGCAACTTCTTCAACCTTCGCATCTATCATATAGAAATCATGCATTGTAAGAAGGTCCTGAATAGTTCCCGCTTCCGCCATCAGCTTGTCCATCTCCTCTGGTGATGCGTCGCCAAGCCCGGCGTATATCTCATTCATCTGATTCTCCATGTCATACAGAAAGTCAAATGCTGAAGCAAGCACTGACTGGATTGTCATGCCCTTCTCAAGCACAGCATGCTGGTCGAGATATCCAACTCTGACATTCTTTGCCCACTCAACCTTTCCCTCGTCAGGCATAAGCTTGCCTGTTATTATATTCATAAATGTGGATTTACCTTCGCCGTTGGCTCCCACTAATCCAATCTTATCAAGCCTGTTAAGCTGGAAAGACACATTGTTAAATATCGCTCTGTCGCCAAATCCGTGTGTAAGTCCGGTTACTGTAAGTAAACTCATGGGGTGTTTCCTTTCAATATTCTTTTGTCATTAAAATATACATATATCTGTATTATATCATTTCTTTCAATCTAAATTAATTAGATTTTTTAATATTTCATAATTTTATACACTTATCAATATTCGATGTATTTATTCGTTCAAGTTTTTTATCCTGACGACCTTTGTTATATATTTAAACTTATCATCTAATTCATCAAATATATTCCATAGTTGTGCATATAATCCCAATATATATAATATAAATGCAATACTATAATCTCCAGATTTAATTTTATTAAAATCTGACAACATCACGAAAAAAATAAAAGCTTCAATTAAGTATATTACAATTAATCCGAAACAAACAATCAATACATTTGTAACTATATTACTCTTATTTTTATATTTTGTTTCGTTACCGATTTTATTATTCAAATTTTTTTCTAACAGTTTAGGAACCCAGTAATTAAATAATATCATTAATATTGCACATATACATATTGCAAAATAATCGATTATCACATTTTCCAATTTAAATTGCAAACTTGTCAAATTTAACACAATACAAATAACACATAAAATATACATTATAGCACTTAGAAATTTTACAGTATTCAACTGAGTTTCTTTTTTTGAACGTTCCCAATCGTATTTTAGTAATAAAACAATATAATCTATTAATTTTTTCTTGTCCATAGCTAAACTTTTCTTATTATAATTGGTTGATTCTATTTTTTCTATAATATCCCATATATGTGAATCTTTTAATATTATCTTTTCATCTTTTCCATATGAATTTATGTTTGCTTTTAATTCATTTATTATCTGTAAAGTTTCTTTATATGATGAAGTTCCAAGTCTTTTTTCTATAGATCTTATTCTTTCTCTCCATTCTTTTCTTTCTGCAGTAATATACTGTAATCTGTTTTGTTTTGATGACATAATCAAACTAGATATAAATGCAATCATAGCCACAATAACAGATGAACCTAATATTTTATCCATAAATCATTTCCTTTTATAATGTTATTTAAATGTTAATCCAATTTTTCGCCTTTGCATACATCGTATATTTCTTCCAATAATTTAGTATACTCTTTTTTTATTTCCTCTCGACCATGTTTACATTTATCATATTGATGTAAAAATACATAATCTAACAAATTATAAAATTCATTTGAATCACAAATAAATTTTATAAATCTATGTTTATCTAAATCTTTATACTCTTTCCATTGCTTAATTGAAACTGGAGATATAATATAACCATTATTCTTATGTAATTGTTCTCCAATACCATACGGCTTTTCACTCGTAGTTAATGTAGCATACTGATCTAAGCCTATTATACAATGTCTTAAACAATTATCTTTATAAATATTATTACTTTTATAAATCATGCTCTTAATCAACTCATTCCTAGTATGCTTATCTTTAATTTGAGGTAATTGCTGATATTCTCCACTATATGAGCCAAGAAAAAGGCTTTTTTCATCTTTATTAATAATCTGAATACTTGTAAGCTTGCCTAATGATAACATCATTGCAAAATCAATATCTAAAACTATTACATCGTAAAAGCATTTTAATTGCGAATTAATCATAATATTATTTACTGATTCAGCATTAATATTTTGCTTCAAACCATTCCCAGACATAAAACATTGGTAATTTTCAATAATTGCAACATTTTGCATTTGACTTATAATTTCTTTAAAATCCATTTTATGTAATATATAATTTTGCTCATTATCTTTTGTCTTTTCTTTTCTCAAAACTAAAATATCTCTATGAATATTGTTAAAAATATTTCCATAATTATTAATCATTTTCTTTTTATTACTTAAAGAAATACCACACCAAAAATTATATATAAGAATACGATGATATTTGACATTTTCATTGAGCTTATCTTCAAAAATTTTTTTCTCTACCATATCTTGATAAAATAATATTGACTCTTTTAATATTTCATTAATTTTATGGATTGCATCTTTCTTAATAGTTCTCCTATCAAGACTAAGTGTACTTTTAGTATCTAATCCGTAAAAATCTACATGCATTAATATATATGGCACATTAATATAAAAATTATCATCAATTTTCATTCCTTTAAAATAGTATTTACTATATAAAAACTCTTTTGATTCCTCTAATGATAATGTGCATCCAGTACTTGTTTTATTATCCCATAATTCCATATGTGTATTAGATATCATATTGTAATTATACCTATTATCATTCGATTTATTTTTAAGCTTTTTAAAAGATTTTGCATTTATTGTATCTATAATTTTACCGTCAAACTTTATCTTAACTGTAAAAAATGTACTACTTAAAATTTCTCTCAATTTATTCCATATTGTAATATAATATGGATTAATGTTTAAAGAAAAAGGATCATACTTATTTTTAAAAAACTCACGTGGCTTATCATAGACTAAATATTCTAAATGAAAATTCATCGGAATAATTATATGAATTTCCGTTCCTTGATTAATTAATTTATCACACCTTGAAATCTGTACATACCCATTTTTTTTACCAGACTCAATTCTTGCATAAATTCCCTCTCCATTAGACGCCTTAGAAAATATTTCAAAATAATCTGCCACTAAAAATATTGACTGTAATCCTATTCCAAATCCAGCTGATGGTCTAAGCCAAATTGGCATACTATTAATTTCCTGTTGCTTTTCCTTATCATTGAAGTAACTCTTTCCCACATCGCATATTCTTTTAAATTGTTTTATTGAAAGTCCTACACCATTATCCTTAATTATAACTTTAAGACTATTATTATCATATTCGCACAATAACACTTCCACTTCATAATTATCAAAAACTTTTCTATCAATCTCATATGGTTGTAATCCAAATTCTGATTCTCTTTTTATCCACTTTTTATATCGTCCTTCAGAAATATCTTTCCACATTCTTATCTTACAAGCATCAAGTGCGTTCTGAATCACCTCTCTCAAAAAAACGAAATTGTCATCATATATATTTGCACCTTCAATAATTTCAAATGCTTTTTCTGAACTCATAGAAAACCTCAAATCAGATAGTCCCTGAATATCTGGAACTCCATTTAATAACAACTCACATTTTCCTAATTTAGGCGCACTTCCATTAATATTCTCAGGCATTATATCTTTCCAATTGAGTGCCCAGAATTCAACCTCTTCTTTCAGCCATGTCAAAAAATTTCGTGTTTCCCTGTAAACCTCTGCTTCTGCACAATCTGCTCTATATTCAATTTTATCTGGTGTAATTAATATATGTCTCGTTGACATATGCTTTTTTAAATGATTTTGAGATGAATGAGGAATTTCTCCAAATATAATCTCATTTACAGAGTTAAATCTATTATTATCTGCATCTAACAAATCACCCATTCTCAACATTAAAGCCACAAATCTTGGATGTGCATAATCAGCATTAAATCCATTTGTGTTATAATCTAACTCAAAAATTTTCATACTGGATTCATTATGCATATAGGCAATATCCGACAATAACAGTATTAATCGATGCTGTATCAATCCATTATATTCTAAATCAATATGCAGTCTGTTCTTCATATTTTGTATATAATTCTGAGATTCTTTTGCATGCCCACTTCTATAATAATCTGCTATTATAATAGTTACTGCTTTTCTGACTCTGACAGGCCATGCTCTCACATCTTTATTATCTTTTAGATTTTTCTCGAGTGAATTAATATATTTAGCACTCTCTGACAATGATGAGTCATTTGAATTTTCTAACCCGTGTAAATAATCCTGAAATTCCTGTGTTTCCCAGTTTTGCTCTATTATTTTATTGTCAATTACCATTCCCAGATCATGAAGATATGCAGCATTTAATAATAACCATGTATCCGTTGGAGACAAGCTTCGTATTGCTTCTTCTCCAAGCAGCATCTCTATGTTAGTTATTATCGCCTCACTGTGTGATATATCATGCTTTGTATAATGAGGATAATTAAATACAACATCACTTAATAAATTAAGACATGTCTTTTTATTAATATGCCAGGAATCCAAAAGGTTCACATATATAGGATCTTCCCCACATATTTCCGTTAAATGTGTTTCTAACTTATATGGAATATATTTATTATTATCTGACATGTATTTTCTCCCTTCTCTTTTAGCTAATGAGTTTATAATACAACATTAAATCAATTCGACTAATCGTTTCAATTTCATCTTTAATTAGACTATCATAATATTTTTATTTTATCAACATTAAGCCTCTTATCATACCTTATAAACTTTTTGTGGAGATAGTTCAAAATCCATTTCAATATTACCATCTTTATCTTCTTTTAATTTTATAACCACATCATAATTTCTATTCTTTAATACATTTACTTTATGCCTAATAATTTAATAATACCCTTATAATAATCTCCTGTCAAAGTATATATAAAGATGCAGCTACCACTCTACTGTGATAACTGCATCTGCAATAACTACTTATTTTGTTCTTCCAATAGTTTCTTTAATCTTGCTATTTCAGCATCTTTCTTATCTGATGAAGCTTTCAGTTCATCATTCTGCTCCTGCAAATCCACTATCTCATCCTTCATCCTGTCAACCATCAACTCTGCCGTATTCCTATCCAATATTCTCAACGCTTCTGAAAACATACTGAGCACCTCCCCAGGTCTTTCCAAATACTCATTAATATCACGGCGTACTGATTCCAGATCAGGAAATGTCTCTACAAGTTTGTCTATCTCCTGCGGTGTTTCAGCTACGAATAATGACAAGAATTTTAATCTGTCTCTTTTCATTTTCTCAGAGACTAATTCGTCATTATACTGACTACTATCATAATCGTAATCCGTTATTTCTGTACGCCCTTCTTTAATATCAGAATATCGGTATTTTCTGAATGTGTCAAGGCTTACCAAAACAAAATCCTGCAAAAGTTCTATCTTTATTCCTGTATTAAATTTCGTCTTTCCAACATGAAAATATAGTGCCTTGTCCACCTCACTTATAAGACTTTTATTGCTGTCCTCAAAAAGAATAATCGTATGAACTTTCCTCATATCCTTATATGACGGTTTTGAAGAACCATTCATTGATGGCTCATGCTTTCCCACCTGATTCTTACCTGTAATCATTTTATACTGGCGAAGTACAAGATCTGCCGAATAACATGATATTCTCTCTGCCGGAAAGTCATATGAAATCTTCTGGATTTCTATATTGGCAATACTTCCGTCAGCCATCAGCACAACCATGTCCATAATAATCATCACACCAAGAAATTGTGAATCCTCATTAGGAAACACCTCAAGCACAGTAACCTTCTGTCCTAACAGACAGCTTACCAGTTCCGACAGTCTGTCCCTTCTCTCTGTTGGATTAAATATCTTCTTAAAAAATGGGTCATACAATAACGGCAGCGATTTCTTTCCCTTTAGAAAATCCTCATACCTTCCAGCCCACTCCTCATTCTTCTTAAGATACTGATATGTACTTAAGCATAACGAATCCCCATTAATCTGATACATTGCTGCATCATAATAATTCTTATTTTCTTTAATCTCCATAAATTATACGACACTAGTGTTCTAACTCCTCCGAATTAATAAACATGCACATTTATATACTCACAGTATCATACATACATGCTGTTGTAAATATACATGTCGTAATCCGTCGGTTTTATGTCGTAATCGGTTGATTTTATGTCGCGAACGGTAAATATTATGATTAAGCACAACAATCTAAGCCTTTATATCAGCCTTTCCATTTTGCCTTATCAACCATCATTGGCATAATTGTCATGCTCATAGATATTGATGACAATGGAACATATACTGTTAATACAATTAAGGACAGTAACATCCGTATTCAGGCTGATTATAATATATTGTCTAAATATCTTAAGGGTTGTTTTAAGGAAATTCCTTGGGAAAATATGAATATTGATTGTTCTAAACACTTTTGTCACTGTTATACTATCTATAATATTTCAACTATAATGTAAGGTAAGTCTCACTATTTATTTTTTAAAAATTTATATAACTTAATTATTTCTGCAATACCAAACTGCATAATTTATTTCTCAACTAATGCAGTTTACACTAAATATTCAAAAACTACTTATACCTTAATTTCAAAAAATATATTCACATAGAATGTTAATGAAATAGTGTTAATAATCTAAAAATATCTTTCTGTAGCGAATTCACAAAGTTTTTATTTTATAAATGACGAAATTAAATCCTGTAATTTATGTAAATTCTCCAGTAATTTAGGTGTACCATTAGCTAAAGTAATTATTGGCGCTAATAAGGTTAGACAATTCCTTAGTCTTGATTGTTGTGGAGTTTGCTTCGTCAACTCTGTTTTTGCCATATCTACAACATCCTCTAGTTGACTTGCAGTTTCTTTTTCTAATGTATACATATCACCCATAATCTCATTAATAATACTTTCTAATTCAGAATGTATATTATTATCTGAATTATATTGATTGACATATAATGTCGACATATCTCTACTTATATTAAGTTGTCCTCCATTAACCGTAATGTTCATATCATTTTCTCTATTCATTTGCTTCCTCCCTTCCCTCTTTAATAGAATGTAGTTTTGATAATAATATACTTGATTCTATTTCTTTTGTTGACTTATAAAAATATGTTGATTTGTTTAAATGTTCTACATTTATATTTTCCAAATAAGTTTCTGCAATGTTATAATTTTTTAATATGTAGCCAGCTTTTCCCATTAATGCATATGTATATTGTAGAACTCCTTCCTCTTCTTCATGCACATATAAGTTCAACAGTTTTTCACCTAAGCATATTACTTTTTCTGGTTTTTCGTAAATTAAAGCTTCCATAACATTTATGTATGTAAATGCATCATATTTTTTCTCACTGAATTGAAGAATATTATACGCCTCTAATGCAAAATCTATATTATGATCTACAACCGCTAAACCTGCCAAACATCTACAATAATTATCACTAGTAATATCCCTTTTAAATATTAAAATTGATTTTTTATAAAATATTTTTGCAACATCCCACAATTTCTTTTCGCAACGATAAATATTAGCCATACTTATTAATGCATTCCCAATTGAATAATTATCTTCTGAATAAATCGAATACTTTCCAATCAATGCCTGAAAAGCATAATTATTAGCACTAATTATTTCGCTATTTAAAGCAAATGCATTGGCTAAATGTGTATATGTCGTATAACGCCATGGACTACTTTCTCCCACCCCTTGTGAGTCATAATCAGCCAGCACTTTTTTATAATTTTCTATACAACCTGAAATATCACCGGTATCTAATAGAAGACGAGCATAATCTGAATATAAATTAGTAACTTGATAATAATATTGAGGTGAAATAAAATCTTTATTTTCAATAGCCTCTTTTATTTTATCAAGAGCCTCTTTGTATTGTTTATGGTGAGCATAATCCATAGCAACTGTTTTTTTTATAATCATTCTTTTTAAAAAATAATCTGAATCATTATTATCTGAATATATTGAATCTATCAGCTTTTCTGCATGCAAAGCTTCATCCAAAGCATGGTGTATATCTCCATCTATACTGAGAATTTTAGAATAATTATTATGTATTTCTGCTAAAATCATTTTATTCTTAATATTTTTTTCATCAAAAACATATATAAGAATATCAAGTAAATCTTTAGCTTTTCTGTAATTACCAGTTTCCTTAAACACCAGAGCTGCCTCTTTCAAAAATAAATGTCTACAAAATTTAATGTCTTTTTTCTTGATTTTTATAATATTATATGTATATTCCGCATATTTCAATAACTTTATAATGTCTGTGTCTGGAGATATGTTCATACATTTTTCTAAACTAAATAATAATAACTTACACTCATCATAAGAAATTTCATTATATTTATAAATACTTTCACATATAATTTCATGCATAGAAAACCCATATTGTGATTGTGTAATCCATCCCCTGCAAACCAAAGAAATCTCAGCATTTTTACAGTTAAAAGAAAAATATGTCTGTATATCATCAGATGCTATTATATCTCCCGGAGGCAATATACTCATAATTTTTATAATTTGTGATTCCTCTAGACTTAATTCCGAAATTTGATATACCTTGCTTAATTGATTGGTAATTTTTTCATTTATATATTTACCGTTCCAATCAGAATCTGCTGACAAATCAATGTCATCCATCTTGTAATTTTTTGATTTTAACTCCTCCCAAAAATTTTTTATTGAAATTTTTTTATAACTGATAGCTTTAGCAATTAACTCAATAGCTAGTGGATAGCCATGAGAAATTTCTACAATTTGCTGGATATATTTTTCATCCGCATAAGTTAGTTTTTCTGAAATTGTATAATTCTGTAAAAATAACTGTTTTCCATATTTAACATTGAACAAATTTAAATCATAATAATATTGTTTATTAGGTAAAACACCCCTTGTAGTTATTAGTAAGCTAACTGGTAGTCTTAAGATCTCGTTCAAATCTCCTATTTCTAATGTATTGAAGTTGTCAATAACTATTAAAATGTTTTTATCTTGAAGATTAGTAAGACATTCCACAACTTTATTATACTTATCATTTTCTGAAATATCTTTTTCAAAGTGAAATGACGATGTAAATATACTATTTAACAGTGAAGCTTTCCAATTCCCTTTAAACTCAATCCATGCCAAATGATCATATACATTCTTAGAAAGCTGATATATCTTTTTTGCAAATGTTGTTTTTCCGATTCCACCAACGCCATGCAAAAATACTCTTTTATTTTTCTTCAGCATTTCCATAACTTCATCTTCATTATTTCGACTTACATAATGACTATATGGTATAGGATCAGAAGTCATTAATTTAGGAAGTTTTTTCTGTACAAAACAATTTATTACCTGAGTTGCATTTAGAGTTGAATTATCCTTTGCAATATTAATTTGCGATTGCTCAATTGTATATTTAACATCCATATTCATACCTCGTATAATGTAAAATCTCTTATTTTATATATTAATACACTAATAATATTTGAATTTAGTACCTTCAATTTATCCTCTCACTTGCTATAGTTGTATAAAGACTATCGTTCTAAATATTAAACAATTATCAAAATAAATAATTATACTTTTTTCAATTGACTCTGTATGAAAGATCTTTCATTGACTTCATATATCTATATATTTTATTAATATCAGTAATTATCTGTAAAAGATGAAACCCTTACTTTGTATACAGCTTGCTTACCACTTTCTTGCTTTTCAACTAATCCATAATCCATTAATTTTTGCAGCCTACAATGTGTCTCTTTTTCAGATAGATTTAAATAGTCTTGAATATCTTGAATTGTAGATTTTTTATTTTTCCTCAAAAACTTAAGCAGATTATCATCAATCAATGTATAAGCAGCTAAAGTCAATCCAAAAAGTCCTCCTGTAACCTGAGCTATAGTTGTAAAAATATATAATAACTGATTTTCATTAAGCCAAAATGGGATCTTAATAAAATGCATAACAAATGTTATTATAATATTTATAATCATAAATATACATATTATTAAAATGTCTTTTTTTATTTCAAAAATTTTTTATCATCATATAATTTCCTTATTTACATAATTTGACTATTAATTCAATATATTTATTTTATTATTATGACAAATCATACATTGTTAATTTTTATCAAATATATACCTATATAAAACATTTAATGGATGACATATACTATAGTTTAAATTAGTAGTATTTTTTTTACAATCTTTATTTGAATTTTCCCATAATTTTTTCCATTCCTTTAAATCATTACAATCCAATTGTATTAAATGTTCGTCAGGCAAACTATATGACATTTCCATTGGCTTTTCGAATTGAATATTTGCTTTATTTTCATTTAATACATTATTTCTATGATTATACCACTCTCTTTTACTAATAATAGAAGTAAAAAAAATTTCTTCATATATCCAAGGTGAAAGTGTTCTATTTTTCCCAATTTCATTCTTTAAGTTATATGTAGATTTTTCTGAATTTATAAAAATAATAATCTCCGAATTATAAATGGTTCTTGCTATTGCTGTTGATAACATAGCATGCACATGTGTCGTTGTAAAATTCCGCTTTTTATAATAATAAGTACCATTTGATTTTTTACAAAACTTATTATCCAATTCATAAATTAGCTTATCTGCACTACCCCAAAATAATTTATCAATAAAAACATTTAAGTTAAACTCTGTCTTTAAAAAACTCGCAAATGATAATGCTAATTTTTCATCATCATGCGAATATGAAAGAAACACATCGTAATTATCTGTATGAAACCAACTATCTATAAAATCATCTGCCGAAATAATACCATTTTCATCTATAGCCTTATTTAAAACTTCAATAAATGGTATCATAAAGTTTTCTTTGAATGTTTTATAATCTAAATCGGATTTAAACATATTTAAATCTAAGCTTAAATTGAAACATTTATACATATATTTTCTCCTTTTCTAAAAATCATAAGAATTTTTTCTTATACACATGATTGATGTCTCTCCAATGAACAAAATTATTAATATCCTCCATCGTTTTATCATATGCTTTATTTATATACTTATCAGGATCTTTTATAAAATCATGATACTTAACAAGAACACAAAAACGTTCACTCTCCTCACAGTGACCATCTTTACACTTAGAGTTCAAATAATAATTTCCCGAAAATTCATTAACTACTGTATTAGAATTAATTTTAACATAATTAATTGTCTTCCCACAATGTGAACATTTATAACTTCCTGCATATATAGAATTATATATTTCTGGTAAAACTATACCAAGTAATCCACTTCTTCGATTTCCTTTTCCATCATAAAGAGTGGCCTTTAATTCTCTGATAATAAAATTTTGTTTATTATAATAAATATTGTTTAAATAACTATATTCAAACCCCTCATTTTCAGAAGAATGCTCTCCTATTAAAAATAAAGTAACTGATGTGTTGTTCATATACTGTGAACGAATCACTTGCATAATATAATCAATATCTTCGGAATCTATCCATTTATCAAGCGACTTTCCTAGAACTCTTCCATAACCCAATTTCTTGATAATTTCATCTTTATAATGTGCATCTTCCTTTTTAAAACTAATAAAACAATTATGTGACATAACTTTCTTCTCCTTGTTATCCATGAATACGTATACTATCTTTACACTCATCTCTTACTACTAAATGAATATCACAATTTATCTTATCCTTATTGAGTTTATAAATTTGAATTAGTGTATCAAGAATTATCTGTTCACTTGTTGAAACCTCAGATAAACCACCCCCAATAACTGGGATAACAACTGGAAGTCCTTGTGATCTGGCTTCTATGTATTCAATCATTTTTTGAATTGTTATTAAATAATTTTCTCTATTATGAATTTCGGCATGTAATTGATCATTAAACTCTGTTAATGCAACAAGAAAATATTTTGAATCATCTATCGAATCTAATTCAACTATCGTTCCAAATGGATATCGTTTTAAATTACCTTTTCTTTTTTTATCTTTATCTATTTCAACATAATTTTTCCCTTTTAATGAATCACTTATTTTTCTATCAAGCTCCTCCAATGACATTTGTGTAAGAAGATTTTCTACTGCTTTTCCATGAATTTTTCCCTTAGCAATCAAATCATCATCTACAATAGTATCAAAACAACAATTAACTGGAATAATAATATTACGTTTATTTGCTGAAGTTTTTCCCCATTTATCATTTGTAACACTTTTATCAAATATATCTCCATACTTGACAAAAAGATGCTTTCCATTTTGCACCCGCAAAATTTGGACTTTATCATGATTTTTCATCCATACAAACATTAATATACAAGTAAAAACAAAAATGCTAAACAAAACTAATATACTTAAGGCACACCTTATACACAGCATCCATCTTGTAGGAAGAATTTGATCTGTTGGTGCAAGCATACCAACCAAACCAAATAATCCAAATATTACTCCATCAATTTGCCATGCCTTCTTTAATATATAAACCCTATTTAAGAAAAATCTTTTTATATTTGACATATATAATATATCTTATTCTCCTTTCCTACCCCATAGCCTCAAGCAGCAAAACCACCGAAGCCACTGCCGACGGAGTCATCTTGTATTTCTTTTTCAGCCCCGAAATAAAGATTTCATCTTGTGTAATATAAGCCTGTTTCAACTGGTCTGTCGTAAGAAATGCGTACTTTGTACCATCTATCATAGCAGAACTTTTATCTTGCTTCAGGCTGCTTTCATAACCATCCTTATTAAATTTAACATCCAATTTTTCATTTCCGAATTTATGATATAATAAAAATTGTGGTTTACCACCTTCAACTAAATCTCTATAGAATGCAAATATGCTTCCTTTTATCTGCTTTGCGGTTACATTAATTGGCTGTCCATTAACTCTGAAATACTTCAATTCCCTATTAATACTTTCAGCTATTGAATCATAAAATCCATCAAGTGTAAAATGTTCTCCCTTTTTATAATCATATTTCGGGATTAATTTGGCTGATATACTTGTTCCCCATGTTTTCTTGCCAACAGACATTTTATTACTTCTTCCAACAAAAAGAATTCCTATTTCGTGGAATTCAATAAACCCATTAAAACCAATATGATTAGCCATTAACGAAAACTCCAACGGACTGATAAATGGACCCGGCTCATATACATTCCTATTTGTCTTTCTATTCTCCCATTCATAATCCATAGCTCTGTTAGTTCTTAACAAATCCCAATATGTCGTATTAGAATATGTTAATATTACCTTATTATCCTTATGTGTTAAATTATCAAGTCTTACTGTCCTGCTGTCATAATCATACGAACACCTGTGAGCGTCTAGTAACCATTCTGATCGGTTTTCTATCTGTTCTGGAAGACTATATACATTAGCAGCATTCTTATGATCCATAATAATATCAAATGGTTTATCTTTTAATTTTCTTTTAACCAAAACAATTATTGGAAATTTCACATTTCTATTATAAGATAACAATGGTTCTTCCTTATATCTTTTGCAAATTCCATCATAATCCGTAGACAACTTTATTGAATCTTCTTTATTGTTAGAATATAAATTATATATCAGTCTTCCTAAAATATTGCAGACAAACAATGTAAAAACGGATACGAATAACGATATATCTAAAGTATCTACTTTCATAAACTTATATGCAATAAATAAAACTATACTAGCTGCAATAAATCCCGGAAAATCTTTATCAAACAATATTTTATATAACAAAGTCTTTTTATTATTTTTCCTCATTGGAATCTCCCTTTTGCATTCTTTTTTATGTATAAATAGTTCATTTTTATCGTTTATATTTAAACATTTAACAAATCATTAGATTATTTTAATTATGTTAATCATTTATTATTTGCTTTATTAGTTATTTTTGATAATTTATATCTTATTGGTATCCATGGTAGAAGATTACCCATGAATAATCACCTTATTATTAGTAATTTTACAAGAATACCTTTAACTTTTTGTTTTAATATTATTTTAGGTAAAACCATAAATGTTGTAACCTTAAAACTTACTCCTTTTTTCATAAATTTAAAAAATCTAGCTCTCTTAGATGATTTAACTGATGGATGGGAAAGTTGATGATTATATGCTATAGCATTATCCAAATCAACATCTTTTAATTCCATTTTTGACATTGATAATAATTCTTTTCCCTTTTGACTTTGAATCAATATTAAAGAAATCCCATTCTTTTCTTGATCTTTATACTCACTTCCCCAAGAATCACCTAATGTCATATCAGATGCTCTCTCTAATGACGCAAACTCGCATTCATAACAATTCTCTGTATAATCTATAGCTTCTAAGAAAGCACATGTGTAATGATCTGTAACCCTTCAGTCTGTCACACCGTTTCCCACAAAACAGGAACAAAGAATTGCTATAAGGATCAAGCTCATATGCATCTCTTACTATTGCCATCAGACCATCTATGCTACGCCTCATATCGGTATATCATGAAACAAGATAAATCTTTGCCACTCCGGACAACTCGCCTAACATATCTGTTGCAGCACATTAAGCGTTGCTGCAATAATTCTGCTGACAGCAGAATTATTTATAGCAATTAAATACCCATTGAATTCAATCCTAATATCTGATTTATCATCAGAACAATTAGGAATAGAGTAGTTATTATCTTTTAATTCATCGTAGTGAATTGGTACAACTTCCTGTTTTTCATGTACAGGAACTGCAACAGCTACATTATTGCATGCTGCCATTCTTAATCTCTTAACATTATAATAAAAGGAACTTGTTGAGATATGGTTCATTCTGCACCATTCATAATCTGACAGACCGCTTACTCTGCAGGTCTGTATAATTTCAGTCCAATATTTGTCACTCTCAGATTTATTCATATCCGAATCCTCCATAAATTTATTTGGAGTAAAATGATACAAAAGTCTTATGATAATTTGAAGTGAAATGCTACAACTTTTGCAATCCAGATCAGGATTTAGAGTATAATGCTCCAACTGTCCTAATCTTACGCCTAAATTTGAAGGATTTCTCTACGGTGGGTTATGTAGCGCTTACCAAATATCGTGAAATCCTAAGATTATCCAACTTGGGATTTCACGATATTTGGTCATAATGGTGACCTCCTTCATAATAGATTTACACAACGATTGTGTATTATTCTATTATAAAACAAGTGGCTCATTTGGGTGCAGATTATTCAATTAGCTGCCTTTATTTCTACGATTGCTAAATCGTTCTTTACCATTCTTTCAACTAATTCCTGGAATGATATTTCTCTTTCCCATCCAAGTTCCTTTTCTGCCTTTGCAGGGTTTCCAATAAGAAGTTCTACTTCTGCCGGTCTGAAGAAATCAGGGTTGACCTTAAGAACTACCTTGCCTGTCTTCTTATCCTTTGCTACCTCATTAACGCCTTCGCCTTCAAATTCAACTTCAATTCCTGCTGCTGCAAATGCTGTCTGTGCAAATTCTCTTACTGTTCTTGTCTCATTTGTTGCAATTACATAATCGTCCGGCTTATCCTGCTGTAATAATAACCACATGGCTCTTACATAATCCTTTGAATGTCCCCAGTCACGCTTTGCATCTAAGTTACCAAGTTCTACATGATCCTGTACACCAAGCTTGATTCTTGCTACTGCATTAGTAATCTTTCTTGTTACGAAGTTCTCACCACGTCTTGGAGATTCATGATTGAACAAAATACCATTACATGCAAACATGTTGTAGGATTCTCTATAATTTACTGTAATCCAGTAAGAGTACAGCTTAGCTACACCATAAGGGCTCTTTGGATAAAAAGGTGTTGCTTCGCTCTGAGGTGCAGTTTCAGGAATACCACCGAATAATTCAGAAGTAGAAGCCTGATAATATCTGCAATTACCGCCGTTTACACGGATTGCCTCTAAGAGCTTCAAGGTGCTGACACCTGTTGCTTCTGCTGTATATTCAGGTACTTCAAAAGACACGCCTACATGGGACTGTGCTGCCAGATTGTATACTTCTGTAGGTCTGATCTCTCCGATAATTCTCATTAAGTTGGAAGAATCTGTTGTATCTGCAAAATGCAGGAAAAATTTTGTCTTATAGTAATCAGATGCAATTAAATGATCGATTCTTGCTGTGTTGGAAATACTGTGTCTTCTGATCAGACCATGTACTTCATATCCCTTCTCCAGCAGGAACTCTGCAAGATAGGAACCATCCTGTCCTGTGATACCTGTAATCAATGCTATCTTATTATTCATAAAATATACCTCTCTTTATTTGGGTTGATGTATTACCATATTTATTCATTTCTGCCCATAAAATCACGTATTCAGAGCATATTACGCTTTTTATAGTATACACGTCTTAACATTATGTTGCAATATAAATATTCGGTTGTACTTTTCTGCGCCCTCCGTTATAATGAAATCGTTACATTAATACATATAGAAAGGACGCTTCATCCTATGAACCAATTCACTCTATTATTTCACAATCAGCTTCTGATTGCTGCCGTCCTTGGATGGTTAGTTGCTCAATTATTAAAAACAGGAATTCACATGTATTTCAATAAAAGCTTTGTTCCCGAACGTCTGGTAGGAAGTGGTGGTATGCCAAGTTCTCACTCAGCTACTGTATGTGCATTATCCACTGCAGCCGGCATTCAGTATGGTCTCGACAGCTTCCAGTTTGCAATCTGTGCAATTCTGGCAATCATCGTCATGTATGATGCCCTTGGTGTCCGCCGTGAGACTGGTATTCAGGCTAAAGTCCTGAATGAGATGATCGCACTTTTTCAGGATATGGATCAGGAATTATCCACCGATGAGAAACTCAAAGAGCTCGTTGGCCATACACCATTACAGGTTCTGATGGGCGCTATCCTTGGCATTGTAATCGCCTTTGCCGTTACGAACCTGTATCATTAACAACTATTGCTTCAGAGTAGAAAAATAAGTACTCTGAAGCATTTTTTATCATCAGTTCAGATTTTTCATATATTCTGCAATCGCATCTTCCCACTGGGCAAACATATGATTCGTTGTCAGCTTCAGCATATAATTCTCCAGAATAGAATATGCCGGACGTGGTGCAACGATTCCTGTAGCATCTGCCAGATATTCTTCTGTTGTAATTGTCTCAACATTTGTCTTCTTACCTGCAAGTCTGAAGATTTCTTTGGTAAATTCAGCCCAGCTTGTATAGCCTTCACAGGTTCCATGGAAAAGTCCATAATTATCTGTAGGAAGCAGATAAGCAATAGCTTTTGCAAGCTCTGTTGCACTTGTTGGAGAACCGATCTGATCCCCTACTACTCTGACGGTATCGTGATTCTGTGACAGATTGAGCATTGTCTTTACAAAATTCTTACCATCTCCATATAACCAGGCTGTACGGATGATAAAATGATCCTTTGCAAACTCCTTTACAAAGTTCTCTCCTGCCAGCTTGGTCTTGCCATACATTCCCTTAGGACCTGTCTGGTCAAATTCAAGATATGGCTCTTTGGAATCTCCGCTGAATACATAATCCGTTGAAATA
>OGIG01000695.1_pt1 | contig 26781 bp, 17 predicted proteins | sample 1571601 | NCBI WGS metagenome assembly OGIG01 (sample SAMEA2581953, study PRJEB24529) | metagenome | biome: Human gut stool | place: China | collected 2011 | reverse complement strand
TAAAGCCGGGGAAATATGTATCATGCCGCGCCCCCGGACAGGAACGCTTCACCCGTCTTAAAACCCTCGGCGCGGATTATACAGAGGAAGCCATAACGGAGCGCATCAAGGGCAGGCGCACCCGCGCCGCCAAAGCCCCGAAGCAGGAGCGCGGCGGTATCTCCCTTGTTATCGACATTCAGAACAGCATCAAGGCACAGGAAAGCCGGGGCTATGAGCATTGGGCGAAAATCCACAATCTCAAACAGGCGGCAAGGACGCTGAACTTCCTCACGGAAAACAGGATTGACAGCTATGCAGAGCTTTCCGCAAAAATCGCGGAAGTGAACGCGGCAAGTGAACAGGCGGCAGGCGCATTAAAGGGCGTCGAACGGCGGCTTGCGGATATGGCGGTGCAAGTAAATACTGAATTGTTGTCTACCTACTGGAATGTAGGAAAGATTATTGTTGAGCATGAACAGGAAAATAAAGACCGGGCAGATTATGGAAAGCAGACCCTAAAGGAGCTTTCTAAGGAGCTGACAAAAGAATTTGGAAAAGGTTTTTCAATCTCTAATCTCTATAATATGCGTCTGTTTTATATGAACTACAAAAAATTCCAGACAGTGTCTGGAAAATTGAGTTGGTCGCACTACTGTGAGCTGTTATCCATTTCCGATAAGGAGAAGCGCAGCTTCTACGAAAAGGAAGCGGTCAATTCTGGCTGGTCTGTCCGTGAATTAAGACGCCAGATGGAAAGTTCCCTGTTTGAACGGTTGCTCTTGTCTCGTGGGGATGCCAACAAGGAACAAGTTTTAGCATTGGCTGAAAAAGGTGTGGACTACACTAAGCCGGAGGACATTATCAAGGACCCGTATGTATTCGAGTTTTTGGGGCTGCCGGAAGAAAAGCCGTTCCTTGAAAGTGATTTGGAAGCAGCACTGGTGCGACAAATCGAAGATTTCTTGCTGGAACTTGGCCGGGGCTTTATGTTTGTCGGCACACAGCAGCGTGTCACAGTGAACAACACCCACTACTATGTGGATATGGTGTTCTACAATAAGATTTTGCATGCCTATGTGCTGATCGAGTTGAAAACCACCAAGCTCACGCCCGAAGCCGCCGGACAAATCAATATGTATCTGAACTACTACGCCGCAGAGGTCAACGACCCGGAAGATAATCCTCCTATCGGCATCATCCTCTGCACCGACAAGAATCAGTTTCCCTTTGATATTTTCAACCTTGATCATCTCTTCTTCCGTGTGTTCTCTTGCTTTTTCAGAATCAATGAACAGGCATGTACTACGTTCAAAATCACCGGAACCTTTCGTTTCTTCCATAACCTTCTGCCAGTAAACCGGATGTTCATACACAAACGGCATATAAGCGAGTGGTTCTCCCTTCCAGGAAAGAGTAGATGCGCCCGGAATCGGCCATTCACCGCAGCCATCCTTTTTTCCCTGTTCAAAGCCCTGCCATACAAAGTCACTCGGTGTCAGTCCAAAGGTCAATGTAATGTCAGGAAAATAAGAAGCCGCAACAATCGAATCCATGCCCGCTGTACTCATCCCCATAATTCCGACTTTACGATTTCCGTTGTTTTTCAGCCATTTGATTGCTGTCTCTATTCTCTCCAGCGGATAATTTACATGACTGTAGTTCTTCTTTCCGGGAGACATACAAAGCACGTTTACACCGTTTTTATGTAACCATTTTGCTCCACATTTTGCCATATAATCATTCGGATCATCTCCGAATAATCCAATGACTGCACAATCCGAACCTTGTGGATTTTCATAATAAGTTCCATAAAAACCGTCTTTTTCCGTTTCAAAAAATAATTTTTTCATAGTTTTCCTCCAGTTTCTGCCCTCATCGCCTTTAGGTTAGTACAGTCTAACTGGATTGTCAACTTTATTTTTCTTCAAACGAAGCAAAAACCTTCATACACGCATCTTTTGCCTCAATGATTCCCTTTTCCAGTTCCCTTCCACATTCCGGACAGATCATCATTTTTCTCCTCCTCTTTATTCCTGAGAACAAATCAGACTTTTCACATATTCCTCTGATCTGTCCAGATCCTCTGCAATCTCGGTGATTGTTTTTCCCTTTTGCAGCCACTTAGCGATCAGTTCCCTATCCCGGTTTTGCTCGCCTTCATTTTTCCCCTGTTCATATCTCTGATCCATTTTCATTTCGATTGTCATATAGTTCTCCCTCCAATCATCATCATTTCGAATAATCTGCACTTGCTTTTGAATATCTTTCGTATAATGATCTGTTGGCTGCCCGGTTTTGAAGTAATCAAGCAGTTTCGTTGTATCCTCACTGATTCCTTCTCTATTTCCTTTTATATTTACAAAATACGTTCGCCGCTTATCCGCAAGCACCAGTCCTTTATTTTCCTTACATGTCGTCTCAAACGTATAAATGCTCCTGTCATCTGCAAAAGGATCAAATGTACAGATAAAGATCACAACCGATTGCTTCAAATTAAAATACTTCTGTCCTGCACGGATCTGATAGCTGTCCATTTCACTGTGATAATACCGCGTTCTCAGGTGAAGATCTGTTTCTTCTGTCGTCTGCATTTCGATATCATACACATTGCCCTCGCTATCTTTTGCATAAATATCGATACGGATTCCTTTTCCGATTAGAGTGGTTTTCATTACCTTCTGTGGCTCTACAACTTCAATCTCAGCCAGCCTGATCTTCAATATTCTCTGGAGCAGTTCTTTACATTTTTCCTTATCCCGGAATACCGTGCCAAACATGAAATCATTGGTAATTCCAATTTCATCAAAGCGTCTACAGTCTTAGCTGTTGAGCTATAGATGTCGATCAGTCTCTTATAAGAAGACAATTCAAACTGTTCACGTGACTTTTTGTTAACGAAAGTCGAACGGTTTACAGTAAATACACGCTTGTGAGTAGGCAATGGAATAGGACCGCTCACGATAGCGCCTGTTGCTTTCACAGTTCTTACAATCTTCTCAGCAGACTTGTCTACCAGATTGTGATCGTAAGATTTCAGTTTAATTCTGATTTTCTGACTCATTAATTTATTGTTTTAAGTTATATAATATAAGGAGAAGCACGAGGGCTAAGAGTCATTCGCTAGCCCTCATCTGCTTCTGGTTATTTTTATTAGAGCAAGTCTACGCGACCTTTCACTTCTTCAAGAACAGCCTTAGCGATTGAGCTGGAAACCTGAGCGTGATGATCATAAGTCATAGAAGAAGTTGCACGACCTGAAGTGATGGTACGCAATGCAGTTACGTAACCGAACATTTCAGCCAGCGGAACCATAGCCTTCACGATACGAGCACCTGAACGGCTGGTTTCCATACCTTCAACCTGACCACGACGCTTGTTCAAGTCACCGATAACATCACCCATGTTTTCTTCCGGAGTTACAACTTCCAGTTTCATGATCGGTTCAGTCAGAACGGGTCCTGCCTTAGCGCAGGCATTCTTATAAGCCTGGATTGCACAGATTTCGAATGACAGCTGGTCAGAGTCAACCGGGTGGAATGAACCATCCTTCAAAACAACCTTCAAAGAGTCAAGCGGATAACCTGCCAACACACCATTCTTCATAGCGGTCTGGAAACCTTTCTGTACAGAAGGGATAAATTCCTTAGGCACGTTACCACCCTTCACTTCATCGATAAACTGCAGACCACCCTGCTTCCAGTCCTCATCAACCGGACCTACAGAAACAATGATATCAGCAAACTTACCACGACCACCAGACTGCTTCTTGTAAACTTCACGCAGTTCAACAGTCTTAGTGATAGCCTCCTTGTAGTTAACCTGAGGTTTACCCTGATTACATTCAACCTTGAATTCACGTTTCAGACGGTCGATGATGATATCCAAGTGGAGCTCACCCATACCAGAGATGATAGTCTGGCCAGACTGTTCGTCAGTCTTAACAGTAAATGTCGGGTCTTCTTCAGCCAACTTAGCCAAACCGTTAGACAGCTTGTCCAAGTCTTTCTGAGTCTTAGGCTCTACAGCGATACCGATAACCGGTTCCGGGAATTCCATAGATTCCAGTACGATCGGAGCTGTTTCATCACACAGCGTATCACCTGTACGGATATCCTTGAAACCAACACCTGCACCAATATCACCAGCAGAAATTACCTCAACCGGGTTCTGCTTGTTTGAGTGCATCTGGAACAGACGAGAAACGCGTTCTTTCTTGCCAGAGCGAGTGTTGTAGATATAAGATCCGGCTTCAACCTTACCTGAATAAACGCGGAAGAAAGTCAGACGACCTACATAGGGGTCAGTTGCAATCTTGAATGCCAGAGCGGCAGTCTTTTCGTTTTCATCCGGTTTACGGTCTTCTTCTTCTCCGGTTTCAGGGTTCTTACCAATAATGTTCGGAGTATCCATCGGAGACGGCAGGAATGCACAAACATAATCCAACAGAGTCTGAACGCCTTTGTTCTTGAATGAAGAACCACAAAGCATCGGAACGATTTCCATCTTCAAGGTTCCGGCACGCAAAGCACGCAGGATTTCTTCTTCAGTAATAGTAGAAGGATCATCGAAGAATTTTTCCATCAGCGCATCGTCGAATTCAGCCACTTTTTCGAGCATTTTCTCTCTCCATTCATTAGCTTCATCCACCAGATTTGCAGGAATTTCTTCAATATCATAGTCGGCACCCATTGTTTCGTCATGCCACAGGATGGCTTTCATCTTGATCAGGTCAACAACACCCTTGAACGATTCTTCAGAACCGATAGGAATAACAACCGGACACGGATTAGCGCCCAATACATCCTTCATCTGACGAACTACTTCAAAGAAGTCAGCACCTGAACGGTCCATTTTGTTTACATAACCGATACGAGGTACGTTGTACTTGTCAGCCTGACGCCATACAGTTTCAGACTGCGGTTCGACACCACCTACTGCACAGTAAGTAGCAACCGCACCGTCAAGAACACGCAAAGAACGTTCAACCTCAGCAGTGAAGTCCACGTGTCCCGGAGTGTCAATCAAGTTAATTTTATATTTGTTACCCGCATAGTTCCAGTAAGTGGTAGTAGCAGCGGAGGTAATCGTGATACCACGTTCCTGTTCCTGCTCCATCCAGTCCATCGTAGCAGCACCATCATGTACTTCACCGATCTTGTGAGTCAGACCAGTATAGAACAAGATACGTTCAGAAGTGGTAGTCTTACCAGCATCGATGTGCGCCATGATACCGATGTTACGGGTCAAATGCAAATCATGTTTAGCCATTTTAATTCCTTCTTTATTAAATTATTACTTGATTGATTAGAATCTGAAGTGTGCAAAAGCGCGGTTGGCTTCAGCCATACGGTGCATATCTTCCTTGCGTTTGAAAGCACCACCCTGCTCATTGTATGCATCCAGAATTTCAGCAGCCAATTTATCAGCCATTGATTTTCCGCCACGTTTACGAGCGAAAGCAATCAAGTTCTTCATAGAAATTGACTCTTTACGGTCAGGACGAATTTCAGTAGGAACCTGGAATGTAGCACCACCGATACGGCGAGACTTAACTTCCAACTGAGGAGTTACATTATCCAAAGCTTTTTTCCAAACTTCCAATGCTGATTTTTCTTCACCCGGAAGTTTAGTTTCGATAGACTTCAATGCGTTGTAGAAGATTTCGTAAGAAGTATTCTTCTTTCCATCATACATCAGATGGTTTACAAATTTAGAAACCTTCTGATCGTTAAATACTGGATCCGGAAGGATCACACGTTTTTTAGGTTTTGCTTTTCTCATTTTGTTTGATAATAATGTTTAGTTTGGGGCTGCATTTCTCGTCTTCTTCAACGCCTCCTCTGAGGCATTTACTCAACCTTAAAGCTTTTCCAACAAACCAAAACGAATTAATAAAAGTCTTTCCTTGTTAAAAAAGATTGCGTACGGTCAAGAAATCAATTACTTCTTACCTTTTGCTGCGGGAGCCTGTCCTGGTTTCGGGCGCTTAGCACCGTATTTAGAACGTCTCTGTGTACGACCAGCAACACCTGCAGTATCCAAAGTACCGCGAACGATGTGATAACGTACACCCGGAAGGTCTTTCACACGACCACCACGTACCAATACGATTGAGTGTTCCTGCAAGTTGTGTCCTTCTCCCGGAATATAAGAGTTAACTTCCTTAGAGTTTGTCAGGCGCACACGAGCAACCTTACGCATTGCTGAATTCGGCTTTTTCGGAGTTGTAGTGTACACACGAACGCAAACGCCACGTCTCTGAGGACATGAATCCAGCGCCGGAGACTTACTCTTATCTGCCAGAACTGCTCTTCCTTTTCTTACTAATTGTTGAATAGTAGGCATCTTGTTTGATTTTTAATTATTATTATATTGTTTATTGTTTTCCGTACCTTTCACGAAACTATACATTTCGGGCTGCAAAATTACAAATAACTTTTTAATAAACAAACGGTTTTCAAATAAAATACTTTCTTTCGACTAAAAAAAAGAAAAGGCCCCGAATCAAGCTCTCAAAATTATTTCATTTTCTCCTTTTCTCAGGAAGAAAATGATTCAGAATCTCTGGCAGAGTCTGCAACATCGGATGCCGGACGCACCAGTAAAGCACTTAATTCCCATAACACATAGATAGGCATAAACACCAGCATCAGCGTAAAAGGATCGGATGAAGGAGTAATGACAGCTGAAACAATCAGCAGAACTAAGATTGCATGTCTCCGGTATTTATGAAAAAAACTCCGGTTCAGAATACCCAGCTTCGACAAAAGAGCCGACAATAAAGGGAGTTCAAAAATAATTCCCATCAGAAATATCAATGTCAGGAAATTATCCATATAAGAATCAAGCGACAGCTGGTTGGTTATCGACGGGCTCAATTCATACGTATAAAGAAAACGCAGTGTCATGGGAAACACCAGACCATAACCGACAAAACAACCCAGAAAGAACATAAGTGTTCCAAACAAAAAGGCAGCTCCTACCCCTCTTTTCTCACGTTCATACAGAGCCGGACAAACAAAACGCCAGATTTCATACACGAGATAAGGGAATGTAACCAACAAAGCCAGCCAGCAGGACAGAGTCATGTGGATAAAAAACTGTGAGGCCAGACGGATATTGACGACCTCCACATGGAAAGAAGTTTCCATAAAATCCGGAACAATCCATGAACGGGCCGTAGTCTGTTTAATCAGCTGATAAAGGAAAAAATCATCCCGGCATGGAGCCATCACAACCTGTTCGAACAAATATGGAACAAAGACAAATCCCAGTAGCATGCAAACCGTCCACACGGCCAGCACGCGGATCAACATCCAGCGCAGAACCTCAAGATGATCCCAAAAAGACATTTCTGATTTTGTTGACATATTCGCCAGTCACGGATTTTCTAGAATTACTACATCAAATCGGCCTTCCCAATAGCCGTTCAAACTGTCACAGGCTGCCTGAAGAAACGCTTCGGGCTTTTTAAAAAACGTTTCGGCCTTTTCAGTAAAACGCTTCGGCGTATAAGACAAAACGTCCCGACGTTTTCCGGATGAAAGGAAGCAAGGCTGCTTATAGCCAATAAAAAACTGAGAACCAGCAGAATAAGTTCTGTCGGTTCTCAGCTATATCTTTCAAGAATTAAGCTTCACCCTTGAAATCGCTCAAAGGGGGAACGAAAGTCTTGCTACCAGCATTCTGCTGCTGTTCTTCCGGCATACGGATCGGACCGAAGTTCTGTTCATACTTGTTCACGTTATCCTGCAAAGCATACATCAGACGTTTTGCATGTTCCGGAGTCATAACGATACGTGACTGCACACCAGCCTTCGGCAATCCCGGCATAATACGAACAAAGTCTACAATAAACTCTGAAGTAGAATGAGTGATGATAGCAAGATTGGCATAAGTACCTTGAGCTACTTCTTCCTTCAGCTCTATCTGGAGCTGGTTATTTTTGTTTTCGTTTTCCATAATGGTTAATCTTTGATTTAATTATTTATTCTTAATTGCACCGGCAAAAATAAGGAAAAAGTTGAATCTACCGGCATAAATAAAAGAAAAAAATATTTCCTCCGGTATATCACTCCGGCTTTTTCTCCGATGCTTTTCTGATCAGAGCCCGCTTGTCAAGCTTCACCTCACCTTTCACCAGTTCCGGTATATTGAAGGAATACATAAAGTTACGATAGAACTGAGGATCGGACTGTGGTACGGCAAATGGTTTGCTCCAATGTCCTTCTCCATCCACATGCACCAGATAAGGGTGAGTATAAAGCCCGTCTACCCGACGACTGCTGAACACCAGCCAATGTCCGTTACTGCTCCAGGAATGATAACTTTCCACATCATTACTGTTCACACCTTCCAGTTCCGAAACCTGTCCGGTCTTCAGATCAACCATCATCAGATCTGCATCTTTATGCCAGATTGAAAAATTCCCATACGAAGACAAGGTAAAGACCAGAAAACGGCCATCCGGAGAAACCCTCGGGAAGGACACACTTTTATTCTTCAGACGTCCATTATATAAGGTATCCACCTGCGTTCCGAAACTTCGGCTTTCAGCATCAAAATCAATCGAGCACAAACTATATTTCACCTGATCAAACTCGTAAGGCAATGTTTTTGCTTCAGCTGAACAGAAATAAAGTTTCTTCCCGTCAGACGAGAAGGTTGGGAATGTTTCAAAAGCTGTCTGTTTCATCAGTAATGAATCGGTCAGAACGGCATCACGTTCCAAGTCATAGACGACCACATCGGAGGAGAAATCAAACACCTCAATCCGGTTCCGGTCATTCTGATGAAAAGCCTGCTTCGTCTGGTTTATGGAGAAAGCAATAAATCTTCCAGAGGAATGCCATGAAGGATAAACCAACGACTGTACCTTGCCATTGATCTTAGCCTCCAGCCGTTTCACTCCATCCGGTTCGCTCAGATATGTTCCGCCCAGTTGGGCACGCATGTGAAACACCATACGATCCGGCTCCCGGTTATTGAAGGAATGACAATTCATACAGTTATGCTGCGTCTTCTCATTGGTCAATATTGATTTCTGTTCGAAAGAAGTCAGGTCACGCTGGTATATTCCCATCCGGTTCCAAAGCTCATACCCCGGCTCAATCAGGCGATATACCAGAAAAGCATCCAGTTCGTCCGGAGAGATATGCCAGGAGAAGGGTTCATACATACACCATCGGCCGTCTTTGCGAACGTACACTTTCACCTGCAGAGAGTCACCCACCGAAGACTCCAGCAGTTCATGCCATTTCTTTTCCGGGATCAGAAAAGAACCGTCTTCAGCGTCTACTATCAGTTTATCCTTACGACCCGAAATAACAGCAACGGCTTTCTCTGCTTCCTCCTCCAATGCAAAGCGCAAAGGAGCTATGTTCGAAGGAATTGTTACCCCGGTATAATCCGGGAAAATGGCCGGACAACCCTTCAGTGTCTGTTCCGATACAGGTTCCTGCGGTGAACAGGACATCAACAGACCCAGGAGCATGGACAGACAACCTGTGCGCCCCACATATTTCATAACAGTCTTTTTCATCAGCGTCTAAACATATAATAATACCAATAAGTGTTTCCATACGAGCCTTGCAAGCCATACATCTGTCCTGATCTCCGTGCCAACAGAACAGCCTGCCGGTAAGCCTTGAAGCGTTGCGCCACCTGCGGAGTCACTCCATAATCTGCCCACACCTCTTCTTCTCCTTCATGCACCTGAATAACGGCTTCCTGAAACAGACGAGGCATCGGCTTCATGCCTGGCATTCCCTTGGTGTGTTCAATAAAGTCACGAATCGCCTTCATATCCTTGCTCAGCAGGCACATAACACCATAATACTGAAAAGCCGGACGCCAGGAAGTATTCGAATGGATAATCTGTTCCAGATTTGGAATCAGCTGAGTTTCATTGGTCAATCCGGAAAGATGCTGCACACATGCATACCGTCCTCCCAGTTCCGGATCTGCTTTCATCTTCTCCGGATGCCCGAGGAACTGTCTATACCGACTCGCTTTGTCGGCATAAGCCAGTGTCTGTTCCAAGAGGCGAATGTATTTCTCAGCCACATTATCATAACCGTAAATCAGATTAGTCTGAATCAGACGCAAAAGCAAGCGAGGATTCACCGCCCGTTCAGAAGCGATCATTCCCTCAAAAGCCATCTCCTGTGCCAAAGCCACGTTTCCCATCTGATAATAAATGTCACTCAACAACGTAGAAGCATTGACCGAACGGTTAGAAGGAAGCACCAGCCCCTGCGGGCCGCATTGCTTATAGTCAAACAGACGGTCTCCTAATTGATCCAGATGCGACAACGCCAGGTTCTGATAACAGGCATGCATCATATTTCGATCAGACCGCAGGCCGGGGAAATCCAGGACTTCCTGCCATTGTCCAGTCCGACAGTAATAATCGAGAGTTTTGGCCTCATAGTTTTTCACGGAATTATAGCGGAGACTTCCCGAATGCATCAGCCAGGCAAGCAGAACAATCTGAGCAACGGGCAGGCATATCCTTCCCCACCGTCCCACAGAAAAAGTTTTCCGGCTCAACAGACAGGCGGCTGTCAGATTCAACAAGCAGGCCCATCCGGCATAGGCAAGCATAGCCGGAGGATTTAAGCGAGAATGATAATAGGCATCAGACGTCAACAGGAAACGCCATTCCAGCACAACATCCTTATAATATAAGGTAAGAGGAACAATTCCCGCAAGAAGTAACAGGCATAAGGCCCACCACTTCTGCGAGGTTTGTCTTGTAAACAGATCAGCCATAACCACACCTGCTACTGTCAACAAACCGTAAGGACCGACGAAATAATAGCCGAAAATTGCCCATACTCCTGTAATTACCCAACGGAACAAATTCTTCCGGACAGCCAGACAAACATCCAGCATCAACAAAGAAATCCACAAAGCCAGTGTTCCTTCCCAATGGTAATTGAAATCTGTCTGTATCCACAGCAAGGCAACCGACGGCAGAAAGTAGAACAACGGAGCAAGGATATTCGGAGCTATGCGTTTCCAATATCTGGACATCTGCCAGGCAATCATTGTAAACAGCAAAGCAGACAAAACTGCTCCTGCATAAGAATAAAAAAAGAACTGAGTCAGAAAAGCGGCCAGATAGGTCACTACTCCCCCCGGCTGCGAAAGAGTTTGCCAGGCGTAATCACTGTCAAAGCGAAAGAGGTAAAACTGTTCCGCATAAAAATAATTGTAAGCAAAATAATGCTGACAGTACCCAGTCATCAGGATAAAAACCAGAAGCCATCCTGCTGCCTGTCCTGCCCGATTTAATTTGATCATAGTAAAAATTTTTAGAAGGTTTAAAGAAGAAACCCTTTCTCCGGTCTTCTGTTTTGCCGACAAAAGTACCGATAAGAAAGGGTTTCTCAAAAAAAATCAGGTTATAAAATAAAACAGGCAGGCCTGACAAATTCTGTTTATCCTTACAGACGGATGGTCTCCTCCAGACGGATATCCTGAGAGGATGCACCAACCCGGATTACGAAATCTCCTTTTTCGAAGACCCATTTCCGCTTCTTACTGCTGAAATAAGAGAAATCATCCTGAGTCAGTTTCAAAGTTACAGTCTGTGTCTCTCCGGGTTTCAGGTTTACTTTTTCAAATCCTTTCAGCTCCTTCACCGGACGGGGCTCACCTGATTTCGGATCGCTCACGTACAGCTGTACGACTTCTGCTCCTTCACGTTTACCATCGTTACGGACAGAGAAACGTACCGTTACATCTCCCTTCTTCCGGTCGTCAACTTTCACTTCCAGTCCGGAATAAGAGAAGGTTGTATAAGACAGTCCATATCCGAACGGGAAAAGCGGCTGCACCTGATTATGTTCATATCCCCGGTAACCGGTAAAGATTCCTTCCCGATAATATACCTTTTTCTCACGACGGGTTTCATCATAGTTTCCGCACGCCGGTGAATCTTCCCAACGCTTTTCAATGGTAAAAGGCAGCTTAGCCGAAGGATTTACCTTTCCCGACAAGATATGTGCCAAAGCATTTCCTCCTTCCTGTCCCGGATAGAAAGCATGAAGCACAGCCGGAACACGGTCAATCCAACGAGTCATTCCAACTCCTCCGCCGGCATGAAGCACTACTACAACATTCGGATTCACCTGAAGCAGTTCATCCACCAGACGGTCCTGACCAAAAGGAAGGTCAAACGGACGGTCACGGCCTTCCAACTCAATGCTTCCGTCAAGACCAAGGCAACAGATCACGACGTCGGCCTGTTTGGCCACCCGCTTGGCTTCACTGAAATCAATGTCGGAATCATAAGCATATCCCATACGGATCTCCGAAGGAAGACTGCGCTGGTTATAATAAGTCAGGCGGACATGAACACTGGAACCTTTTTCTACAGCTACTGCCACATTCCGGACATCGAACGACTGTGACTTCGAGGCATCCAGCATCAGCTGATCATCCAGCCAAAGCTTATATCCTCCCTGTGCATCCACAAAGAAACGAAGGCTGTCTGTCTGATGAACATCTACATAACCGTCCCACTCAACCTGATATTCTTCACCCAGATTCTTTTCGTTATGCGGATATCCCCACCATTCGTTATCTATCCGAGGTTCTACCATTGACAAGATCAGATTACCATCAGCCTGCTGACGCGATACGGATGAAGTCTGACCGGCAGAAGAACGTCCGGCTGCTTTTGCCTGCTGTTCCAGCAAACGGGAAGACAACGTTCCGGTATCGGAAGAACAGGTATAGTATTTAGCTTCCAGTCCTTTCTTTCCATCCCGGGTACGGAATACACTAGTCCGGAACAGGCGTCTCTTAAACTGGTTGGAAACTCCCTCAGCATAATAGATCTCTGCATCAGGGAACTCATTACGGATTCCATCCAGATCACTGATAACATACCAGGGATGCACACGCGAACTTCCACCGCCTCCGTAAACAATGCCATTCGTATTGTAGACACGATCGGATATAACATACGGATTCGCAGTCGGTCCGATAACAGCAATCTTCTTCGGAGACTTCAAGGGAAGTACACCGTCTGCATTCTTCAACAGGATAATTCCTTTTTCTGCTTCTTCCAGAGCCAGTCTGTTGGCATCCGGATTAAACAATGGAATGTCCTTACACAATTGCGGACGGTCAAAGAATCCCATCTCGATGCAAGGACCATATATTCTTCTGACCTTTTCATTAATCAGTTCTTCCGTAATTGTACCGTCCTGTATCAATGGCAAAAGTTTTTCACGGACAAACCAGTCGTTACTTCCCATTTCCAGATCCAGACCATTCTTGGCTGCCTTGTCTGCCGAATAAGTACAAGCCCAGTCCGACATCAGCATTCCCTTGAATCCCCATTCTTTTTTCAGGATGTCAATCACGAAACTGTTCTCTGTACAATAGGTTCCCTGGAAAGGATTGTATCCGGTCATCACTGCTTTAATATCTGCACGCTGCACAGCTGCCTTGAAAGGAGGAAGATAAATTTCGCGCAAGGTACGTTCATCCATTTCCGTGCTGACGGTATAACGGTCGAACTCCTGATCATTTCCGATATAATGTTTGATCGTAGGAATGACTCCCCCAGCCTGAACGGCCTTTACAAAAGGAACCAGCATTTCAGAAGACAAATAAGGATCTTCACCGAAATACTCAAAGTTTCTTGCTCCTTTTGAAGCACGGTAAATGTTTGCTCCGGGAGCCAGCATGAAATGAATGCCACGCGCACGCCATTCCTGAGCATACATGCGGCCGGTCTTTTCTGCCAGTTCTTTATCCCACGATGCAGCCAGGGCTAAAGCAGCCGGAAAAGCTGTTGCTCTTCCCCAGATTCCCCATGACGAAACCCCCAACGGACCGTCTGCCATTTTAAAGGCCGGAATGCCCAGACGTTCACACGGATGAAGATAAAAATCCTCATAACCGGCGAGAAGGTCTATTTTCTCTTCCAGCGTCATTCGTTCAACCAGGTCATTCAAACGGGCTTCCACCGTCAAGGTAGAATCCTGAAATGGATAAGAAGGCTGAGCTTCCGCTCCCCGAACGGACAAAAACATGCACAACCCCAACAATACTAAAATGTGTCTCATAATACTTTATAAAATAGATGAATAAGAAAATTTCTTATTGCTTTTTCAACGTCGTTACGACATTCGTACTGAAAACAGTCTGAAGCAATGCTTTCTGGTCTGATACCGGTGCCTTCACAAGTTCCGGCAGATTATAAGTACGCGTAAACGTTTCATAAAAATGCGGATCTTTCTGAGGAAGCAGGAAAGGTTTGCTTGCCTGTCCGGTCGTTGGGTCAAAATGAGCAAAGAACGGACGGGCCCACAGTCCATCCAGCCTCTTACTGCTGAAGACAAACCATTTTCCGGAAGAAGACCAGGTGTGGAAACTATCTACATCCTTACTGTTTACAGAAGGAAGTTCATGAATCTTTCCGTTGGCCAGTTCCAACAGATAAAGATCACTCTCCGGATGCCAGATTGAAAAGTTTCCATAATCCGATTGCGTAAACAGCAGATAACGGCCATCCGGCGAAACACGGGGGAAAGATACACTTTTCCCTTTTGCAGAAGCTTCATACAGACAATTTACCCGATCTCCAAAGCGGCCGGTCTCCGGATCGAAATCAATTGAACACAAATCATAGCACAGACTGTCCAAAGCTGCTCCCTGGTGATAGGCATTTCCCCGACAAAAATAAAGTGTCCGCCCATCCGGTGACCAGGCAGGGAATGTCTCCATGGCTCCGTCTCCATAAATTAAAGAATCTGTCAGCATCTCATGACGCACCACATCATACACACCCAGATCCGCTGCCAGGTCAGATACCTCAATCGGCTTTTGTCCGTTCGCATGAAAGAACTGCTGAATCTCATTCATGGAATAAGCAATGTATTTTCCACTGGGATGCCAGGCCGGATACGTACTTCCGTGAGCGGCTCCCTGAGGAGATGCACTCACCTTCTCAAGGGTACCGTTCCGCCGTATCAATGTTCCTCCATCCTTTCCTCTCACATGAATCATCATTTCATCCGGAGAATTGTGGTTGAATGTATGGCAGTTCAGACATTGTTTGCCAAAATCTTTATTTTCAAGAACCGGGAATTCCTCATATCCGGTCAGATCCCGCTGATAGATTCCCATTTCATTCCATAACTCATAACCCGGATAAAGCAAACGATAAACCAGATAAGGATCAATCGGATCCTGACTGACCGTATCCTTGATATCCGTAAATCCCGTCCAGCTTCCATTTTGCCGGACAGCAATGCGTATAAAGATTTCCTGACCCGCAGCCTGTTCCGTCAGTTCTTTCCATTTATCTTCCGGAATAATAATTTCCGGATTGCTTCCTCCACAAACAAAATCCACTTTCCCGTCATATCCGAAAGCTGCCTGAAAACGTTCACCTTCTTCCTGAATCACGAAATTAGGAGGAGCAATATTCAGTGGAAACACTACACCACTATAATCCGGATAAATCCGGGGAGCCTTTCCCGACATCCGGTCCACTTCCTGCCAGGTATATCCACATCCGGACAGGACAACTCCACATATTAATATCCAAAGACAAAGTGCAGCATTAACGCGCAATGATTTTATTCCCATAAGGACTGACAAAGTTTAAATAATACCAATATGAATTCCCGAACTCCAGTCTCAGCTTCCGCATATCCTTCTGCTGATAAAGCTGATAATAATGTTTAAAACGTTCCTCTGTCTCCGGGCTGACCGAATAACCGGTCTTCGAAAATTCTTCTTCACCGACTCCTGAACGGTACATGAACAAAGCTTCTTCAAACAGTCTCGGCATCCGGGGATAATCAAAATGACGCATATACTTCAGATTATCCACAAAGCGTACCACCTGATTACTCAGCAACAAGTCACACATCAGATACTCAAAAGCCATCCGGTTGGTCGAGTCCTTCTCACAAAGATACTGCAGCTCCGGACCGATATTGAGGACATTGGCAAAGCGGGCCGGTGATTCTTTCACATCAGCCAGCGGTGCCCGCAGGCCAGGAACCTTTCCGGTATGCAAAGCAGCTTCCAGTTGTTCAGCCTCTTTCCGATAGAAAAGCGACTGCTTGAGCAGGTTGATGAAGCGGCGCGCCACTTCCGGACGTTTGTTGACCACATTGTATCTGGCCAGATTCAGCAAATGAGGAGCAGTTTCTCCCCAAACCACCATCGCTTCGAATTCCCAACGCTGTGCTTCATTGATGTATCCAAGATCCTCATACAGGAAATGCCCGTATTCACTTTCCCGACTGTCACTGTTCCAGGGGAAATAAAGAGCCTTTACTCCCATGTTCAGGGGATAGTCCAGCAGATGATCCAGCAATTGTCCCGTATGATAAAGAGCCATGTTGCGAAAATAGAAAATAAGCTGGTTATTCGCCTGACGTTTCAGATATTTTTCTGTCTGCATCAGCACATCATCCCAATTTCGTTCCTTGACAGCCTGTTCCGCTTTCAGCATCCGATACTCCCGGATATCATACTTCTGAAGGAATTTGTAGAAAGTACCACCTCCGTACACCAGCAGAACAATGACAGTTACCACCCAGTACACTGCCGGTTTCAAGCTAATATCCGGAATCAGCCGGTGCAGCTTTCTTAACCAGGGAGACAACAGCCAGCAAAATACAGCCACGACCAACAGACTTACCCAGGCTGAAACTACCGGCACCAATGACGCATCTGCCGACACAGTCTGAAGAAACAAATATAAGGAAGGAAGCAAAGCCAGCTGGAGCAAATCTCTTTTCCCCGTTATCCGATAAATAATGAAACGGACCAGCAAATAAACAGAGGACAAGATACCTGCCATCAGACAGCTTCCCAGCAAAGGCAAGTGGAAAAACTGAATCAGAAAATCCGTCAGCCAGCTCATCCATCCTTCCGTATGAAGGCTATGCGCGAAATACGCTGTTGAAAACAGAAACAGATGATGTTGTTCCTGATAAAATATAATATGCGACAGGACATTCTGGTAACAAGCCGCATAAATAATAAAGAGAACTATAAACAGAATATAATGTAATTGTTTCCGCATTTCGTTCTATAAGAAGTTAAACCAATATAAACAATACCGCAAACCTGACTGAAAAAACATGCGGATAGCAGTACTACCCTATTCAGGAAAGTCCACTATCCGCACGGTCTATGCTATCATGTAACGATCAGAATCAATAACCCGGATTCTGTTCCAGTTTCGGATTCAAATCGATTTCACTCTGAGGAATCGGCAACAAATAGTTGTGATCTTCATAGTGACTTCCAGCCAGTTTAAGCGGTTCACCTACATAAAGGATACATTTCTTTCCATTATCACCTTCCGGTGCATTCGGATCATCAACCAAAGTATATCTCAAACCTTCGAACGGTGCGTTCAATACATCCTTGGCAATACCCCAGCGACGGATATCCCACTGACGTTTTCCACCTTCCAGTGCAAATTCTACACGCCATTCATTCCAGATACGTTTACGCAGATCGTCCTGAGTACCGCAATAAGTCGGTTTAGTCGGATCGGTATTCTGCAGGTCAGGCATACCTACACGACGACGAACCTGATTGACTGCATCGAATGCAGAAGGATCCAGCGGAGACAATTCGTTCTTGGCTTCAGCATAAGTCAACAGCACTTCAGCGTAACGGATAATGACCCAGTCTTTACCCATATTCCATCCGGTAGACTGCGGATCAATGGACGGATCCAGCCATTTCTGCTGGTAGTAACCGGTAGCTGTTGCGTCACCGTGCTGAGCAATACCTGTATTACCGCTTGATTTCAACGGAGCCACCTTGATCGTTACACCATACATTGTTTCACCATCATGCAGAACGTTTACTTCCAGACGCGGGTCACGGTTAGCAAACGGATTTGTCGGATCATAAACAGAAGCCTCGCTTGTAATAGGAGCACCATTGATATCTTCAAATGCATCTACCAGGCTCTGAGTCGGGTTCAAACCACCCCATCCCAGTGTCGGGAAGCATTCCCAACCGATCAGATAGTGTGTTCTGGTAGGAGCATTGTACTGTACAGACAGAATAAATTCGTCACATCCGTCAGCAACTTCCCAGAACAGTTCTTTGTAACGACCTGTATTGTCCTTGTCATACAATTCATACTGACCCAGATCCATTACATTCTTGGCTTCAGTCATGGCAGTTTCCCAGTTGTTGTAGTACAAAGCTGCTCTGGCTTTCATGGCCATGGCTGCACCCTTGGTGATACGTCCGGAATTTGCTTCATCCCACTGAACCGGAAGGTTTGCAATAGCTATATCAAAGTCTTCCATCACCTTGGCATATACTTCGTCCTTCGGAGTACGGGTAATGTTTTCCACATCACTCATTTCCAGCGGTTTGTCGATATAAGGAACAGCACCAAAGCTACGGATCAAGGTGAAGTAAGTATAAGCACGGAAGAAACGAGCCTGTCCTTCCAGCTTCTTATAGGCATCTTCGCTCAAATCCATTTCCTGGATTTTTTCCAGAATCAGGTTTGCCTGACGGATATACCCATATTCTCCGCTCCATCCGTAATTCTCAGGATCATAAACACCCTTAGACTGGTCACCGGCTGCCCATTTGATACCATGAACGGCATCGTCAGAGTTAATAGCTTCATCCGTATCCCAGGTCGGGAGGACATTGTAAAGATTGGAGACCGCCATTTCTGCATCCTTTTCGGTTTTCCAGAAACTTTCCTCAGAAAGTTCTTCCAAAGGATAGCGATCCAAGAAGTCACTACATGATGAGAAACTTCCCATCAGCAGGGCTGCTGCTATAATAGATAAATATTTTTTCATAAACTGTATTATATGTTTTTATAGGTTAGAATGAAAGTCTTACTCCGACAGAAATTTTCTTTACGTTACCGTATGACCAACCACGTTCACTAGCTTCTTCCGGATCGATACCACCATCCAGACCTGTGATGGTAAACAAGTTTTCACCAGAAAGGAATATCTTCGCATTGGTTACACCCAGTTTAGTCATCCAATCTTTCGGCAAGGTATATCCTAAAGTCAGGTTCTTCAGACGAACGTAAGAAGCATCCTGCATCCAGAAAGAAGAAATTACAAAGTTTGTCTGATCAGTTCTGGTGATACGCGGATAAGTTGCATCAAAATTATCCGGAGTCCATCGGTCAAGGTGTCTCTTCAAGGCTGTTGCACCATTATAGAATGCATAGGCAGCTTCTCCTGAGAAATAACCATCCACATCAAAGGCTCCCTGGAACAGACCGCTCAAATCAAAGTTCTTATAGCGAACACTGAAACTCAAACCGCCTGTCCATGTCGGGAAATTCTTACCGAAAATCCGGCGATCATCATCAGTGATCACACCATCATTGTTGAAATCCTTATACTTGATATCTCCCAGCTTTTCTTGTTTTGTACGTTTCGGACAGTTCTTCAGATCATCTTCCGTATTGAAGAATCCGTCAGCAATCAATCCATAATAGGAATTGATGGGATGTCCTTCCAGGTTCCAGATCTTTTCATCGGTAGTACGACCTTCTGTACCAGCCATGTCAGTAATTTCATTCTTTACATAGCTTACATTCAAAGCAATGTTATAGCTCCAGTCCTTACCGATATTCTTGTTGTGGAACAAACTCAGATCAAAACCGGTATTTTCTACGCTACCGACATTCTGTGCAGGAGCACTCATACCGATAACGCCCTGAATCGGCATATACAACAACATGTCATTGGTTTTCTTCTTATACACAGCCAGTTCAAAGCCCAGCATGTTGTTCAGGAAACCACCTTCCAGACCTACCTCATAGTTGGTTACAGAAGCCCATTGCAACATATTATTCACATAACGGCTTTCATAAGCTGTTGAATACAATGTATTTCCAAACATGTAACTTCCGTACGCATAAGTCGGAACAGCCGGATAGATATCATTCGCATCCAACTCTTCGTTACCGGTCTTACCCCAGCCCAGACGCAACTTCAGGTTGCTCAGCCAGTCAATGTTATCCTTCACGAAAGATTCTTCAGAGATACGCCATCCGGCAGAGAAAGCAGGGAATACACCCCAACGGTTGTCTTTCGGGAAGCGGGAAGAAGCATCACTACGAAGATTGGCTTCGAACAAATACTTACCCATGAAGTCATACTGGATACGACCGAAATAAGACAGACGGGCCATTTCATAACCACCATCTGAATTGGTCTGTGAAGATTCATCCAGGGTATTCAAGGATTCACCCAGTTCATCATTACCTCCACCCTTACGAGTAGCCTCTGTATATTTATAGATGTGCTCATAAGATTCAAATCCGGCCAGTGCACCGATGGTATGCTTGCCAAATGTCTTATTGTAGTTGATCAGGACCTGTCCGGTATAGTAATTGTTGGTATAATATTTCTCATACCCTTCACGCAAGCCGGAGTCGAAAGAAGACTGTTCATTTCCATAAGAGAAATGACGTTTGAATCCATCCTGATTGCTTGTATAGTTACGAACAGAGTAAACACCCTTTACACTCAGTTCCGGCAAGATGTGGATTGTAGCGAAAGTGGTCAGGTTCAATTCCTGCTGAGTATTACGCTTGAATCCAGACTGGTTCTGGATTGCAACCGGATTATCCTTACCTGTGTAATTGAATGTACCGTCTTCATTGTAAACAGGATCTGTCGGATACTGACGGGATACTCCCTGGAATACAGAAACGAATCCAGACCATCCATCATTTGATACACCACGATAACCAGAAGCATTCATACCTACTGTCAGGTATTTGTTGATATCAGAAGTCAGGTTCATACGGGCATTGAAACGAGAATAATTAATTTCATCCGTCAAACCGTTCTGCTTGGTATATCCCAAAGATCCGTTGTAAGTTGTCTTTTCAGAACCACCGCTGATAGATACATTGTGCATCTGTTCGAAAGCATTTTTCTTGAATGCTGCATCATACCAGTCTGTACTGGGCAGAGCACCGGTACGATACTGTTCGATCTGTTCTTCAGTGAAAGGCAACGGAGCATCAGGGTTCTCATTGTAAGTAGCCTCATTATATAAGGTTGCAAATTCGTAAGCATTGACATAGTCACGCTTGGCTACCGGAGAAGCCCATGAGAAAGTACCTGAATAATTGATGCGTGTCTTCTCACCCTTCTTACCCTGTTTCGTAGTGATCAGGATGACACCATTCGCAGCCTGCACACCATAGATAGCAGCCGAAGCAGCATCTTTCAATACGGTCAATGACTCGATATCAGCCGGGTCAATAGTATTCATGCTACCCGGAACACCGTCAACGATTACCAGCGGAGAAGCCGCATTAATAGAGTTCTTACCACGGATAGTGATCGAGCTGGCCTGAGAACCCGGAGCACCGGAGGACTGAATAGCGGTTACACCCGGCATCTGTCCTGCCAAAGCAGCAGATACACTGGAAACCGGACGGGTATCCAGTACCTTAGAATCTACCGAAGCAACAGAACCTGTCAAGTTACTCTTCTTCTGAACGCCATAACCGACAACCACTACTTCATCCAACATTTCCGTATCTTCGTGAAGAACAACATTGTATTCACGAACACCGGCTTTCAGATTAATAGTCTGGGTTTTGTAACCTACATAACTAATATCCACTGCATTTCCGGAAAGGCTTAAAGAGAAACGTCCGTCCAGGTCAGTAATGACACCGTTCATCGCATTTCCCTTTTCAATTACAGAAGCTCCGATGATCGGTTCACCAGCTTCATCCTTTACTATACCACTAATGGTAACCTTTTGTTGATTTACTGTAGCTACAGCATCAGCATGCGGAGCTTCAGTCTCTGCCAGGGCAGGAATAGGAGCTGCAATCAGTCCTAAAGCCAGCACGAATGGCAGATGTGCTTTTCTTTCATGTAGATAATTTTTCTTCATAATATATTAATAAAGTAGTCTCTTTTTGCAGTATATCTCTAAAAACGAAGTGTTTTCAATTGTAATAGTAGAAGTCCCGTACGAACTTTATTTCACATTTACGCCGCAAATATACAACAATTTATGTCACTTTAGCAAAAATTACAAGAAAATTTCAAATTGATGAAAAAAACGATAGAAAATAACAGTTTTAGACAAATTTCAATAAGATAGTCTATATTTCCGATAAAATTATCCATCTATTCGATCTGAAAATAAAAAGACTTGATTACCTCCATTGACTTCAAATATTTGTACTCAACAATACATTAGTTTCATAAAAAAGCCCGAAGCCTGCAGAAGAATGGACCGAATCATCTATACCATACAGCCGCATTGTCCGGTCAATACAAGAGTTCCACTAAGTCGATACTAAAGTTTCATCAGGTCGATACTAAAGTTTCACCTGGTCGATACGGCTGCATCGACCAGTCAATCCGGGAGAAGTGTCTGCACGATACAGCCGGATCAACTGGTCGCATAAGCTGAAACGAAAGGTCGTTTCCGGAATTGATTTGGATATATACGGAAAAAAGCATTACTTTGCAAAGTAACTACTATTCTTGAAAAACAACAGACTATGAAACATTCCTTACTTATGTTACTGACCTTCTGGGGATGCACTACTCTATCTGCATGGGCTGAAAAACAAATTTTCGTATCCCCCAAAGGCAATGACCGCGCAGCGGGAACTTTTACACACCCGCTGAAAAGTATTCAGGCTGCTTTGGAGAAAGCCGGAACACTGGAAAATGAAGACGTACAGATCATCTTACGCAAAGGCATCTACGAACAGTCCCAAACACTGGAGATAGGCAGCAGCGGGAAATATGCTTCCCTGACCATCTGCCCGTACCAGAATGAAAAGGTAAGCATTTCCGGAGGAAAAGAGATTCCCCTTTCGGCCATGAAGAAAGTATCCGATAAGAAAATTATCGCACGACTCCCCGAAAGCGCCCGTAAACAAATACGGGAAATAGATTTCAACCGGCTTAACATTCCCATGACCGACCTGCGTCCGTCCGGTTTCGGGCGTCCCAGCAGCCCCGCATGGAGCGAACTTTTTGCCAATGATGCACCTCTCAGCCTGTCACGCTGGCCCAACGATTCTACGGTACTGATAGGCAAAGTTCTGGAAGCCGGAACTGGAGAGAAAGTCAAAGAAGCCAAACTACCCGTATTCCAATACAACGAAGACCGCCCGTCGGCCTGGACTCAGGCAGGATCCTTCTGGATAGGCGGTTATTTTGCACACGGCTATGCCAGCGACATGATACGCGTAGATCATCTGGATCCCGAAACAAAGACCATTCATACCGCACAGCAAACCGTCTACGGATTTATGACAGGAGCTGACTGGAGACGCTGGTATGCCCTGAATCTGCTCGAAGAACTGGATCTCCCGGGCGAATATGTCATTGATAAGGAAAACGGAAAGATGTATGTCTATCTGCCTGAGAATACCCGTACCTTGAATGTCTCTGTCATGAACGACCCGCTGGTTGCCATAGAAAACTGCCGGAACATCACCCTCAGCAAACTAACCTTCGAATACGGACGGTCCATCGGGATTTATCTTGAAAACACTCAGCATGTACGCATCACCGGATGTACGGTCCGTAATGTCGGCGGTGTAGGTATTTCCATAGGAAAAGGAACAGAAACGCCCGACAAGAAGACACTGAAACCACATGCCGCAGAAGCCGGAGGAACGCCTAAATCACGTGTCGTGGGCGATCTTATGGGAAGACTATATCAGGATATCCTTTTCAACCGCAACGGCGGAACCGATAACGGAATCACCGACTGCTACATCTACAACACAGGAAGCGGAGGTATCAGTCTGGGTGGAGGTGACCGTGCCACACTTACTCCGGCCGGAAACTTTGTAGAAAACTGCCGCATCCATGATTTTAACCGCGTAGAAAAGTCATACAGGCCCGGTATCTGGATCGATGGTGTTGGCAACCGGGTAAGCAAATGCGACATCTACAACGCTCCCAGCATGGCTATTCTCTTTCACGGGAACAATCACACGATTGAATTCTGTAAGATCACGAATGTATGCAGTGAAGTCGATGACCAGGGAGCTATCTATTATGGACGGGATCCGTCGGAACTGGGCAACGTAATCCGTTACTGTTACTTCCACAAACTCAGCCCGCGCCACCGTGTCACAGCTACCTATCATGACGACGGAGCCTGTGGAGGTGAAGTGTACGGAAATATCTACCACAATGCCGGCTCACTCCCCGTACTGATCGGAGGCGGACATTACAACCACTATCATCACAACATTTTCATTGATTCACCTGTGGCTATCCACCTGGACAACCGCATGCAGAACTGGGGAAGAGGAATGGTCGCACCTGATGGAATCATTGACCAGCGCCTGAAAACAGTAAAATACAAGGAAGCACCTTACAGCACGACTTATCCGTTTCTGGCACATTACTGGGAAGAAGATCCCTCCTACCCTCATGGCAATGTAATAGAAGGAAACCTGTTCTACCGCATCAAAAACATCGTGAACGGACAGACTCAATGGGGAGAATTCCGGAACAACTGGTCTACCAACAACGATCCGGGATTTATAGATCCGGAAAATCCGCTGAAAGGATTCAAGGAAGATGCTCCCATATATAAGTATATACAGGGATTCCCGCAGTTGCCATTCGACCAGATAGGATGTTCCCTGGAAGAGCAGTAATACATCACAGGACACATCCAATAATCGATGAAATAAAAATGGGCATCCACCTTCCGGTGGGTGCCCATTTATTATATTTCAGGAATTGCTTCCGTATCCGAAAGCTTATTCTACTTCGCTATAGTCCAGTACATTCTTGCGGTTGGCCAGAATACGGTCGTATTCTTCTTTCGAACCTACCACAATCTTTTCGAACTCACGCTGACCGGTACCGGCAGGAATCAGGTGACCGCAGATAACGTTCTCCTTCATACCTTCCAGACGGTCTACCTTTCCGTTGATAGCAGCCTCGTTGAGGACCTTCGTCGTTTCCTGGAAGGAAGCAGCTGACATGAAGCTTGAAGTCTGCAAAGCAGCACGGGTGATACCCTGCAGAATCTGAGTAGAAGTAGCAGGAACTGCATCACGTACTTCAACCAGTTTCATATCACGACGCTTCAACATACTGTTCTCATCACGCAACTTGCGGGCAGTTACAATCTGACCCGGCTGGAGGTTCTGAGAGTCTCCGGCGTCTACAACCACTTTCTTACCCCAGATACGGTCGTTCTCTTCATTGAATTCCAGACGGTCAACAACCTGCTGTTCCAGGAAGCGGGTATCGCCCGGTTCGTCGATCTGAACCTTACGCATCATCTGACGTACGATGATTTCAAAGTGCTTGTCGTTAATCTTCACACCCTGCAGACGGTATACGTCCTGGATTTCATTAACGATGTATTCCTGTACAGCCGTAGGACCCTTGATGGCCAGGATGTCAGCAGGAGTAATAGCACCATCCGACAACGGAGTTCCGGCACGTACATAGTCGTTTTCCTGTACCAGAATCTGCTTGGACAGAGCAACCAGGTATTTCTTCACATCGCCAGTCTTGGAAGTTACGATGATCTCACGGTTACCACGCTTGATCTTACCCATAGTCACTTCACCGTCGATTTCCGATACAACTGCCGGGTTAGACGGATTTCTGGCTTCGAACAGCTCAGTAACACGAGGAAGACCACCGGTGATATCGCCCGCCTTACCTACGGCACGCGGAATCTTAACCAGAATATCACCAGCCTTAACAGTCTGCTTGTCTTCTACCACTACGTGACCTCCTACCGGAAGGTTGTAAGTACGGATAATACCGCCGTTCTCGTCAACAATGTGAAGTGACGGGATCTTGTTCTTATCCTTAGATTCCGTAATGATGATTTCACGCAAACCGGTTGCTTCATCGGATTCAACCTTATAAGTAACGTTCTCAATTACTGATTCGAAGTCGATCTTACCGGCAGCTTCAGTAACGATAACAGCGTTGAACGGATCCCACTTGGCAATCAGCTTACCCTTTTCAACTACATCACCGTCGGATGCATACAGTTTAGAACCATAAGGAACGTTGTGAGTAGAAAGGATAATACCTGTGTTGACGTCAACGAAACGAACTTCAGCCAGACGTCCTACAACAATCTTAACCGGTTCGCCTGTTTCTTCAACAGCATCTACCGTACGCAATTCCTCGAATTCCAGACGAGCATCGTTCTTGGCAACGATACTTGCATTGGCAGCCATGTTACCTGCGATACCTCCGGCGTGGAATGTACGCAGAGTCAACTGAGTACCCGGTTCACCGATAGACTGGGCAGCGATTACGCCGACAGCTTCACCTTTCTGAACCATACGGCTCGTTGCCAGGTTACGTCCGTAACATTTGGCACATACACCCTTCTTGGATTCACAAGTCAATACTGAACGAATTTCTACGCTCTCGATCGGAGATTTTTCGATTTCTTCAGCAATGGCTTCTGTAATCTCTTCACCGGAAGCAACAATCAGCTTACCAGTTGTGGGGTGAATAATATCGTGTACAGACACACGGCCCAGAATACGTTCGTACAAAGTCGCGATGACTTCATCGTTATTCTTCAAGGCTGTGCAGACAAGTCCGCGCAGCGTACCGCAGTCTTCTTCATTAATGATCACGTCATGAGATACATCGACAAGACGACGAGTCAGATATCCGGCATCGGCAGTCTTCAATGCAGTATCGGCAAGACCCTTACGAGCACCGTGAGTAGAAATAAAGTATTCCAACACGGACAAACCTTCCTTAAAGTTAGAAAGAATCGGGTTCTCAATGATCT
>OGIG01000694.1_pt1 | contig 26816 bp, 20 predicted proteins | sample 1571601 | NCBI WGS metagenome assembly OGIG01 (sample SAMEA2581953, study PRJEB24529) | metagenome | biome: Human gut stool | place: China | collected 2011 | reverse complement strand
AACAGGTGCAGGATTTCACCCCTACTCCTATGACCATTTCTACCGAGACCTGGTATACGGGTTACGATCCTTACACCCTGGAGCCGGTTTTCAGCGCCAAAACCCAGAAAGAGAAGCTTGCCCAGCGCATGTTTTTCTTCTGGTACAAGCCTGAAGAGCGCCGCGCCATAGAGAGTGAACTTCGCCGGATAGGCAGAGCCGACCTCATCGACAAGCTCTACGACAGGAAGAGCATGGGTGGAAGTTTCAAGGGCAAGAAGACTCATTATGACGACAAGGCAATAGGTTCTACCTACGATAATCCTGGTGTAGGAAAAGGTGCCAAAGGCAAGCGTGGAACTGGCAGAAATGCACCTGAGCCGAAGGCAGGAAAAGGTCGTGGCAGAAATACTTCTGACCGCTTTGCACCAAAGGGTTTTGGAAATGTAGGCTGCTATGATGAAGATAAATATCTGAACGAAGGCCGTCCGCTAAACGGAGGTGCGGGCTTCTTCAAGGATAAGAAGAAAAAGAGCTTCAACCCTAATTTCGACAACGACAACCATAACCGCAAGAACCGCTACAATAGCGGGGATAAAAACAATCGCGGCGGTCGTGGAAATCAAGGAAGAAATGAAGGAAGAGGCAGAAGAAGATAAAAAGCTATCGCCGGTTACCTCAGAAAATAACGAGGTAACCGGCGATTTCCATTACATAACCTCCCTAATTCACCAGGCAAAATAGGCTACAATCCGAAAAAAATAAAGAAAATCAGATGTATTATAAGCCAAATCGATGAACTGCTGCCAGCAAGATTCAAGCATAAGAGGATGGGGACGTGTCAATATATTTTCTTACGATACGCCTTGCCTAAGATTATAAGAACAAACCATTATGAAACATTAACCAAACCATCAGAAAGATAAGCCGGCAAAAAGAACAAGATTCTGAATATTATTTGTACCTTTGCAACTGATTTGCCAAGAAATTATAATTTTAGAAAATTCTTACACACAAATATGGGAAATAACATAACGACAATGGAGCGGGGAATGCAGCGACGTACAGAACTGCTCCTGGGAAAAGATAATCTCGAGAAACTGCAAGCAGCACGCGTGCTCATCTTCGGAATTGGTGGCGTAGGCTCATGGTGCGCAGAAGGACTGGTACGAAGCGGAATCCGTAACATCACCATCGTAGACAGCGACCGTGTCTGTGTAACCAACTGCAACCGCCAGCTCATGGCAACAAGCCGCACGATAGGACAGGTAAAAGTAGATGCGCTACGCGAACGACTGCTTGAAATCAACCCCGATGCCAACATCACGGCTTATCAGAAAATCTATCAGGCAGAAACAGCCGATGAGTTCCACATGGAAGAATACGATTTCATCATCGACGCCATCGACTCGCTAAAGGATAAGGCCGACCTGATTCTCCGTGCCACGGCCCTTCCTAAGGAAATCACCTTCATTTCTTCGATGGGTGCAGCCCTCCGCCGCGACCCCTTCATGGTGAGAAAGGCTGAGTTCTGGAAGGTGGATGGAGACCCGCTGGCAAGAGCCCTGCGCAAGAAATTCAAGAAAAGCAAGACCTTCCCTCGCCGCAAGTTCCAATGCGTTTATAGCGAGGAAAAGCCGATGCAGAACATGGGAGTGAACAAGGCCTGCGGTACAGGCGGTTGCCTGTGTCCGAAAGCCAAACTGCTCAGCGGAGAACGAGGAACAGATACAGCCGTATATGATGCACCTGGCGACCAGCAACTCGTGGAACATGAATGGTGCTCAACCAAGGCGCAAATCAACGGCTCGCTCTGCCACATTACCGCCTCCTTCGGAATGGCAATAGCAGGAATGGTAATCAACCACATCGTAGACTGATATTCTACAAAATACCGTTAATAAAAACAAACATTAGAACAAGAAGAAAATAATATGATTACAGTTGATGGATTGACCGTAGAATTTGGCGGCACCACCCTATTCAAAGACATTTCCTTCCAGATCAACGAGAAGGACCGTATAGCCCTGATGGGCAAGAATGGCGCAGGAAAGAGCACCTTACTCAAGATTATCGCCGGTGTAAGAAATGCCACACGTGGCTCCGTTTCCGCTCCCAAGGACTGCGTCATCGCCTATCTGCCTCAGCATCTGATGACCGAAGACGGCAGAACCGTATTCGAGGAAACCTGCCAGGCGTTCGCCCATCTGCACGAGATGCAGGCTGAGATTGACCGCATCAACAACGAGCTCACTACCCGTACCGACTACGACAGCGATGACTACATGCAGCTCATCGAGAAAGTATCTTCTCTGTCAGAGAAATTCTACGCCATCGACATGACTCATTTCGAGGAAGATGTAGAGAAGACGCTGCTAGGTCTCGGTTTTGAACGCTCTGATTTCAACCGCCCTACCAGCGAGTTTTCGGGAGGTTGGAGAATGAGAATTGAGCTGGCAAAACTGCTCTTGAAATCGCCAGACGTGCTGCTGCTCGATGAGCCAACCAATCATCTCGACATTGAATCTATCGGCTGGCTCGAAGACTTCATCATCAACAGTTCGAAAGCGGTAGTTGTCATCAGCCACGACCGAAAATTCGTAGACGACATTACAACAAGAACCATCGAAGTAACCATGGGCCGCATCTACGACTACAAAGCCACCTACAGCCAGTATCTGGAACTGCGAAAGGAACGCCGCGAACAGCAGATGAAGAAATATGAGGAACAGCAGAAGATGATTGCCGAAACCAAAGAATTCATAGAACGTTTCAAAGGCACTTATTCTAAAACCTTCCAGGTGCAGAGCCGCGTGAAGATGCTCGAGAAACTGGAACTCATCGAAGTAGATGAAGAAGATACAAGCCGCCTCCGACTCAAATTTCCGCCGAGCCCACGAAGCGGTGCTTATCCGGTTCAGATGAGCGATGTGGCGATGTCGTTTGATGACAAGAAGATTTTCAGCGGCGTGAATCTTACCGTAGAAAGAGGTGACAAGATTGCTTTCGTGGGTAGAAACGGCGAGGGTAAGTCTACACTCGTGAAATGTATCATGGGGCAGCTTCAGAACGAAGGTAAACTGGAGTTGGGACATAATGTACAGATAGGTTATTTTGCCCAGAACCAGGCTTCTCTGCTCGACGGCGAACTTACCGTATTCCAGACCATTGATGATGTTGCCAAAGGTGAAATCCGCAACAAGATACGCGATTTGCTTGGAGCATTCATGTTTGGCGGAGAGGATTCTACCAAGAAGGTGAAAGTATTGTCGGGAGGCGAGCGCACCCGCCTTGCCATTCTCAAGCTGCTGCTGGAGCCGGTGAATCTGCTGATTCTCGATGAGCCTACCAACCACCTCGACCTGAAGACCAAGGATGTGCTGAAACAGGCACTTCTTGATTTCGACGGAACGCTCATCGTGGTTAGTCACGACCGCGATTTCCTCGATGGTCTTGTCAGCAAGGTTTATGAGTTCGGTCATGGTCGCGTTCGCGAACATCTCTGCGACATTTACGAATTTCTGGAATCGAAGAAGATGGAAAATCTTCAGGAACTGGAAAAGAAACAATAACCTCCTATTCTATTGTTTCCTTATCAAAAAATATTTCAAGCATAAAATAAAAAGTCCTGATGTTTCAAACATACGAAACATCAGGACTTTATTTTTTCTATCTATTCTGGGAAACCATTCCCGAAAAATTCTATTCGGAAAAATTTCCTCTAGGAATTACCAAAGCTCCAGGCGCTGGTTCTTAGGAATGAACAGCTTGTCGCCCTGCTTTACACCAAATGCCTCATACCATGCATCGATGTGAGGAAGCGCACCATCAACACGCCACTTGCCGAGAGAATGAGGATCATTCTTTACGCGGTTGCGGATTTCCTTATCAGTAATGTTCTGTCCCCAAACACCTGCATAGGCGAGGAAGAAACGCTGGTCAGGAGTGAAACCATCCTTGTTCTTCAAAGCCTTCTTGGCTGTAGCATTCTTGAAGGCATTGTATGAAACCATCAAACCACCGTGGTCGGCAAGGTTCTCGCCGAGGGTGAAACGACCGTTGGCATTCAGGTCAGGCAATACTTTGATGTTGCTGAAGAAATCAGCATACATATCAGCACGCTTGTTGAAACCTTCTGCATCAGCTTCAGTCCACCAGTCCTTCAGATTACCGCTAGCATCATACTGACGACCCTGATCATCGAATCCGTGAGTCATCTCATGACCAATTACTACGCCGATAGCACCATAGTTGAATGCAGCATCAGCCTTAGCGTCAAAGAACGGATACTGGAGAATACCAGCTGGGAAGCAGATTTCGTTGGTAGTAGGATTATAGTAAGCATTCACGGTCTGAGGAGTCATGAACCACTCATCCTTGTCTACCGGCTTTCCTGCCTTCTCTGCAATCTCCTTATCGTTGGCAAACTTGCGGCAAGCCAACACGTTCTCATAATAGCTCTTAGATGGGTCGATGCTGAGCTTGCTGAAATCAGTCCACTTGTTAGGATAACCAATCTTTACATAGAACTTGTCGAGCTTGTTGTGAGCAGCTTTCTTTGTTGCCTCGCTCATCCAAGTCTGAGCATCGATACGCTGACCGAGACTGATCTGAAGATTCTTCACGAGCGTCTCCATCATCTTCTTAGAACTTTCTGGGAAATAGCGCTTGCAATAGATGCGACCGAGTGCCTCGCCCAACTGAGCATCAACCTGAGCAGTAGCACGTTTCCACAGAGGATAATCCTCCTTACGGCCACTCATAGTCTTGCCGAAGAATTCGAAACGGGCTTCGCGAATCTCATCGCTGAGATAAGAAGCAGAACTACTGATGATGTCCCACTCCATCAAAGCCTTCAATGTGCATGCACATTCTGCAGCAGCCACCTTGTCATAACCGGCGAAGAAAGCAGGCTGACCTACGATCATCTCCTTGAGATATTCGCTCTTGATTCCCTCGGCGTTGGCAAGTGCCTCGAGAGGAATGTTAGGATAGTTCTCCTTGAATTCTGCCAAAGTCATCTTGTTGTAGTTGGCCTGAGGATCACGAAGTTCGGTACGACTCTTTGAGAAAGTAGCAAGCGTTGTTTCGTGAAGGAATACGGCAGAAGCCTTCTTGGCAGCTTCATCAGCAGAGAAACCATAGAGCTGGAACATCTTGCTGAGGTAAGTCTTATAAGCCTCACGGATAGCTACGGTTGCAGCATCGTTGTTGAGGTAATAATCCTTGGCACCGAGAGTAAGACCGCCCTGCATCAGGTTGTAGATGTTCATGGTTACGTTCTTCTCATCGGCAGCGAAACCTGCGCCATAGCCCAAACCGAGACCCATCCATGCATACTTAACCTGGATTTTCTGAAGCTCGTCCTTGGTCTTGGCAGCTTCTATCTCATCCATCAGAGGCTTTACAGGAGCGATTCCAGTCTTGTTGCGGCTGTCAACATCCATTGAGAGTTTGTAGAAATCAGACAATTTCTGCTCGATGGTTCCAGCCTTGTAAGTCTTCTTCTGGAGTTCAGAAAGAATGGTGTTGATGCGCTTGTTGTTGTTCTCAGACAGCTGGTCAAAACTGCCATAACGGCTGTAAGCGGCAGGAAGAGGATTGTTCTTCTGCCATCCGCCTGTAGCAAACTGATAGAAACTGTCTGCAGGCTTTACTGTCTTGTCGAGATTGCTCATGACAAGACCCGATTTATTCTGAGCATCAGCGCCTAATGGCAGAGCTGCAATCAGCATCATCGGTAAGATCATCTTCATTTTCATTTTCTTCTCTTTTTTATATATTAATGTTACTATTATTTCGAAACTTCTTCCAGTTCTTCCGAAAGGAGCATCCAGCGCTCGTTCTCCTCATCGAGACCCTTCATGAGTTCGGTGTATTCAGTAACGAGTTCCATGTTGGTTGCATTTTCCGGTTTCATCAGGAGTTCATCAATCTCCTTCTTTCTCGCTTCCAGTTTCTCAATCTTCGCCTCACATTCCTTCACGGCTTTCTCAGCCTTACGGATCTTCTTCTGCTGTTCCTTATGTTCAGCGTAGCTCTGCTTGCCGGATGTGGCAGAGGCAAGACTGTCGGCTGTAGAACCTGATGCGACAGAAGAACCGGAAGTGTTGGCTGAAGGCGAACCGGCAGAAGCCATACTCTGGTTGGCAAGAGCCTGATTAATGTTCTCGGCATTATGGGCACGGAGATAATCGTAAATACCACCGAGATGCTCACGAACCTTGCCGCCGCCAAACTCATAGACCTTATCTACCAGACCATCGAGGAATTCACGGTCGTGGCTCACGATGATGGCTGTTCCATCGAAAGCCTTGATGGCTTCTTTCAGCACATCCTTCGACTGCATGTCGAGGTGATTGGTAGGCTCATCGAGAATGAGGAGATTCACCGGTTCGAGCAGGAGCTTGATCATCGCCAGTCGGCTGCGTTCTCCTCCACTCAGAACCTTGACAAACTTTTCTGAAGTCTCGCCGCCAAACATGAAGGCGCCAAGGAGATCATTCACCTTCAGACGCATTTCGCCTGTTGCCACATTGTCAATAGTCTGGAAGATGGTAAGATTCTCATCCAAGAGCTGCGCCTGATTCTGGGCGAAATAGCCAATCTGCACATTATGGCCAATCTTGAGTGTTCCGGTGAAAGGAATCTCACCCATGATACATTTTACCAGAGTAGATTTACCCTCGCCGTTCTTACCTACGAAAGCCACCTTCTCACCACGCTTGATGGTAAAGGTAACATGGTCGAAGACGGTGTGGGCACCATAATCCTTGCGCACCTCATCACAGATGATAGGATAATCGCCACTTCTGAGACAAGGAGGGAATTTGAGGTGCATCTGCTTGTTGTCAACCTCATCCACCTCGATAGGCACGATTTTCTCGAGCTGCTTGATTCTGCTCTGCACCTGAACCGCCTTGGTAGGCTTGTAGCGGAACCGCTCAATAAAATCCTTGATGTCAGCAATCTCCTTCTGCTGGTTTTCGTAAGCACGGAGCTGCTGCTCGCGGCGTTCGGCGCGCAACACAACATACTCATCGTATTTCACCTTATAATCTTCTACCCTTCCGCAAGTAATTTCGAGAGTACGGTTAGTTACATTGTTGATGAAAGCACGGTCGTGGCTCACCAGAACCACAGCCTTAGCACTCTGCGCCAGGAACTGCTCCAACCACTGGATACTTTCAATATCAAGGTGGTTGGTAGGCTCATCGAGGAGCAGTACATCAGGCTTCTGCAACAGAATCTTGGCTAGTTCGATACGCATTCGCCAACCGCCGGAAAACTCCTTGGTAGGGCGCTCGAAATCATCGCGCGTAAAGCCAAGACCGCTCAAGGTGCGCTCTATCTCAGCCTCATAGTTTTCGCCACCCATCATCATGTAGCGTTCATGTTCCTGGGTAAACTTCTCTACGAGCTGAGCATAGCTTTCGCTCTCATAGTCGGTGCGGTCGGCCATTTCCTGCTGCATCTTGTCCAGACGCGCCTTCATCTCGGTATTATGGGCGAAAGCCTTGCGTGTTTCCTCTTTCACGGTCGTATCGTCCTGCAGTTTCATCACCTGTGGCAGATAGCCGATAGTGGTTTCGTTAGGAATAGCCACAACGCCGTCAGTAGGTTTCTGCAAACCGCAGAGAATCTTGAGCATCGTAGATTTTCCCGCACCATTCTTACCTACCAGGGCAATGCGGTCGCGGTCGTTGATGACGAAACTTACATCATGAAAGAGAGGCTTAACGCCAAACTCTACTTTCAGTCCTTCTACTGAAATCATCTATTTTTAATTTATAATTTACAATTAATAATTTACTGAACTTTCGCACGTGGTTCAAGTACGGGCTGAAGGCCCAAAAGCTCTTAGCCCAGGGCATCGCCCTGGGTATAATGGCAGTCAACAATGCGCCCTGTAAGGGCAAAAGCTTTGTAAATTGCCTGGTACTTGAAAGCTTTTGCCCTTTCAGGGCGACAAACTTGCGTCCATGATTACCCAGGGCGTTGCCCTGGGCTAGGAGCTTCTGCCCTTTCAGGGCGTGTGGAGCTCACTTGCGAAACTTGAATAATTGATAGTTTTCCTAACTCCTTTTACGGAATGAGCAGGGATGAATCTCCATAGCTCAGGAAACGAAAATCATGCGAAAGAGCATAATCATAAACCTTCTTCCAGTCGCCCTTGAGGAAAGCACTCACCAGGAGCAGGAGTGTGCTCTGAGGCTGATGGAAATTGGTGACCAGCATCTTCACAATCTTATACTGATAGCCAGGAGCAATGATAATCTGCGTGCTGGAATGGAGAGCCTCCAAGCCGTTGCGGTCCAGATAATCGATGATTGCCTGGATAGCCTGCATCGGAGTGATTCCATCTACCAGATTGCCATCTTCAGAAAGCTCGTAAGGATCCCACTGTTTTACGTGCAGATCTTCTTCATTTGCCTCAGGATGCTTCAGCAGATGAACGCCCATGTAATAGAGACTCTCGATGGTACGGACGCTGGTGGTTCCTACGGCGATAACTCGGCACTCGTGCTTGATGAGTTTTTCCAGACTGCGGCGATGAACAACTATGTATTCCGTATGCATCTGATGACCTTCGATTTCAAGACTCTTCACCGGTTTGAATGTGCCGGCTCCTACATGCAGGGTTACTTCTTCGCGGTCGATTCCATGCGCATCAAGATCCTTGAGAACCGCATCGGTAAAGTGAAGTCCGGCAGTTGGAGCTGCCACACTTCCCTTGATTTTAGAATAAACCGTCTGATAGGTGGTCTTGTCGCTCTCCTCAGTCTTGCGGTTGAGATATGGAGGAATAGGTAACTCGCCTACTGCTTCGAGAATCTCAGCGAAAGACACCTTGTCGTTGTCCCAATCGAAGTCAACCCAATAGTTGGTTCCTCCGCCTTTGGCAACCATTTTCTGCGCTTCAGAGCTTAGCGCATCACCGCGTCGCATAGTGGCGCTGAGCGTAAGCTTATTGCCCTTGATTTCGAAATCACGCTTCAGGCTGCCCTCTTTCCATTTCTTCAGATTACCAATCATGCAGAGCCAGGAACAATGTCCGGTGGTCTGGAACATGAGTTCATAATCAGTAGGTTCTGCAGGCTCCATCAAGAAAACCTCAATAAGCGCACCTGTTTCCTTGCGGAAGTGCAGACGCGCTTGTATCACCTTGGTATTGTTAAATATCATCAAGGCTCCTTGAGGGAGATATGTGGGAAGATGATGGAAAACATCATCGCTTACTTCGCCGTGCTTATAGACCAGCAGTTTGCTGTGGTCGCGCTGGGCAATAGGGAATTTTGCGATGCGCTCATCCGGTAAATCATAGTTATAATCACTAATTTTAATGTGTTTTGTATCCATTATTTATTTTTACTTTAACTTTCTATTTTGAACTTTTATGCTTGTACTAAATACTGGCCATCCTGCAGGTGGCATAAAGCACAACCATGATAAGGGTAAATATCACTACGGTCATGATTTTATCTACATCATCATAGTCGTAACCCGTACTTGTATACTGGTTGGAAATATACTTAATCTTTGGGGAGATGCGGTAATACATCCTGATGTAGATAAGATAAACGACAACTCCCACCACAGCTCCAATAGCCAGACCGCAAAAAATGTCGACCGGATAATGAACACCCAGGTAAAGACGGGTCCAACAGTTCACGAGCGACCATAATAACAGGGTCCACGTAACCAGTTTGCTGCGGATAAGCAACGAGAAGAAGATGGCTATAGAAAGCGTATTAGCCGCATGAGCCGAACAGAAGCTGAAACTCTTGAGGCGCATATTGTCAACCACCTGAACCGTATACTTGAACATCGGGTCGCTAGAAGGTCTGTATCTTTCAGCCAGCGGTTTGATGATTCCATCCACCAATCCATCAGCCAGAAAGATGCAGAGCACCGCTCCTCCAACCACGAGCGCAATCTGCCCCATCATCTCGTTGTTTCTTATCACAACAACGAAGAGGACGATATAAAGCGGAATCCATGTCCAGCCCGATGTAAGCGCCATCGCCATCTGATCGAGCCAGACATTCTCGCTGCCGTTAAACACATGCAACAGCTGCATGTCAAAATCTTGTATACTACTAAAATCCATTCTCTTTATTTTAATCAGATTTTATCTTATAATCAGATTTCTTTTTAAATCAGATTTCCTCTATAGCCTTGGTCTCTATCCAGCCTTCTCTGCCGTCTCCAACCTTGATTCCACGCCAGCCTTTCATCGCCTTATCGGTAATATCAACGCGAGTTCCTTCATGCAGCAGGAAGAGGTCAGCGCTCGTCTTGGCAGGAGTTTTCTTCACATTGACAGAAGGAGCGATGATAATGGCTCCCGTACGGTTGATGAGCATCTGTCGCTGCTGGTAAGCAAAGAGATTGCTCAGCAGGAAGACTGCCACGAAGAAGATTCCACCAAAGAAACCAATCTTGCGCAACACGATATGCGGACCGAAGAGATAAACCAATACCAGAACCAGCGCCATGATGATGGCTAAGATGCCTGTCTTAGCCCAACAGTCAACACTCGTAAAGTTGACCAGCGCCTTCCACCAGGTTACGAAGAACATCTCGCTTTCCGGAGTAATCTTGTCGATGGTCTTGCTTCGTGCAAACTGCAGGTTGAAGCTGATGTCTTCATCGCCTGGCGAGAGCAGATGGGCACGCTCATAATTGAGCACAGCCTTGGTAATATTGTCTGTACGGTAATAAGCATTGCCCAAGTTATAGTAAACTTCGGCAGAAACACCATAGTTGTTCAATATTTCCTCATAGTCGCGTATGGCCTGCTGATAGTTACCTTTCTGATATTCCGTATCAGCATTGTTCTTGGTTACAGCGCCTGCAGAAACAGAGCAGCCCATCATCACCATGATCATCATGACGAACGAATATCCGGTTGCACTCTTCTTGCGCTGCTTACGCGTTGCATTGATAGCATTTTCTATATTCATAATAGCAGTCATTGCTGAGTCGAATGTACGGTTCATATTGCCGGCAGGGTCGCCCGGCGCATAGCGTTCAAACTCACATTCATCGAGCGCAGTTGTAAACTTCTCGATAGTTCTCTCCTCTACACAATGTTTTTCGAGCATAGCCTGAATGTTTTCACGTGAGAGCTTTTCGGCTGGTATGTTGAGCTTGTAGCTTACATAGCCCCACAAAGCACGGAGCACTTCATCATAGAATTCTTCCTGCTTGCCACCGAGCATCAGCAAATGAGCCTTCTTCAGGCGCTTGGTTGCTATCTTGTTTGCCTTGTTGGAACGGACCTTTACAAGGTCGGCATTCTCAAGAGCACGGCGGCGGAAGACTATGAGCAGGGCAAAGAAGGCTACCAATGGAACCAGCAGACTGGTCCAGTAGCCGAAGCTTCCGTAGAACATATCGTCAATATCATGGAGGTTAGACTTGCCCAGTTTCAGCGCGTGAATGTCCTTATCCTTGTTGCTGAAATCTGAGGTTTCATTGTCTGAAGTTCCATCGCCCTTCTCTACGTTCAGCGTAAACGGCTGGGTCTTGATTGTCTTGTACTTGTTAGCCGAAGTATCATAATAGGTGAATTCTACCGCAGGAATGGTGTAAATTCCCTGATTACGAGGCACAGCCAGGAAGTCATAAATCATATTGCCTTCTACTCCATTGGCTGTGAGACGGGTCTTGTCTGTCACCTTCGCATCGTACTTGTCAAAATCCTTAGGGAAGGTAATGACAGGCTGCTTGAGCAGCTTCAGGTTTCCGATTCCTCCTACCACTACACGAATGGTGATAGGTTCGCCAGCCTTTACTTCCTTCTTGTCGATGGAAGCAGTAATATTGAATTTACCTACACCGCCCGAGAAGTCGGCAGGGCGCTGAGGCAATGGATCAACCTGAATTTTCACACTAGGAGCTATAATATCTTTCTTTACTTCAACATAGCCAGAACCGCCATTGAAGAAAGCTTCCATCGGGTCAACGTTTCTGTTCTGCTGAACTACGATTCCCTTGAAAGTAATGGCTGGAATAGTGAGGCTTCCCGTCATCTGCGGATACATGACATACTGGCTCCATGTAACGCATCGGTAAGGTCGGCCGTTTACGGTTTCAGTATGGAAGGTCTTCTGCTGAGGCAGCGGAACTTCCTGGTTATGGAATCCCTTCAGGTCAGGCATTTTGCCTTCCAACTGGGTAAGGTCTACCTGCGTGTAAACCTTATAAGTAAGGAGCACCGGTTCCTGTTCGTGAACACGTCGCTTGTTGGCTGTAACCTTGATGAAAAGGTCGCTGCCTGATATTCTTGATCCGGCTGTTCGCATGCGTGGTTCATCATAATCATTCTGTCCGTGCATGGAAGGAGCACCGTTGTTGCGTGCAGCATGGCCAGAAACTGTAATCTTAACCGGATGGGAAGAGAGTTTCCTACCATTTACGATGGCATGAGAGGCACCAATGCCAAAGGTTCCGTTCTTAGCTGCGTAGAGCGTATAGGTAATGGTTACAGACGATGAAGAGGAAGTATGGCCATTGATCATCTGATAACTGGACTGCGATGAGGTGTAAGGACCTGCGATTACCTCAAGTCCTTCCCCTACTCCGCCCAGGCGGAATTCCTCTACATCACGTGTATTGATGGTATAGGCCACACGGAAGTTTTCTCCCGCCGCCACGTGTGTTGGTGCCGACACACTGATATGCTGGGCTTTCAGCTGCAAACTGAAGCCCAAAAGCATTGCCCATATAATAATAAACCAACCTATATGTTTCATGTTCCTAATATATTATGCTCGTTGTATTATTTTACTTTTTACCAGTTTTTCTCATATTGCTTTCTGCGAGGCTGACTCATCGCTTTCTGCATCTTGCGCTTCGTATCCTTCTCCTGCTGGATGGCAGCGTTCAAGAGTTGTTCAGCATTATCTTTGCTCATCTTGTCCTGATTGTTCTGATTCTGCTGATTGTTCTTGTTCTGGCTGTTCTTATTTTTATCGTTCTTGTTCTTGTCTTTATTCTGATCCTTGTTCTGATCCTTATTCTGCTTGTCTTTGTTCTTGTTTTTATCCTTATTGTTCTTATTCTTATCGTTCTGCTTGTTCTGCTTCTGGTTTTTAAGCAGTTTCTTGCAGAGGGCAAGATTATATCGGGTTGCATTGTCCTGCGGATTGCAGCGCAGGGCGTTCTCATAACATCCTATGGCCTGCGCATATTGCTGATGCTGCTGCATGACCACACCCATGTTGTGGTAACTTCTGGCGCGTCGCATCTTGTTCGTTTCCAGTTTCGAAGCATTCTCAAACTGTATCATCGCCATCGAATCCTTCTGCTGCATCATCAGGGCGCAACCCAGATTATAGACAGCCTGCGCATTCTTCTGGTTCTTGGAGATAGCCTTGCGATATTGCGTTTCGGCTGCGGCCCACTTCTGTTTATGATAGGCGCGGTTTCCCTGGCGGATGAAGTTGCGGTCGTTCTGTGCTCCCACCTTCGCCAAGCCCAGCACCATCAGGGCAAAAACCAATATATATCTTAAATATCTCATTCTTATTATATAATAATGTATAAACGTTTATCAGAAAGGCTTCTTGATGTCTTTCTTAAAAAACTTGATGTTTCTGAGCAGAGGATTCTTTACCTCAAGCAGACAGATTTCGATGATAAGCAACAGGATGACGAGAATACCTACAGCCTGAAACTGTTCATCATAAGCGCTGTAAACCACACTCGTCACATCGCCTTTCTGCAATTTGGCAATATCATCATTCAATGCTCTTTCCGCATCGCTGGTATTATCTACATGAATGTACTGACCCTTGCCAGCCTGGGCAAGTTCCTTACACATCTGCTCATTCAGGGCAGTCATTACGGTGTTGCCCGCATTGTCCTTCAGATAAGAGCCGTCGCCCATAGGGATTGGTGCTCCCTTGGTGTTACCTATGCCCAGGATGAAGACATTGATTCCTTTCTTGTTAGCAGCAGCCGCTGCCTCCTGTGCGCCAGGCTCATGGTTTTCGCCATCAGTAATTACGATAATAGCTCTGCCCACATTCTCCTGCTGGGTGAAACTCTTGGAAGCCAAATCGATGGCTTCGCCGATATTGGTTCCCTGGGTCTGGATAAGACCAGGGGTAATGTTCTGAAGAAACATCTTTGCCGAAACATAATCGGTGGTGATTGGCAACTGCACAAAAGCATCGCCTGCAAAGACGATGAGTCCAATCTTGTCGTTATTAAAGTTGTCAACCAAATTTTCGATAAGCATCTTACTCTTGTCCAAACGGGATGGAACCACGTCCTGACAGAGCATGGAATTTGAAATATCGAGGCAGATGATGGTTTCAATACCATGTCGCTTATCGTGAGAAATCTTGCTGCCCATCTGCGGGCGAGCTACCATCACGATGAGAAGCGCCAAGGCTGCGAGCATCAGCACAAACTTAACTGTAGGGCGATATTTGGAGATGTTGGGCATGAGCTGTTTCAGAAGTTCCGGATCGCCGAGCTTCTTCAGTTTAGCCTTTCTTCTTCTCCATCCTATCAGTCTGATCAGAATCAGCACTGGTATAATCCACAACAGCCAGAGAAATATAGGATCTTCAAATCTTAACATTTTCTATTCTAATTATATCTTCTATTCGATTATCCGATAATCAGTAAAATATCTCCGATAACTGGTTAAATATCTCCGAAAGATAGCGAAATATCTCCGAAAGATAGCGGAATATCTCCGATAATCAGTTATGGCTCAGTATCCGGATTACGGAATTCTTCTGAACCAGGTGATGCGGAGCAGGATTTCTACCAGCAATACCAGGAGAGCTGCCAGGGCGAATGGCTGATAAGCTTCATATCGCTTAGCGAAATGCTTGACATTAAACTTGGTTTTCTCCAGTTTATCAATGTCCTTGTAAATCTTCTTCAGCTCATTATTGTTCGTTGCGCGATAGAAATTACCATCGGTTGTCTGCGCAATGTCGCTCAGCGTCTTCGTATCTATCTCTACCGGAATATTGACGTACTGTACTCCTCCTGCCACAGGCATTGGATAAGGAGCCACCTTGTTGGTTCCTACACCGATGGTGTAAACGCGGATTCCGTAGCTTTTGGCAATCTCTGCTGCGGTCATTGGCGAGATTTCACCCATGTTGTTGCTGCCGTCGGTAAGAAGAATCACAACCTTCGATTTTGACTTAGAATCCTTCAGGCGGCTCACGGCATTGGCGAGTCCCATTCCCACTGCAGTTCCATCGTCAATCAGTCCCCGGGCGGCAATATCCGTACGGGTTGCCTGCAAGAGGCGCAACAGACTGGCATGATCGGTTGTCATCGGGCACTGGGTGAAGGCTTCACCGGCAAAGATAGTCAGACCGATGTTGTCGTTCGGTCTTCCCGAGATGAATTCTGTAGCCACATCCTTAGCCGCTTCCATACGGTTTGGTCTCAAATCTTCGGCAAGCATAGAGGTGGAAACGTCCATTGCCAACATAATGTCAATGCCTTCCACCGTCTTGTTGTCCCAAGCTGTATGCGTCTGCGGACGAGCCATCGCACAGACGATGAGCACGAAACAGATGCATCTCAGCACCATTGGCAGATGGATGAGACGCACACGCAGGCTCTTCGGAGCATATTGATACTTTTTCGTGTCGCTCATGCGCATGGTTGGCGCATTTTTCTTCCTGTAGAGGAAATACCATAATATATAAGGTATCAGCAACAGGAGCAACAGAAAATAGCCTTTACTTGCAAATTCCATTTCTTTATTTTTCTATTTATAGCCAGGCAAAGAGTTTTCGGGGAAACCGCTTTGCCCGGCGAAACGTTTCATAAGAACACCCTGCCTTACATCAGCAGCATGGCTGACTGGTAAATGATGTAACCCAACAGAGCCAGACCTACGATGACTCCTATCCAGAGGATCGACTTGATGAGGCGGCGCTGAGATTGCGTCTTCTGCTCTTCATTGGTCAGTTGTGGAACCACCTTTTCTTCAGTAGGTTTCTCATCTGTCTTGGTCTGGTCGATGAAGTTGATGGCATTCACCAGGTTTGCGTCGTTCTCATTCACCAGGGTTTCATATTTGGCAAACTTCACGAGGTCGGCAGTCTGGAAGAGTTCCTTCAGTTCATCAATCATCTTCTGGTCGCCTGCTTCGCGCAAACGTTCGATAATTTCCATACTGGTCATCTCCATCGCATTGAATCCGAAACGGCTCACGATGTATTCTCTCAGCGTATTGGTAAGCTGGGTGTAGTAAGCCTTCTGTGTTTCCTGATTCTCAACGTGCTGCTGCTTGATGACGTTGATTTGATTCAGCGCCTTTTCATGAGCCGGAACACGTTTTACGATGCGGATATGGGTGATGATCGGCTTGTTGTTCTTCAGTCTGTTGCGCAGATAAAGCCATGCGCCACAGAGAATTAACAGCAATAGACTCAACCAAAAAATCGCACTCCATTCGCTCCAGGAGAAAGGATTGTCCTGAACATCCTTGGGTGGATAGAACTGGTTGGGATGAACCGTATCTACGGGCACGGTGAGCACCTTCAGCGCAAGCTGGTTGCCATGACAGTTCTTGCCGTTTACCTTCACATTGAGCGCAGGAATCGCATACACCTTTTCATCAAACGAAGTCAGCGTATAGTCGCGGCTCACCACCATGCGGTCGTCGCCTATGTGCGAAGTGTCGCCTTTACTCTGCTCAACCACTTCCACTCCCGGCGTAATTTGCTGCTGCGGCTTGAAAGATGGCAGTTGCACCTTATCGCCCTGCTTTACCGAAGCCTTCAGATGCAGCACAGTCTGCTGTCCTATCAGTATCTGCAGCGAGTCGATGCGTTGCTCTACCTGCTGGGCTTGAGCCAAGCCTGAGCACCCCAGGAGAGCGAGCGACAATATGATATTCTTTACTTTAAACATAGTTTCTTTACTTTGAGCTTTCGGTTTATCAGCCCCTCTGCTTGAAAAGCATCAGGAGCGCCTTCGAGAAGTCCTCGTTAGTGGCAATCGAAGTCCAGTCGACCTTGCTTTTGGCAAAGTCGGTTTTCAGATTTTCCTGCTGCATCAGCCATTGCTGTGTATGAGCCATTCGCAGTTTCTTCGAACTTGTATCAATATACATTTCATGTCCGGTTTCTGCATCCATCACCTTGAGCAGTCCTACGTCAGGCAGCACCTTGGCACGCGGGTCGTAAACCTGGATGGCTACAACATCATGCTTCTGGTTGGCAATCTGCAGCTGATGCTGGAAATCCTTATGATCGTAGAAGTCGCTGATTACGAAAGCTGTGCAGTGGCGTTTCATCACGCGGGTGAAATATTCCAGGGCGCAACCGATGTCGGTACGCTGGCTCTGCGGTTGGAAGTTGAGCATTTCTCTGATGATATAGAGAATATGTTTTCTTCCTTTCTTAGGCGGAATGTACTTCTCGATGCGATCAGAGAAGAAGATGACACCTATCTTGTCATTGTTCTGGATGGCACTGAAGGCGAGTGTGGCAGCAATCTCAGTAGCCCGATCGCGCTTCATCTGCTTCATCGTACCGAAATCGAGCGACCCGCTGACGTCTACGAGCAGCATCACCGTAAGTTCCCTTTCCTCTTCAAACACCTTGACATAAGGCTTATGAAAGCGGGCGGTCACGTTCCAGTCGATGTCTCTCACATCATCGCCATACTGATATTCGCGCACCTCGGCAAAGGCCATTCCCCTACCCTTGAAGGCAGAATGATACTGACCTGCGAAGATGTTCTGACTCAGTCCGCGAGTCTTGATTTCTATCTTCCGAACCTTTTTTAAGATATCTTGTGTATCCAAAATCCTAAACTATTAACTATAAACTATTAATTGTTAACTATCAAGGCACTTCCACCTTATTGATGATGCGGCTTACGATTTCCTCGCTTGTCACATTGCTTGCCTCAGCCTCGTAAGAAAGGCCGATACGGTGGCGCATTACGTCATGAGCCACAGCTCTTACATCCTCTGGAATCACATAGCCGCGATGCTTGATAAATGCATAAGCTCTGGCTGCCTTGGCAAGAGAGATGCTGGCACGAGGACTTCCACCGAAGGTAATCATATCTTTCAGTTCGCCCAGTCCATAGCGGTCTGGATAACGCGAAGCAAAGACAATATCAGCAATATACTGCTCAATCTTCTCATCGAGATAAACCTCGTTTACAATCTTGCGAGCCTTCAGAATCTCCTCAGCTGATGTTACAGGTGTAACCTCAGGAAGTCCGCCCTGAATATTCTCGCGGATAATGAGCTTCTCCTCTTCCAGTGTAGGATAATCGATGATTACCTTCAGCAGGAAACGGTCTACCTGTGCTTCAGGCAACTGATAGGTTCCTTCCTGCTCGATAGGGTTCTGTGTAGCCATTACCAGGAACGGACTAGGCAGTTTGAAGGTTTCATCGCCAATGGTTACCTGGTGTTCCTGCATGGCTTCGAGCAGCGCACTCTGCACCTTGGCTGGGGCACGGTTAATCTCATCTGCCAAAACGAAATTGGCGAAGACAGGACCGCGCTTTACATGGAAAGCCTCATCTTTCTGTGAATAAATCTGAGTACCCACCACATCGGCAGGCAACAAATCTGGAGTAAACTGAATGCGGCTATAGTCGGAGCTGATAAGCTGTGACAATGTCTTGATTGCAAGTGTCTTCGCCAGACCAGGCACACCCTCAAGCAGGATATGACCATCGGAGAGAAGACCGATAAGAAGGCAATCTACGAGGTGTTTCTGACCTACAATTACCTTATTCATGCCCATTACCAGATTGGTAACAAACTGACTTTGTTGTTCTATCCGGATATTCAATTCGCGGATATCAATAGCTTCTGCCATAATTCTATATTTTTACGTTTAATTTCTTAATTCAAACAATATATTTCCAAAACTAAACGCAAAAGTACTCAAATAAAGCCACAAAAGCGAAAAAACCTATCTAAATAATATTAAAAATGTTTCATAAAAGCTATTTTTAGATTCTTTTAAAGAATAGCTTTTATGAAACAAACGAGATTTCAAATATTTTATCTGTTTTTATGCTTCATGTACCAAGGATGAACCACAAAATTGTACAGCAGCAACGATACGATTGTAAAAAGAAGCGTATGGTGCAACATCCGTGAGTTAATCATATTAAATACTGGATGATCTACATCAAAATGCGCTCTCGCCGGAAGATTATAGAACATGAATCCGAGACCGATCCCCAAGCTCAATCCCAATTCCCAAGCCAGGAAGAACGAGTTCACGCTCGTGCCGCGCTGACAATGTTTGGCAAGCTTGATATAGAAGAGCAGAAAACGGCTTCCGATGATTCCCAAGCTGAAACCCAGCAAGGTTGGAACCACGATTTCGACAGCAAACTCCTGACTTGCAAACGAAATCAGTTCAGCAGAAGCCAGCAGCACCAGACCTACTATTATCTGGCTCTTCAAATCTGCATCAGCAAAGACAAACTTTTCTGCCAGGAACGCCAAGACCAATCCTCCTAAAATCATCAGAAAAATGCCAGTAGGATGAGGCACAGAAAAGTATAATCCCGCAGAAAAAGTAATCATGATGATATTGACAAACAGCGGAGTTCCCTGTGGCAGATAGAAGCGGTCGAGGCTGAAAGCCTTAATTCCTTCGGCAGGTGCCTTAAAAGGAAACTTGGCGCGAGAAACCAGCACGAAGGCTCCCAAAGCCAGCAACGAAGCCGTAGGGAAAACATAGTCCATGCCGAAATAGTTGTAAACAAAACATGACACCAAGGGTCCTACAGCTATCGAAAAGCGGGCAAACCAAGAGGTAATGTAATTAGCCTCGGTGCGCTGGAACGACTCGCAGGAATCAATAACCAGCGTACTGGCAAGCGACATCTGAGCCAGCCCCAGAAATGCTCCCAACAGGAAACGGACCGCCAGGAGAATCTCAAAAGGAAATCTGATGTTCCAGAACGTATCCAGATAGTAAAGAACCGAAAGGCAAACAACCACACCTAAAATGGAAAGCTGACAGACCATATTCCTGCGGTAGCGCTGCACCAGATAAGAGCAGAAGCCGCCAAACAGGAAAAGTCCAAAGCCGTATGCAAGAAGCACACACCCTATCTGCCACATCTGATACTTCTCCTGAATCAGGAAATAAGGAATGGCAAAAACAAGCATGTACACACTCGACATCAGCAAGAGGTTGGCAAAGCATAATCGCCAGAAGTCCTTGTGCCACAGCTTGATATGTACTGGTGTATTTTGTGTATCCATAATCCGAATTATTTATGAATCTATCGTATTTATACTCTCTTAGAATTCACTAAAAAGAGAGTTAATGTCAATAACTCTCTTCAGCGCTAGGATAATCTACGGTTTTCACCGCATCAATATAAGCCTTCACACCCTTGGTCATTTCCTCGCCTACCTGAGCAAAGTGGCGCAGGAACTTAGGCTTGAAGCCCTGTGTCATTCCGAGTGCATCAGCATAAACCAGAACCTGTCCGTCGCAGCCGTTACCTGCACCGATTCCAATCGTTACTGCCTTCACCTTCTTGCTTACTTCTGCAGCAAGCTTAGCAGGAACTTTCTCCAGTACGATGGCAAAGCAGCCTGCTTCATCCAGCGCAATAGCATCGCTGATAAGCTTCTGTGCCTCAGCCTCTTCCTTGGCACGAATGCCATAACCGCCAAACTTGTTCACGCTCTGCGGGGTAAGTCCGAGATGACCATGAACCGGGATTCCGGCATTAACCAGCGCCTTAACCGTGTCGCAGATTTCTACGCCGCCTTCCAGTTTCAGAGCATCTACACCCGTCTCCTTCATCATGCGGCAAGCATTGCGCAGCGCCTCTTCCTTGCTAATCTGATAGCTACCGAAAGGCATGTCGCAAACCACGAAAGCATGCTGGCAGGCACGGGCCACGCTGCGGGCGTGATAAATCATCTGGTCAACGGTAATCGGCAATGTGTCTGCATTTCCTGCCATCACATTGCTGGCCGAATCACCTATTAATATAGAGTCAATTCCTGCAGCATCTATAATCCCGGCTGTTGTAAAGTCGTATGCTGTCAGCATGGTTACTTTCTCGCCAGCCTTCTTCATTTCTGCGAAGGTCTTGGTGGTAATTTTCTTCTTGTCAGTAGATAAATATCCCATTTTTTTATTTTGATTTATTTATTGTTCTGCGTTGAATCTATTTCGCAGCATCCACGATGCGCTGCAAATCAGCAAATCCGAAACCTCTGTAATCATCTATCACATAGTCGGATAGCGGCTGGATGGCTTCTCTGCTGTTCGTTGTGGCGAGTCCTAGGGTGAAGGCTCCTGAGGCTCTCACCGCTTTCAGTCCGTTAAAACTGTCTTCCAGTCCTACACAGTCTTCCGGTTCCACCCCGAAAAAGGCTGCACCTTTCAGATAGCAGTCTGGATGAGGCTTGCTCTCAGCGAAATCCTCGCTGGTCAGCACGCGGTCGAAATAAGCCTTGAATTCCGGGTGGCGTTCATAGACATTCAGCATCTTCTGAACGTTGCTGCTCGTTACCACAGCGCATTTTACGTCATGCTCCTTCAAGTCGCTGATGAAATCTTCGAACCCTGCAATATATTCATACTGCATGCTCTTTTCAAATTCATCCAGTCGGGCTGTAATCTTAGCCTGTTCCTCCTTTGCGCCTGTAAAACCTTCGATGTGGGCGAAGACGGCATCATCGGTGAAATATTTGTCGTAAATCTGAACCAGAGTCTGTCCTTTGATGCGATATTCGAAATCGGGCATTTCCGGATGATACTCCCTGCCTATCATTCCCCAGAAGATGGAGTACTGCGATTCTGTGTCGAAAACCACGCCATCCAGATCGAAGAGTGCTGCTTTTATCATATTTCCTTGTCTGTTTTTATCAATTTTTGCTTAAATTATATTGAAAACGGGTGCAAAGTTACGCAAAAATCTTAATATACGAGCATAATCTGACAGATTTTGATGTTTTTATTACGTGTTTTCCGATTTTTTACACTACCTTTGCAGAAAAATAGCAGAAAATCAGTAGAAATAAAGAAGAATACATATAATTATATGATAGAAATAATAGAGAAATACTTCCCGAACCTCACGGAAGAGCAGAAAAAGCAGTTCGAGGCACTCGATGCATTATACCGCGACTGGAACAGCAAGATCAATGTCATCAGCCGCAAGGACATCGATAATCTGTACGAGCACCACGTGCTCCATTCTCTGGCAATAGCCAAAGCCATCAATTTCCGTCCGGGCACGGAGATTCTCGATTTCGGCTGCGGCGGAGGTTTCCCGGGCATTCCGCTCGCCATCCTCTTCCCTGAATGCAAGTTCAAGCTGATAGATGGAACGGGCAAGAAAATCAGAGTCTGCAACGAGGTGGCTACGGCAATCAATCTGCAGAATCTCAAGGCTGAGCACCTGCGCGGAGAGGACGAAAAAGGCAAGTACGATTTCGTGGTAAGCCGTGCGGTAATGCAGCTTCCTGACCTGATGAAGATTATCAAGAAAAACTTTAAGCAAAAGGGTCAAAACGCTCTGCCTAACGGACTTCTGTGTCTGAAAGGCGGTAATCTGAAAGAAGAACTGAAGCAATACTTCAAGATTTCAGAAATCACTCCGCTCAGCACTTTCTTCGATGAAGAATGGTTCAGTCAGGACAAGCAACTGGTTTACGTTCCGGCATAGTAGAAGTTCAAAGTTCAAAGTAATCATAAAGTTCAAAGTAAGAAATGTTACATATAGAAAGATTTCAAGTAAACATGTTGCAGGAAAACTGCTACGTGGTGAGCGATGAGACCAAGGAATGCGTCATCATCGATTGCGGCGCCTTCTATCCGGAAGAGCGCACGGCTATTACTCAATATATTAAGGAGAACCAGCTCAAGCCTGTTCACCTGCTCGTAACCCATGGCCATCTTGACCATAACTTCGGCAACAACACCATCTACCAGGAGTTCGGACTGAAACCGGAAGTATCGGCAGCTGATGAAAACCTGATGAAGGGACTCGCCAAGCAGGCAGAAACCTTCTATCAGATGCAACTCGATTACCAGTTTCCGCCTATCGGCAGATTCTTCGAAGATGAAGAGGTCATCAAGTTCGGCAACCACGAGTTCCAGGTCATCGCCACCCCGGGCCACAGCAGCGGTTCCGTCACCTTCTATTGCGAGGCAGAGCACGTAGCCTTCACCGGCGACACCCTCTTCCACAACTCTATCGGCAGAACCGATTTCCCTGGAGGCAGCATGTTCCGCATCATCAACAGTCTGCGCCATCTAGGTCAGTTGCCTGACGAAACCCAGGTTCTCCCGGGTCATGGCGAATACACCAGCATAGGCGAAGAGCTCGCTCACAATCCTTATATGGATCGTTAAAACAGCATTTTTAAAAAGTCAGGAGATTTATCAGCGATGATCAAGAAATCGAATACAGAGAAGATCATTCTCGGCATTGACCCCGGAACCAACGTGATGGGCTATGGCGTAATCCGCATCATCGGCAACAAGGCCGAACTGGTGGTGATGGGCGTCATCGACATGCGCAAAGAGAGCGATCCCTATCTCCGGCTGGGCAAGATCTTCGACCGCGTAACCGGCATTATCGACAGCTATCTGCCCGATGAGATGGCCATCGAAGCCCCCTTCTTCGGCAAGAACGTGCAGTCGATGCTCAAGCTGGGCAGAGCGCAGGGAGTAGCCATCGCAGCCGCCATTCATCACAGCGTTCCTATCCACGAATATGCGCCGCTCAAAATCAAGATGGCCATTACCGGACAGGGACAGGCTTCGAAGGAACAGGTGGCGGGAATGCTGCAGCGACTGCTCCATATTCAGCAAGACGAAATGCCGAAGTTCATGGACGCTACCGATGCATTGGGGGCAGCCTACTGCCACTTCCTGCAGATGAACCGCCCGGAGACCGACGCCAAGCACTACAGCAGCTGGAAAGACTTTGCAACAAAGAATCAGAGTAGAATAAAAAAATAAGAGAGATGCAAAAGATTATTAGCATTAAAAACGGTGTTACCCGCATGCCCGAATGGCGTATGGCAGAACCCGTAAACTTTGAGGCGTGCGATGGTGAACACATCGCTGTCGTAGGTCCGAACGGTGGAGGAAAATCAATGTTTGTCGACATCATCGTAGGTCGCCACCCACTCCTGATGCACGACCCTGATTACGATTTCTCACCTAGTCAGAAAACAATGGTGAGCGACAACATCAAGTATATTACCTTCCGCGACACCTACGGAGGCGATAACGACCGCACTTATTTCCTGCAGCAGCGCTGGAACCAGCTCGAGATAGACGAGAACACCCCTATCGTAAAGGACAAGCTGGAAGAAGCCTACCAGATGGCCGGCGAAGACACACCGGAGCGCAGAGCCCTGCAGCAGCACATCTACGAACTCTTCCACATGCAGCACCTGATGGACAAATACACCATCCTGCTCTCAAGTGGCGAGCTCCGCAAGTTCAAGCTTGCCTCTACCCTCTTCTCAGAGCCTCGCGTGCTCATCATGGACAATCCGTTTATCGGACTCGATGCTGAAACCCGCGACCAGCTCAAGGAACTGCTCAAGACACTCTCTTCAGAGCGAGCCCTGCAGATTATCCTCGTACTGAGCAAGAGCGATGATATTCCCGACTTCATCACCCACGTGGTAGAAGTGAAGGATATGAAGGTTCTGCCTAAGGTAACCCTCGCCGAATATCTTGCCGGCAGAGAATCCGTGCCTGCCCATGTGCTGAGCCCGGAGTTGGAACAGGCCATCGTAGACCAGCCTTACAGCGACCGCGAATATCACACCCAGGAAGTGGTGAAGATGAACAAGGTACGCATACAGTATGGCGAGCGAATCATCCTCAACGACCTCGACTGGACCGTGATGAATGGCGAGCGATGGGCTTTGAGCGGACAGAACGGAGCCGGAAAGAGTACGCTCCTCAGTCTGGTCTGTGCCGACAATCCGCAGAGTTACGCCTGCGACATTACTCTCTTCGACAATCCTCGAGGCAGCGGCGAAAGCATCTGGGACATCAAGAAGCACATCGGCTACGTATCGCCTGAGCTTCACCGCTCTTACCAGCGCGACCTGCCAGCCATCCGCATCGTAGCAAGCGGCTTGATGGATTCCGTAGGTCTCTATGTAAAGCCGAAGGAAGAAGATATGGGCAAGTGCCGCTTCTGGATGAAAGTATTTGGACTGGAAGGTCTTGAAGACCGTGGTTTCCTGAAGCTCTCCAGCGGCGAACAGCGCCTCGTTCTCCTGGCACGTGCCTTTGTCAAGGATCCGGAACTGCTGATTCTCGATGAACCGCTCCACGGACTCGACAACCGCAACCGCCGTCTTGTAAAAGACGTCATCGAAGCCTTCTGCCGCCGCCAGAACAAAACCATGATCATGGTAACGCATTATAAGGAAGAATTGCCAGCGTGCATCGACCACAGCATCTTCCTCTTGCGCCACACCAATGATTAAAAAGAATTGATAATCAATAATTTCAGAAAGATGAGATACATAATATTATTATTCGCACTCAGCCTCAGCATAGCTAAGGCAAGCGCCCAGGATGTATTAAACGAGGTGCTCCGCACTTCTGATGCAGCCCTCAACGACACCACGAAGAGCATGGACGAGCGCCGTACAGCCCTCTTCAAGTTTAACGCGATGACCTACATGCGCAGCAAGATTCTGCCACCGTATGTTATGCTCGACAAGAATCTGAACAAGGACACCTTGAACATAAAGGTTCGCTATCTCAACGAGCAGGCATACGCCATGAGCGTATATATTACGCTCTACCAGAAGCGACTGAAGGAGGCTTCTAAAAAGAATAAGCCGCTCGTAACTCAGTTTTTCAAGCAGGCAACCATCGATCACAAGGCATTTAAGGACGAAGATACAGAGTTTACCCTGGGTTATTACAACACCCCGGATGCTCCAATCCCATTCTGCCTCGACTGCGATTGGGTTTCAACCTTGGCATTTATCCGCAGCATCGACTGGTCAAAGCTTTAAAAATCAAAGCATATTTCAAACGAATATGGTCTTCATAAGACCAGCTAAAACAGACCTCTTCCTTAGCGAATGACGCGTTGGGGAAGAGGTTTTCTTTAAAAAACACACCATTTTTCTTCATTTGGAAGATAATAAACTAAGGGAAAACGGTCTGTTTTCGGCTATTTTTAGCCTAATTTCTCGCAAAAAGAGGGAGATAACTGCTGAAAGATACTGAAAAATGCGATTATAATACTTAGTCCTTTCAGAGAAATTTTGAGTGCTTTTGTAAAGAAAAGACACATATCCAGCTTACGTGCGTTTACCAAACGGCTCTAGAAATCAGCTACATAAAACTTAATAACCCAACATCAATATTCCAAGAATATAAATAATCCTTACCTTCATAATACCGAAATAAAAAGAGGCAAAATGCAATAAGAATATTGCATTTTACGAAGAAAAAAAGCAAAATATGGAGGTTAGGAAGGTATTTTACCCCCTCTACTAAGGGTAAAAAATGCCCCTCCTCGGACGTAAAAATCCGGCTCTAACATGACGTATTTTGACAAAACACAACATGAAACAGGGATAAAAAAGAAGAATCGAATAACATATCAGCTAACTAAAGCGGCTTAACATGTAGATAATTATTATACCCAAAATATTAGAGTATCAATATAACGAAATACACATAATACACTAATAACCAACGCATTCAGACATACGCCAAACCTATATCATGTAAAACTCACAAGTTCATCTAGCGTGTCATTAAGGGTCAAGGTCATTAAGGGTCATTTTCATTTTCGGGGGAGAAAACTCCCCTATAGTATATATA
>OGIG01000687.1_pt1 | contig 27095 bp, 18 predicted proteins | sample 1571601 | NCBI WGS metagenome assembly OGIG01 (sample SAMEA2581953, study PRJEB24529) | metagenome | biome: Human gut stool | place: China | collected 2011 | reverse complement strand
ACATGGATGCGCTGGCAGAAGAATATCCGCAGTACGACTGGAAAGGCAACAAGGGGTATCCTACCAAGAAGCATCGTGCTGCCATCAGGGAATTTGGAGTTACTCCATATCATCGTATGAGCTATAATCTTTTAGGCTCTGGCGAATTGAGTATAGATTTCAAGGATTAGAGCCCCCCCTCTGTTATGCCCTAAAAAATGAAACAGGCTTCGATGGCCAATGAAACAGGCTTCGATGGTCAACGAAACAGGCTTCGTTTGCCATCGAAGCCTGCTTCATTTTTTAGGGCAGTTTTGATAAAAAAGTAAGAGGACGAACCTTCACAGGCTCGCCCTCTTTGTTTTTTATTAAATATGTATATCTGATAAAATTATTTAGTAAGTCAAATCACCACTCTTTACTGTGTGGTTCTTGCCACCATCCCAAGACTTACCTGTGCGCCAACGTGGGTCACCGATTTCCTTGGTATAGATAGGATGTTTCTTCACCTTATCTGATGCATTATAGTAGAAACCACTGATGTCTGAGTAGCGATAAGCATCCTTCTGGAACTTCTCCTTGGCATTTACTGTACCGATAGTCCAAGGGCTCTTGAAGAGTTCGCCAGCCTCAAGCTGATAGCCTACTGCGTCAGCCTCATTCCCGTTATGGTTGTCACCAAACTTGATCTTGGTTTCACCTTCACCACCTTTGTTAAGGGCTCCCTTGTTGTAGCCAGCACCAGTCTTAGAGTTAGAGAATGCGTTCTGCATGAACATACCATCCAGGAGGTTTGACTTAGGGTCTGTAGATGTCTTATACTTGTCGTAGGCAGGAACTACGGTAGAGTAGTTGTCTGCGAAGTCGTAAGTAATATCCTTGGTATCGATGATCATACCCTTCTGGAAGTAGTCACGACCACTGTCATTCTTGTTGCCGGCAAATACGAAGAGGTTCTTCTTGCAGGTAATCTTTGAACCACCTGGAGCATACTTAATCTCGAACATCAAACCGTGGCTCTTGTTGTTAGAGCGTGGTGAGAAGTTGACGAATGTATTGTTAGATACATTGATGTTCCATGTTGTAGCATCAGGCCAAGCCAGGTTCTTTGCCTCTGTAATCAAGGCGTGGCGTGGACTGTTGATGATGGTATTGTTGGTAAAGGTCAAATTCTTGTAGAAGTTTGATTTGCGGTTGTTACCTGGACCTGCGAACCATGAGTAACCACGGCCATTGGTATCATAACCGCCTTCATCGTAGAATACACAATCGTTAACGGTCAACTTTTCAATAATCTGACGGTTAGGACCCTGGAAACGGATGAAACCACGAACATGGCCACTGAATGTACATCTTTCGATGCGCAATTCAGAGAGTGAGAATGACAATCCCTGGCTGTACATATTCATGAAGTAGTTCTGGGTAATGGTACATTGTGGATTACCGTTTTCTCCCTTCTGGTCAAAGTAGTTGAACCAAGCCATTGGGTGGAAGTTGATGTCCTGCATGATGATAGGCTGGATAGCCAATGTCACACCATTCTCTGCACCAGAGCGTGCATTGCGGCACAATCCCCAGTTCACTGCATTTGCTGCAGTCTTAGCCTCGCTGTTGTAACCGATTCCCTGGAGAATGGTTGCACGACCCTTACCTGCAGCAATATCTTCAGGATTGGTTGCAATGGTAAAGCCCTTGGTCATTTCAACTGTTGAAGAGCAGTAGTATGTCTTGCCGCCTTCCAGATAGAATATCTGACCTTCAGCAATCTTACTGTCAGACATATAGTTGGTCAGGATGGTATCGATACGGGTGGCAACAAGGTTCTCGCAACCGAAGATCTTACCCTTCTGCAAGCCCATGTTCTGCAACAAGGTATCGCGCTTTGCCTCTTCTGCTGTATTTGCCTTGATGAGGATTGGTTCACCAGGATCACCTTCCATACGTACCATGGTAGAGTTGTACTGGCGGTCGTAGTAGCGCTTGATATTGTTGTTCTGTCCGCTTACGATATAAGCAGCGTTAGATTCCAGACCTTCAATATGAACACGGCCAGCAGCACGCTGTTCAGCAGTAGGCTTGATGATGTGTTCTGGAAGCTGCGCATTATCAGCAGATGGAACCACGCGGATTTCATCGAATACCCACTCGCCATCCTTTACTTCTGCACCAGCCTTGAAGAAATCCTTGTAATCCTTCTCGTAATTGCCTTCTGTCTGTGGCATGAAGCACACATCCATAGAAGTCTTGGTCACATTCTCTGTCCAGAATACACTAGGTACATCGTAGCGCATACCTGTTGTCAAAGCACCGGTCTGGTTACGGTCATCATCACGTGACTGGTCTACCTGATGAGAACCATCTCCCATACCATACCACTTGGAGTTGTGAGGATTGTTCAGGTCGTTTCTGTCAACGAGGGCACGGATGGCATACAGATAACCTGTGCTATACTGCAAGTCTTCGTGCAGGAAAGAAAGCTGATCTGCAGTCAAAATGGTATCCAGAAGATTTGGATTTTCCTCCTTGTCCCATGAGGTTCCCATTACTTTTGCTTTCAATTCGTATGCATCTGCACCATCTACACCGTACCAGAACAGGCGCATATCATTGACGTGTGTACTTGCCTTATAGCCGTGCTGCTGCAGATAGAGTGAGATATTTGGATCCACTCTAGAAGCAATGTCACAATAATAGGGAGTGGATGATGATGCCGTGTTCTGTGTACTGCGGAACATAGGCATAGGCAGACGGTCTGCGTCTGCATCGTTGTAACCATCGTCGTCTTTGCATGAAGCAAAGAACGACATGGTTGCAGCTAATATCATTGAAAATATAAATAATTTCTTCATATCTTTTATGATTCTAAGTCATTGATTAATAACCATAATAATTCTTGTACTGTCCCAGGCTGCGGCTGATTACATCTTTTGGAATTGGTAGGATGTATCTTACCGGTGGGAGAGTAGACAAGTTTACTTCGCTGTTATACTCAGGAATATTGGTCGTCTGCATAACTCCCAGCTGGTCGATGAAGATGTAACCTCTGATAGAGCATCTGCACTGAGCCTTAGCTATACCTGTGTTCTCATCGAGCCAGTCGAAAAGATATGCTTTCTTCCAGTCGGCTTCTCCACCTTCCTGAGGCATCAGCTTACCGTTGAGTCCCCAGTTCTCCCAAAGGTTATCGATGCTGAAGGCATCGCCCTGAGTCTTGTAAACCTCAATGATACCGAGGCTGGCATCTGTATTGGCGAAGTTGAATACCTCAGGATAGTTGTCTGCATTATACTTCTCTGGGTTTTCTGCTACCTGCTGGTTCCACTGAGCTCTTGTACGGGTTCTGTAGAAGAAGTCATTTGGTAAATCATTGAAGTTACCATCTACGTCGTAGCTGTCGTCACGGTCGCAACCCATACCATAATACTTCCAGAAGTTCTTGTAGAGCACCTGGCTGTAGAGGTTCCAGCGAACGAGATCCTTCCAGCGGATATTCTCACCGCCAAATTCCCAGGCACGCTCGTCAACGATAGCCTTGAAGAACTCATCCTTGGTACCGAGTGCACTTACATAGCCGTCTACCTTTTCAGCCTTGTTGGCTGCACCACGGAACGCACGTTCACGAACCTGCTTCAATGCATTCTTGGCTGCATCGGTAGGACCGTTCAATTCGTTTTCTGCCTCTGCATACATCAGGAGAACGTCAGCATAGCGCATGTATGGGAAGTTGATACCGGTATTGCCTTCAGAGGTATTACCCTGAGTATGACTTCTGTCCCAAAGCTTAGACCACTTCAGACAGTAGTTGGTATATGAATTCTGCAATGCTGCAATACCGTTGTAACCGTATGACCAGTAGCCTACAGTATTGCGGCGTACGTCTTCCTTGTCAAATGTGAAACGATAGAAAGCATTCAAACCTACGCTACCACTCATCTTACCCCAAGGGTGATCGGTATCACCAGCACTTGATAAATCTGCCTTAGGACCTTGGATATAACCGATGTTTCCGTTTACATTCTGTACGAATGGAATTTCGAAGATGACATCGTCGTTGCTTACAACGGTATAGTTACACTCATCGTTGAATACCTTCATGTAGTCGTTGGTCAACGCATGAGTACCTTCCTGGATGACAGAATCGGCGTATGTACGGGCAATCTTGTAATAGTCCTCATAGTCAGCAGCACGCTCCATGGTACCTGCTGCCTTTGTATCTTCGCCATGACGGAGAGAATAACCGGCACGGAACATGGAGATGCGGGCAATGAGGGACCATGCAAACTCCTTAGAGCAGCGCTCTACACCTTCTGTGATTTCCTTAGCCTTCTTCATCTTAGGAGCAGCCTGCTTCAGGTCGTTGATAAGAGCTGTAAGAATCTCATCACGGGTTCCCATAGGCATAATCAGAGATTCCTGATCGTAAGTACGGGTGAAGGTGAAAGGGATATCTCCCCAGAGAATCACCAGGTCGAGATAGTTCATGGCACGGATACACTTTGCCTCACCAATCATCTGGTCGAGGTCTGCATTGCCGTAGAGTGAAGATTTCTCTGCTGCGTTTACAAAGTTGTTGGCACGCTCGATAGTTTGGTAAGCCGCATCCCAGGTGCTCTTGATACTGCTACCGTCAGCCTCACCGTCAAACTGCTTCCAGTCGTTGTGGCTTACGCTTTGCTCTTCGGCAGAAGAAGTGGAGAATTCTACATCGCTGCTGAAATTGAAGGTTGTGAGGTATGCATTGCCGTATGTGCTACCGCTACAGGTAGACTGGTAAACCGCATTCAACAAGCGGTCGGCTTCTTCTGTACTGCTGAACACTTGTTTGTCGGTCACCTTAGAAGGAGCGTCTACATCCAAGTAGTCGTTGCAGGAAGACAAGCCTGCCAGCAACAGACTGCACATCAATATATTTTTAATTTTCATATTGTATTTCCTTATTATATATTATATACCTAGTTTAGAATGAAAGGTTCACACCGAAAAGGTAGCTGTGGCTACGTGGGTAGCGGTTCCAGTCAACGTTAGGTGTCAAGCCATTCTGAATGTCAACTTCTGGGTCATAGCCAGAGTAGCCTGTGATACAGAAGATGTTAGAGCCTGTAACATACAAACGGAGTCGAGAGATACCCCACTTCTTTGTAAGGGTTGTAGGCAATGTGTAACCGATTGTCAAGTCATTGAGACGCAGGAATGAACCATCTTCTACGAAGTTAGAGAGTGTGTAGTTCTTGGTTACATCCTGTGGGTTCCACAAGGTCTTGCCGGCATTGAGCTCTTCGTAAATATCGAGGTAATCGATGTGCTGTGAATTGCCCAACAGGCACTCATTGAGGTTGTAGATACTCTTGGTTCCATCTGCATTTTCGATGTAGATATCTCCATGATAAACCCAACGGTTGTTATAGTCAAACTTCTTCAATACGTTGCGAGGATTGATCTGGCTGGCACCCTTTGCTGATGAAAGCTGGTATCCGGTAGCGTTAATCACGTCGAAGTCGAGCATGTAGGTGAAGTTGGCAGTGAAATCGAAGTTCTTCCACTTTCCTGACAAACCGAAACCACCCTGTACCTTAGGGTTGGTATTACCTACTACAGTACGGTCGTTGATGTCAATCTTGCCATCACCGTTGATATCCTTCAGCTTGATGCGGCCTGGAGCTGTACCAAACAGACCTGTTACGGTTGGTTTCTCCTGTACACCTGGGTTTTCTGCCAGATAGTCGGCATCATTTACTGCATAGCTGAATCCATTTCTGTGGAATTCGTTGAAGCCATAAAGGCCTTCGAATACATAACCATAGATAAGACCTACTTCCTTACCCTCTACGAGGCGGAAGTTATCCTCTGAATCCCATGACTTACCAGGGATGTAAGCGTCTGTACCGTTAATCTTCTCTACCTTGGTCTTGTTCATACCCATGTTGAAGTTAGCAGAGAGAACATAGTCCTTACCGCGGAGGATATCGCCATTGATAGAAAGCTCAAAACCCTTGTTGGATACGCGGCCTACGTTCTGCCACTGCTGTGAGTAACCGGTTGTGGTAGGAATCTGGCACTTGTAGAGCAAGTCGCGTGTGGTGTTCCAGTAAACTTCAGGTGTAAGGGTGATGCGACCCTTGAAGAGAGAAATATCAGCAGCCAGGTTGCGGGTTACTGTAGTCTCCCACTTAATCTTGTTGTTAGGGAACAAACCGTCTGATGCATAATATTTGTCACCATTCTGGGTTGTTGTGCTCTCGCCCCAGCTAGGACCACCCTGTGCATTGATGTTATACTGATAGCGCCAACGGTCATCACCGATATTGTTGTTACCTGAAAGACCGAAAGCTGCACGGATCTTCAACTGATCAACAACGTCCTTGTTCCACCAAGACTCTTCTGAGATAACCCATGCACCAGAGATAGAAGGGAAGTAACCCCACTGGTTACCTGGGGCGAATCGGGTAGAACCATCGGCACGCATGGTACCTGAGAGCAGATACTTGTGCATATAGTTGTAGTTGATCTGACCGAAGTAAGATGCAATACGGTTAGGAGTTGTTACGCTTGATGTGCTGGCGTATGCAGAACCCAGACCCATGTTGTTGAAAGCATATCTTGGAGATGTGCTCTGTGGAAAATAGCGGGATGCCTGATAGTTGGTTGTGGTTTGTGTATGCTGAACTTCCTGACCGAGCAAGAAAGAGAAATTGTGCTTCTCCTTCAGGGTTAAGCTATAGTTCAGGGTATTTGTCCATGTATACTTGAAACCACGGGTGTTTGTAATCTGAGCCACAGGCATGTTCTCGTTCTTGGCAGCCTCATCTGTCAGATAGCCGTAGAAACGGTTGTTGTCTGAGAATGACCAGAACTGGGCAATGTCTGAACGGAAGGTCAGGTTAGGAATGATTTCCCATGTGAGACTAGCCTGGTTGGTGAAACTGTAAGAATGCTTCAGCAGATAATTCTGATTGATGTCGTCCAAAGGACTAGCCAGTTTCCAGTAACGTTCTACAGAGAAGTCCTGCCACTCGTCATCATAGCTGGTAAACTCACGGAGACCATTGGTTGGCTTGTAGTTCAATACGCCCACCAAACCACCTGTACCGATGCCGCTGGCACCTGCACCGAGGTCACGACGATAAGTAAAACGAGGGTTTACCAGGAGGTTTACGTTTTTAGCCAACTTGACATTGATCTTGGTGTTCATGTTGGTACGGCGAACACCAGAATTTGAGATGATACCATCCTGGTTGTGCTGGGTGAGAGAGGTGCTGAAGCGCAACTTCTCGTTACCACCATTTACGGTAACATTGTACATCTGGGTCAAGGCAGGATCGCCCATCAACTCATCTTGCCAGTCGTGGGTAGTCTTTGTCTTGTAGATGTCAAGGTCGTTAGGGTTACCGAAGTCACGGCGGAAGGCGTACTTCTTGCTGTTGCTGTTATAGGTTCCATCCAACTGATACTTAACGAATTCGTAAGTATCCAGCATGTCCTGCTTGCCTGCCAGCCAAGAGAGCTGACCATAGGCGTTGAAATCAACCTTCACCTTACCAGCCTGTGCAGATTTAGTAGTAACGATAACTACACCATTACCACCTCGTGCACCATAGACAGCTGTGAGGGAAGCATCCTTCAATACATCGATACTCTGGATATCGGTAGGAGGGATGTCGTTGATGTTGTCAGCCTGGAATCCATCGACGATAAACAAAGGTTTAGAGTCCTGGGAACTTGAGATGGCTGAACCACCACGAATACGGATATTGATGTCGGCACCAGGAGCACCATCGACTGTGGTAACCTGCACACCGGCAATCTTACCTGCCAATGCCTCAGCAGCAGAAGCCACTGGAACAACAGCAAGCTTTTGTCCAGAGATTGAACCTACAGAACCGGTGAGGTCCTTGCGGGCTTTACTTGTATAACCGACAACGACAACTTCGTTGAGCTGACTGTTGTCATCCTTCAATACGATGGTTTGGGCTTGCCCCCCCACTTTTACCTCTTGTGCCACCATACCGATGTAAGAGATAACGGCAGTCTTGCCGGCTTTCAGGTTGAGCGTAAAATTACCATCGATGTCAGTAACTGTGCCATTCTTAGGGTTGCCCTTTTCAATGACAGATGCTCCGATCACTGGCTCGTTGTTTGCGTCCAGCACGGTACCTTTCACGACGTTCTGTGCGAGGACAGAAGATGGTGTTAACACCATTGTCGTTACTAGGCAGACTTTACACAATTTTTTGATTGCGTTCACCATGTAACTAACTTTTAAAATTTTACTATTTGTTTTTGTTTATGTAAATTAGGCCTTTAAGCATGCTACACATTATTATATAATATATAGGAGCCTATTACCAGAATTTTCTTAAATTATTTATTGCGTCTTCTAACATCTGAAAAAACTTCGGCTGAATCTATATAAAAGAATCCAAGAGGAAAGTTTCTTAAGTCTGTATTTCTAGGTTGCGTCATTTTTTTATCGCCTACAAAAGTATAAAAAAGATTTAAGACTTCCAAGAAAAAAATGAATTATTTTAAGAAAAAACGTAATTTTTTATATTTTTGGCTAAAATGTGTGCAAAAAGTAAAGAAGATTAGAATCTCAAAGAGTATTTGTCATTCTCCTTGGAGACATTGGCATGCGAGAGCTATGCATACAGCAATTTGGGCTTTCTTTTTATTAATCTTCATAAATCTTTTAATTTTTATGCAAAAATAAAGAAAAAAGTTAAATAAACAAAGAATATTTCTTTTTAATTTTGATGTTTGGTATATTTTATTAATTTTGCAAATATTTAAAAAAAAGAAAGCAATGACTAGTAAACAATATCGTAAATCTTCTTATGTGATTTCTGCACAAGTAGATACAGATAAGTATGTTATGCTCCATGGATATAGTGGAGCTATGGATATCTGCATTGTGATGGCGATAATGGATGCCATGAAAAGTATCAATGCTCTTTACACATTTAAGTATTTATGAAATTTAATTAATGAGGTTAATGATGAAATTTAAGATGAAACAAACTGCTTTGCTAATAGTATTGCTATTATCTATAGGGTGGATAAAAGCTGATGCAATGAATGAAAATAGAATTCATTGCGTGGTATTGAATACTCAAGGAAATCCAATACCATTTGCTAATGTGATGGTTTTTAAAAGTCTAAAAGATTCGATTCCTAGTAACATCTTGTCTGCTGATAATCAAGGAAATTTTAAGCTGGATATAGATGTGCCAATTTGGCTAAAAGTGTCTTGTATGGGGTATGAAACAGAAAGCCTAATTATAAGAAATGTAGATAGTAAAAGCGTTCAAATCAAACTAAGACCATCGGAAAACATGCTCAATGAAGTTACTGTAGATGCTGATAATGTTTTCTTAAAAGACGATAAGATGGTGATTCTTCCTACTTCATTGCAAAAACGAAATGCCCATGATGGGTATAGTATGCTGTCACTAATGTCCATTCCTGGATTATATGTTGATGTTGTAGATAAGACCGTGTCAACTAGAGGAAATGGAACCTTGATATGCATTAATGGTCGTGAGGTGAAATCAGACGAAATCGCAACTCTAAATCCTCAGGACATTAAACGAATTGATTATTATAAAGATTTCTCGCCAGCCCATCCAACGGCTAGCTCTGTAATAGATTTTATCATGAAAGATAGAAATCATGGTGGACAATTATATTTAAACGGGAATCAAAACTTGAATCTACTGAAAGGTAATGATCTGTTGGATTGGAAGCACTACCGAAAGGGACAAGAATTTAATGTGCAGTTTTCCGATAACTATTTCCATTTTAAGCCAAAGGAGGGAGACAACTCCTTGGTGGGAATGCAACTTAATGATCGTACAGTATTGAAGGAAGATAAAATACTAGCATTGCCTAAGCATAATAATGCTTTGACAAGTAAGCTTTCTTACTTGAAGCAATGGAAAAAAGATATGTTTCAAATAGCTGGGTATCTTAGTAAGAATCATGAGTGGTATCAAAAAAACATTCAAGAAATTTTTGATGGAGTTGATAGAACTTCAACAGATGTAAAGCATAAAGATTATTCTTCTTATGCATTGCAGTTGTATTATCAACGAAAAACAAAACAGTCAATTTTCAAGGTTAAGTTAAACGGTAGTTATGGTGAGACGGATTTGACAAGAAAGTATAACTCGTTAACTAATATAAACGCGGTTACAAATGAAAAGTTTTATCATGTTAGTCCAAGCGTGCTTTATGGATTACTTATAGGTAAGCAATTAGCATTTGTGGATGTCAATTACTCCTACGATCAAACGAAGAGTATTTATAATGAAAACGGCAAACTGTCTACGAATAAATTGAATTATGACCAAGCTATCATTACCATTGGAGATAATATACAACTGGTATCTCATAAACTAAAGATAACTCCCCAGTTGTCGGAAAGAATAATGACGATAGATGATGGGAAAAATCCGTCTTATACTAAATTTTATTTGGTGCCATCTATGTTTTGGCAAGCGAATTTGGCTTCTCGTAAGACGTTAAGTGGTAACATAGGAGGCGGTGTGTATGACCCACAGATAAAATATTATAATGACTCGGAGCAGACTTTGGATAAATATCAAGTTTTGAAAGGTAATACAGATATTAAGACGAGTAGTACTTTCCGGTCGAATATAACATACAATAGTCTTCATAAATGGGGTATGATAGAGCTGTTTGCGCAATATGAAAATACAAGTAAGCTCTTGTTTGAAAATGTGTATTATGATCAAGAAAGGGATTTGTTTGTTCATCGGTATGAAAATGGGGGACTTTATGAGCGACTTCTTATGAATGGTGCCATTCAGTATAATCTGATACCAAAAAGATTGAGCTGGTTAGGGACAGTTGAGTACACTTATAGTATTGAGAGAATATTCCCTTCGCTTACTAATAGTCAAGTGATGTTTGGAACTATTTTTACGTATATATGTAAGAATGCAAATGCTAAAGTTGAGTTGTATTCTCCGACTTCTGTCCTTTCTATGGGAACGAGAATTAAAAATCCGATGTCATTAAAAATAGCACTGGGATATAATTATAGGAATTGGCACTTTACGATAAATGCAAAGAATCCTTTTATGAATAATAAAACAACTATAGAGTACAATAGGGACAGGTATTATAAGAATTCACACCAATATAGCCCACGTATTTCTACGAATATGTTTACTTTAGGTTGTAGTTATCGCATTTCGTATGGAAAGAAACACAATTTCCAAGATGTGGAATTAGATAATAAGGAACGTTCTGGTGTTTTGGAATATGATAAATAGTAATAATTTGTCCGTGTTATTTGATAAGGATGATACTGCTAAGTAACAGTAAAAAACTTGGTGCAAATCTGCTTAGCATTTTGTACCAAGTTATTTTTTTATCATTACTAAGGAGTTTGATAAGCTTTTGCAAGCCCTTTATTTAAGTAAGGAAGGACTTGCAAAAACTTTATATGAGTTCCTTAGAAATCGAGGGTAATACCCTTCTCGTCAATCTTCTTGTATGTCTTGTCGTTGACAGTTACATTCTTTGAATTCTTGGCATCGAAGGTGTGGGTCTTTGCACTTACCTTGATGTTTTCGAGCTTCACGCCATCGGTACGGTTGATGACAATACCATACTCTGCATTGTTTACCTCCATATCCTTGATGTGGATATTGCTTACCGGCATCTCTGGAAGACCATTGAAGTAAGCAGCACGACGGGCTGTACGGCAGATGACATGGTTGATGTCGATATTGCGGAAGCAAGGTGTTGTCTCATCTACCTTGAACTTCTGTACCTTCTGGCTCTTTGCCTCATCGCCATCGTTGAGAACTTCTACGGCAGACTTGCCACCGTAATAGAGATCGAAGGTGATGACATCGGTCTGGATATCAAACATTGACATGTTGTCGATATAGATATTCTCTACTACGCCACCACGACCGCGGGTACTCTTGAAACGGAGACCTACATCGGTGCCGAGGAACTGGCAGTCGCTCACCTTGATATTCTTCACACCACCGCTCATCTCGCTACCAACAACGAAACCGCCATGCCCCTTGAATACGGTACAGCCGTTTACGATGACATTCTCGCAAGGAATGCCGCGCTTTCTTCCGTCAGCATCCTTACCGCTCTTGATACAGATACCGTCATCGCCTACATCGAAAGTAGAGTTGACGATGAGTGCATTCTTGCAGCTCTCCAGGTCAAGACCGTCACCATTCTGAGCGTATGAAGGGTTGCGAACCAATACATCTTCTATAAGAACGTTTTCGCACATCAGCGGATGAATGTTCCATGCAGGAGAGTTCTGGAAGATGACTCCATTGAGCCAAACGTTCTTGCAGCTTACGAGACTTACCATTACCGGACGGAGGAAACGCTTGATCTCGTTCCACTCTTCTTCTGAAGCTGGAGTCTTAGGCACATTCATGTTGGCACTGTTGTCAGCCTTCAATGCACCCTCTGTTGGGAACCAGTAGTCAGCTCTCTTGAACGCACCGCCACGTGAAGTAATCTGCTTCCACTGTGCAGCGGTAACCTTTTGCTTCTTCAAAGGACGCCAGTATTCTCCGTTTCCGTCGATGCATCCCTGACCGGTAATTGCCACGTTGGTAAGATGATGGCCAGAAATAGGCGACTGGCAGCGGCGTGTATCCAGACCCTCGAATGATGTATCTATGAAAGGGTAGAGGGCATCATCAGGTGAGAAAAGGATAACAGCACCTTTTTCGAGATGCAGGTTGATGTTGCTCTTCAATACGATAGGACCTGTGAACCATACGCCCTGTGGAACGATGAGTTTACCGCCGCCTTTCTGAGTCAGTGCATCGATAGCCTTGGCAAAGGCTGTGGTACAGAGAGAAGAGCCGTCGCCAATGGCACCAAAGTCCTTGAGATTTACCTCATTGGCTGGGAATTGCGGACGGGTTACCTTTTCCATCTGGAATGGCAGATTCTCATATAGAGCATCATACTTCTTGATGTCAGTTGCCTGGGCACTTAGCGCCAACAAGCAAGCACATACCATGCTAAAAAATTTCTTCATCTATTTTTTCGGTTTGTTGGGTTATTATATATAAGCTATTTCTTCTGCAAAGATAAATATTATCTTTTGAAAAGCCAAAAATAGAAAGGCTTATTCTAAATAAATCGCTGTAAACGTTTTCGTGAAGTGGGGGATATGATAAGATATAAGCGGATATATAATGATGTTATAAGTGCATATATATAATAAGGTATATAAACGAAAAAAGGAGAGAAGTAAACTTCTCTCCATCTTGGTACCCAGACCCGGGATCGAACCGGGATGGATTGCTCCACTGGTGTTTGAGACCAGCGCGTCTACCGATTCCGCCATCTGGGCAAATACCACCTTGCTTATTTGCGGTTGCAAAGGTACTAATAATTTTTGAACTGACAAACTTTTTGGGAACTTTTTTTTTCGAAAAATGCATTTTTGATGCAGAAACATTAAATTTTTGTTGTTTTTATAGTCCACTTTATTAAATTTCAAGAAAATCTTTGGCACTTTCACGGATAATCACTAACTTTACAGATGAATTTAGAAAACCAACAAAATATTAGACTCAAGATATGAAGAGTAACGGAAATAATTATTGTGTGATATTGGCAGGAGGTAAGGGTCGCAGACTATGGCCTTGCAGCCGCAGCAACTATCCGAAGCAGTTTGTCGACTTCTTTGGAGTAGGGCGCACCCAGCTTCAGCAAACCTTTGACCGTATGGCAAAGATTGTGCCTACCGACCATATATACATCAACACAAATGAAGAATTTGTTCAGTTGGTAAAGGAACAGTTGCCAGAGGTTCCTGCAGAACGAATATTGGCGGAACCTATTCATCGCAACACGGCACCTAGCATGGCATGGGCCAATCATCGCATCTCGATGCTCAATCCTGATGCCAGCATCATCGCAACTCCTTCGGATCAGGCTATCTTCAATGAAGATGCTTTCCGGGAGAACGTATTGGAAGGTCTGGCTTTTGTGGCTGAACATGACCGTTTCCTGACGATGGGTGTGAAGCCAACCCGTCCTGAACCTGGATATGGATATATTCAGATGGGCGAAGCTATCGGCAACGGATTATATAAGGTACAGTCGTTTACAGAAAAGCCGGAAAGAGAGTTTGCCAAGATTTTTGTAGAGAGTGGAGAATTCTATTGGAATACGGGTTTATTCCTTTCTAATGTGAAGTATCTGCGTGAGTGCTTCACCAAGATTCTGCCTCCTGTACTCCGTGATTACGATAAACTGTATCCGGAATTCAGTGTGGAGACTGAGAACGCTTACATGAAAGAGAGTTTCTCTTCTTATCCGAATATCTCTGTAGATTTCGGCGTTCTCGACAAACCTAGCAATGTCTACATGATGAAGTGTGACTTCGGATGGGCTGATTTGGGTACCTGGCACAGTATCTACGAGGCGATGCAGAAGAGCAGCGATGACAACGTGGTGATTGACAGCGATGTGATGATGGAGAATTGTCACAACAATGTGATTAAGTTGCCTAAAGGAAAACTGGCTGTATTGAACGGACTGGACGGATTCATCGTGGCAGAGAAAGATAATGTATTGCTGGTATGCAAGAAAGAAGATTCTTCTGCCCTGGTTCGCAAATATGTGAACGAGGTACAGATGAAGAAAGGCGAAGAGTTTGTTTAAGCAAGAATTTATGGAATATAGATAGAAAAAGAGCTGCGAAGCATATTCGCAGCTCTTTTTCTGTTTGAAACTTCTTGCATTTAAAGTTTCTTGAATTCCGTATAAATCTTATCAGCAATTTCCTTGAATTCTTCCTCTGTGAGCTTGAGATGCTCCTTGCGGAAGTTTACATCAGCCTCGCTGTTCATTGGGATGAGGTGGATATGGGCATGAGGAACCTCCAGACCCAATACTACCTGAGCTACCTTCTTGCATGGGAAGGCTGCCTTGATAGCCTTGGCTACCTTCTTGGCGAAAACCTCAAACTCAGCCAGGTCTGCATCCTCCATATCGAAGATGTAGTCCACTTCCTTGCGAGGAATTACCAGAGTATGACCTTTGCCGATAGGGCTAATGTCGAGGAAAGCATAGAACTTGTCGCTTTCTGCACACTTGTAGCTAGGAATCTCTCCTGCTGCAATCTTTGAAAAAATGCTTGCCATAATCGCTAATCAATTTATAATTAATAATTTATAATTTACAATTCATATTATCTTATTCTCTTTTTGAAGTCGTTGCATCGGCAACTTTCATTTTCTATAGAGTATATCGGGTTGGCTTACATATAACATAAAAAGGAACCTTCATACGGGCATCGCTGCCGATATGATAGTTCCTTTTATTCCGTTTTATTCAAATGAAATCTTGTCGATGCGAAGATTGATGGTGCCGCGAGGAATCTTGATCTCTGCAACTTCACCTACCTTCTTGTTGAGCAATCCCTGTGCGATAGGGGTCTTGATGGAAATCTTGCCTTCCTTCAAGTTTGCCTCGCTCTCGCTCACGATGGTATAAGTCATCTTTGCCTTGTTAGCCATGTTGGTCATCTCTACCTTCGACATAATCTGCACGCTGTCGGTGCTGAGCTGCTTGGTATCGATAATCTTGGCCTCGGCAATGGTGAGCTTCAGGCGATTGATCTTATCTTCCAGATGAGCCTGTGCCTCTTTAGCGGCATCATACTCAGAATTCTCACTTAAATCACCCTTGTCGCGGGCTTCAGCAATTGCGGCTGATGCCTTAGGGCGCTCTACAGATACGAGCTGTTTCAGCTCAGCTACGAGTTTGTCGTAGCCTTCTTGTGACATGTAAGCCATAATTTTCTTGTTGTTTTAATGTTATTAATAATCGGTTGGCAAGTAGCATAAAAAATAAAGAATTCCAGTGCCAGTGGAGCACCGGAATCCTATATCTTATATGTGTCTCTTGTTTATCCTTTTGTGTATAATTCGAATGCAAAGATAGGACTTTATTTCCGTATCACCAAATTTTTTGGGGGAAAATTTAAAAATATCCTCCTTTTTCCTTCACATAATTCATTAATTCGCTAAAAATCTGATTATTGCGCAATATCTCCGGGTTGCCTGTCATAATCATCTGCTTTCGGGCACGGGTGATGGCTACGTTCAGCTTGCGGTCGATGATGGCACCGTCTTCTACAAAACTGTTGCCGGCAAGGAAGTCGAGTTGCCAGATGTTCTGGATGGTGAAACTGTAGATGATGACATCTCGCTGGCTGCCCTGGTACCGTTCTACGGTATCGATGCTGATCTTCTCCAGTTCCAGAATGCCGAGCTTTTCGATGCCTTTGCGCACCATGGCTATCTGGTTGCGGTAAGGAACGATGACGCCTACCGTCTTCTTGGCATCGAAACGTTCTCCATAGAAGCGGTGGATGCGGCGAAGCAGGTCTACCACGATTGCTGCCTCGTTGGCATTGATCTTATCGGATACATTTGGCTCCTTGCAGAACTCGGATGGGAGGAATAGCATGCGGTGCTCCTTCAGCAGGTCGTCGAGCGCATCTTCTGATGGGAGAGTATATGACAGCTCCGTCTCCAACTGGTGTGGACATGGCACGGGTTCCAGTTTCTCCCTACGGTAGAACATCCGGTTAGGAAACTCTGCAATCTCGGGATGCATTCTGCCTTGGCGGCGCAGAATGCCGATGAATTCGCTGCGCTCTTCGTGATCTTCCCAATGAATCAGACGTTCGAAGAGGGAGTTGCGGCAGTTGGTAAGACAGATGTCCTGCAGGATGCTCATGTCGATGACGCCACCCTTCTGACTGTCGTTGATGGTAGGAATGCCTGAATCCTGCTCGCTCTGCTGCACCACGGCTGGCAACTGCTTGTAGTCGCCGATGAGGATGAACTTATCCACGGCAGACAGGAGACCGATGAGATTTGGCTCCAGTATCTGGCTTGACTCGTCGATGATGGCAAGCTTGAAGTGCTTCAGCGAGAAGATGAACGGCTTGGAGGTCATCATCGAAGTGGTGCCCACGATTACACGCGTTCCTATTATATATTGTTTGATGGCTTCGAGCTTCGGACAGTCGCTGATGGCTTTCTCTATCAGATAAGGGCGGAACCGCTCGTCGCAGGAGTACTCGCTGCCGAGGCGAAGGAATGGGATGCCGGAATCTACCAGCATCTCGCAGATTTCATCCACGGCACGGTTGGTATAACTCATCAGGAGGATGGAGGATGCAGGCTGCTGAGCCGTCTTGCCTCCAGCGGTGATGCTTTCTGCTGTCGGCATTCCTGTTCCGTCGTTCAATGCTTCTTCTACCATGAACTTCAGGGCACGGCTGGTCTTTCCTGTTCCCGGAGGTCCCACGAGCAGGAAGTAATCCTGTGCCTGCTTGGCACGGAGAATGATGTCGTCCAGTACATCATCGTAATGTCTGGTTAATGTAAGCGAGGCATCTCTTTGCGGAGCACGCTGTCCCAGCAGCAGGTCGCGCTTCTCCTTGGGTGCACAGATAAACTGGTGCAGGTTGCGTATGCTTCCGCCTGTTGATGCATCGCTCGTTCCATGTTCTATGGCGTAAGGCAGATTCATCTCGAAGATATCGGCATTCTGCTGTCCGTCGGTGAGATGCACCACAATCTCATCGCTGTGAATCTCCTGCAATACACCTTTATATAATATAGCCTTTCTCACATCGGGTTCTTCCTTCAGCTTGTAGGTATAGAGATATACCATGTCGCCGATGCGGAAGTTGGGCAGGAAGTCTTTTCCCTGGTCGGGCACGCTGAGGGTGATGGTATCATATCCGCTTCCTGCGCTGCTCTGCTCCTTCCGGATGATATGCAGGTCGGTATAGATATTGCCGGCATCTTTCTTTTCGGCGAGTGGCATGGTCCAAAGGTCGGAACTGGATGTGTTCGTTCCTTCCTGTGCGCCCACCTTGCTGATCATCTGTTCCCGCAACACGAAGGTCATCATGCGGCAGAAGTAAGCCTCCTCTAATGGGGTGAGGTTATGGAGCGGACTGGTGATGGCTTCTATCTGCGGCTTCAGATACTTGTTGTAGAAGAAGTCCTGGGTGCCAGCTACGTTCAATACTTCGGGCGTAAATTCATTCAGTGCATGTTCGAAGCCCTCCTTGGCTATCTCGAAGGAGGCAGCAACGAGCTGGTTGCGGTATTCTATGGCTTCCTTGAAGAGCTTCTGGTAGTAGGCTACCACCATCAATCCATCTTGCGGCTGATACTTGGAATAGAGCAGACGGATATTCACGCGGTCGTTGCTCAGCTTGAAGTTGTGCTGCAATACGCCATAGTAGAGCAGCAGCTGCACATAGTGTGGCTCCAGCTGATAACTGTGATAAGCGGGATCTACCTGATGGGTTTCGATATTCATGTTGCGTCCCGATTTCTGCTCCACCAGCAGTTTGCAGTCGGTGGTCATCAGGTCCACACGTCCCTGTATGCCGAGTGCTTCGCAGACGAACGAAGGTTCGAGGATGGCTTTCTTCCTGTCGTAAAGACTTTCGCCACGGAAGGCTGACATCTGTGCCTGAGATGCGGTGCGGGGAAAGAGAATATCCACTACCTGCTGCAGATTGAAAGCCTGCTGGTTGGCATCGGTATAGAATTTCTTGGCATCAAACCAGGGACAGGTGCAGAACTCCAGTGCTTTCTCCCTGAAATTCGTCTTTATGGTTTCGTTCATCTGGTATTTGCCGTTTGTATTGATGATGTCATCCAGCGCAGCACCGGCAAAGTTACCGAGCAGGGTAGCCTGGGTGTTGGCGCGGGGCTTCATCTGGTTCAGCAGATAGAGCAGGGGATGATGACCGAAAGCCGTGAAGCAGGTGGCGATACTACTGATATCTACCAGATAATCGGGTTCTACCACGATGAGTCGGGGAGTGATGACGGGCTGCTTTACCTGACAGTCGAGCAGGTTGAGCTGCATACCTTCCTTCAGGATATCCCAGAGATAGGTATGGTCGATATGGTTCTCTTCATCTTTCAGTTGAACGAGATATTCCTCTTCATCAGCATCCTGGTCAATATCCACGCGGATGAAGTCGCTGTCCCAGTTCTTCACGATGCAGCGGATGCGGCGGTTGTTGATTTCCAGTCCCTTCTGATAAGGGCGGTTGGTATGGGGAATGAGCACGTTCAGCTCGTGAGGAACATCCACTCCGAATACGGCGGAGATGAAGAGGGCAAGGGCACGTGCATCATATTTCAGGTCTTCGCTTGAGAGCGGTTCCTGTGAGTTGCTGTGTCGGCGCATGGTCTGGATGGCAATCTTGTCTGCCACCTTGATGCCGTGAGCCTTGCAGAGATAATCCACCTGGGAGAAAAGGTTACCGAAAGCCTGTTTCGTTTCCTTCACTCCTTCGTGGCAGCAGAGGATGAGCGTATCGTGCATCATCTTGTTGCGAGTCTTCGGTTCCAGGTCGGGGTGTGTCAGGAGTTCCCTTACCCGCTGGAAAAGTTCAGCGGCGCTGATATTGTTTTGATTCATAGGCTACAAAGTTACGAAAATTATAACTACTCTTATAATAAAGGTATTTATAATTATTGATAATTAACTGTTGAACAGGAATGCGTATTTAAGGAAATTTAGGGTGTTCGTGCAAAAAAATGTAGTAAAGTGCCGGATATTCGTGCGAAAAAGTGTATCTTTGCAGCAAAAGTTCGTGCGAAAAAATGTGATTATGGAAAGAAATGTCATTAAACAGCTCCTTGCATGGAAGCAAAAGTACTAAAAAATAATGCAAGAAATGCTTGCCGTATCATTTCTTTTTTGTATATTTGTAGCCCCCAATTGAAAAGAAGGGGTATTATTAATCTAAAAATATTAAACAATGACAAAAGAAGAATTGATGCATAGAGCCATTGAGCTCTCAAAGAATAGCGTGAAGACGGGTGGTGGACCATTTGGTGCTGTGATTGCCAAGGACGGTATCATCATCGCTGAGGCTTCCAACAGTGTAACCATCGACCTCGACCCTACGGCTCATGCCGAAGTGAACTGCATCCGACAGGCTACCCGCAAGCTGAAGACCTTCAATCTGGAAGGTTGCGAGATCTATACCTCCTGCGAGCCTTGTCCGATGTGCCTGGGTGCCATCTATTGGGCACATCTCGACCGTATCTATTATGCCAACGACCGGAAGGATGCGGCAAAGATAGGTTTCGATGATGAGTTTATCTACGAGGAGATAGACCGCAAGATAGAAGACCGCCACAAGCCGATGATTGCCCTGATGCGCGATGAGGCGCTCGGTGCCTTCCGCATGTGGGAGGAAAATGCGGAAAAGACGGAGTATTAATGAGATAAGATAAAAAGGGAAGGTTGCACGGAATATGAACCGCAGCCTTCCTTTTTTCGTAGATTCTTCTTGTATTCTATCATGCGGGATAGAGAAAAATGGAGAAAAGGAACGATTTCTCAGATTTTCTTTGTAATTTTGCCGCCAAATTCAGAAAAGACCCCTGAATTGATGGACAATGGAAATTCTCTAATTATTATAACGACAATGGAACAGTCAATAGAAAATCTCTACAAATTAGACGGCAGAGTGCCCGTAGGTAAAGCACTCCCATTTGGTCTTCAGCATGTGCTGGCGATGTTTGTCAGCAATATTGCGCCAATCATGATTCTCGCTGGTGCGATAGGTCTGGACAGTTCGGTGAGCGCCGTGCTTATTCAGAACTGTATGGTCATCGCCGGTATCGGTACCTTGGTGCAGCTTTATCCGGTATGGCGTATCGGTTCACGCCTTCCTATCGTGATGGGTATCTCCTTCACCTTCCTTTCGCTCGCCATCGCCATTGCCGGTGCTCATGGCATGGGTACTTTGGTAGGCGCTGTCATCATTGGTGGTCTGGTAGAAGGAACACTCGGACTTTTCGCCAAGTATTGGATCAAGCTCATTCCTCCTGTAGTAGCCGCTACCGTGGTAACAGCCATCGGTTTCTCGCTCCTTCCTGTTGGTGCCAACTCTTTTGCGGGTGGTCAGGGTGCAGCTGATTTCGGTAGCATGAACAACTGGGTTGTGGGTTCTGTCACTTTGCTGGCTTGTCTGCTTTGTCAGATCTTCGCCAAGGGTTTCTTGCGTTCTCTCTCTGTATTGGTAGGACTGCTGGTAGGTTACATCCTGGCGCTGTTTATGGGAATGATAGATTTCAGCGGACTTTCTGGTCTCTCTATCGTAGCTTTGCCAAAGATTTTGCCATTCACTCCTGAGTTTAATATCGGTGCTATTCTCTCGGTGGTAGCAGTATATCTGGTTTCTGCCACAGAGACGATTGGTGATACTTCTGCGCTCTGCAACAGTGCGTTGAAGCGTGATCCTAAGACCAAGGAGATGGGAGCGGCAGTCTGCTGCGATGGTTTCGTCAGTTCGGTTTCCGGTCTTTTCGGTTGTACTCCTATCACTTCTTTCAGTCAGAACGTAGGTTTGGCAGCGATGTCGGGAGTGGTGAACCGCTTTACTATTGCCATGGGTGCCATCATCATGATTATCGGTGGTATCTTCCCAGCTATCGGTTATGTATTGACTACGATTCCTCAGGCTGTATTGGGCGGCTGTACCATCATGATGTTCGGTAGCATCCTCTTTGCCGGTTTCGGCATGATGGCGCGTACCGGCTTCTCTCAGCGCAACATGGTCATCGTGAGCCTTTCGCTCAGCGTAGGTCTCGGATTCACATCTGCAACAGGTATGTTCAACATCTTCCCAGAGATTGTGCGCACCGTTTTTGCAGATAACTGTGTGGCAGTAGTCTTCCTGCTCGCCGTTATCCTGAACCTCGTGCTGCCGAAGAATCTGGATAAGGCATAAGAATCAAAGATATTTATAGATAAAAAGGTGCAACTCACAAGTAAGAAAGTGAGTTGCACCTTTTTTGCTATAAATTGTTAACTATAAACTATTAACTAAATTACTGCCCTCCCAGTCTTTCGAAGAAGGTGATGATTTCTTCGAAGGTCTTGAATTCATCGCTGCCGTATTCTATCGCCGTACCCATGAAACCGTCGCATGGGCGAGGGTCGATGAAGTAATCGCCGTAGAGCAGGTTCTTCTGGTTGCAGAAGATGATGTGGTTGTAGGCTGGGGTAGAGAGATATTCCTCCACCCAGGTCTGTACCTTCGCCATGTATTCATGGTCGTTGGTTGGCGCTGGGGCTACGATGTATACATTGTAATGCTCTATCAGCATCTCGTAAGCCTTGTGCATCGAGCTGGTTGCCTTCATGTAACTGTCGTGCAGGGCATCGAAGTCGATGTATACGATAGGACGCTCCTTGCCGTTCTGCTTGTCGTCTATCCATCGGATAACCGGACAGAGATAGTGGAATGCTACCTTGTCGATAAGGCGGTGCTCGCCATGGAATGGGATGGCTTGCGGATAGTGCTCGTGGAAGAGGTCGAAGGTATGGACCAGCGGATCAGCATCGCCGAAGAGACCGTAAACACGTTGCTGCTCCTCGGGAGTAATGTCCTGGAAGCAACGCTCGGTAAAGTCACGGTATTCCTTGATGAGGCCTTTGTTAACCATCAGTTCGTTCACTCCGTCCTTTCTCGGGTTCTGGAATTCCTGCTTGCCGGTCATGCTGCTCATTGTATTGCCCATCTCGAAGGCTGGGTTTACGAGGATGCGGTCGAATCCTTTCAGCAGTTCGGTATACATGCCTCCCATCGAGGTACCGATGATGAGGTCGGGTTTCTCTGTCTCCGCCATCTTCTGCAGCATCTCTATGCCCTCTTCCGGATGTACCGGGATGTCTTCAGCCACGAGGGTGGCATTCGGCATCAGTTCCTGCAACATCTTTACGGTGCCGCTCTGTGCAGAAGAGAGGAAACCGTGAACATACATGATTTTCTTGCCCGCCATGAGGTCGGGGAATTGTTTGATATATGGATTCATATTCTTATAGTTTAATGTACTGCTATTTCCTTAAGCGATTTGTACTTAGTTTGTGGTGCAAAGATACTAAAATTATAAATACGCATATAATAAAGGTATTTATAATTATTGATAATTAACCATTGGAGGTCATTAAAAAAAGAGAACCACCCATCGCTGGCAGTCCTCTTTTATTATTCTTCTATTTTATCGTTGAAATAATTGCTCAAGAGTTATCAGGTGATTGATGATACTTGCATGCATATTGGAACTAAGTCCCATTGTTGTCACCAAAACAGTTTGTATTGAGCGAGTCTTGTTATGCATCTTGCTATTTGCGAAAGCGTCTATCTTGTGACGTATATTCTCCTCGACATCTTGTGTGATAGTAAAATTACCTGTTGAAAATTTCATTTCGCAGAGATAATCTGTTTGAGCACTTTTACTCTCCATGACTAAATCTATTTGAGCACCTTTTCCGTCTTCAGCTTTCCCACACCAACTGTAGTTCCTTTCAACCGAATGGATACGTAGAGTGTCTTGTATGTTTTGCAGATGCTCTATGCTCAAAAGTTCAAACGTATCTCCAGCCCATGTGTAGAATGTGGCTGTCCCATGGATAGCGTTCCATCCTCCTTGTTTGACTTGTTTGCCATGAACAAATCTCAGATAGAATAGAGAAAAGAAATCTTTTAGCTGATATACGGTTTCGACTCTTTCCTTTCCATAGCGGGGATATTCTCTCGTAATTCCTGATTCTCTAAGGTTGTCAAGTAGCTTTGTCAGGGTACCTCCAGTTTTGATACCTGTAGCCTTGGAAAGCTCTGATTGAGTCATTCCATAGAACTTGCTGCCAATAGCTTTGACGATGTCTACGTATTTTTCTTTGCTAGAATAAAGTCCTGTATAAACATCTTTGAATTCCTGATGAATCAATTCATCAGCAAAGAATATGCTGTCTATGTTGTCTGTCATTGTTCTGTCGTTGCGGAGCTTATCCAGATAATAGGGGATTCCACCTATAGCCATATAACTCACGCACATTTCATAGCGTGAGAGATGAAAACTATTTTTCTTGTAGTACTTTTCGCATTCTGCTAGAGTGAAAGGGAATAGTTTGATGGTTTCCGTGAGTCTTCCATGCAGACCTCCATAGTCATGTATCACATTATCAAGCATCCAACTTGTTGCCGATCCACAGACAATGAGTATAATATTTCGTTCACTGTCTGCCCATGAATTCCAAAAATATCCCAGTTCTGCTATCATTTCTGATGATTGCGGTCCTGCAAGCCATGGAAGTTCATCGATAAAGATGATTTTCCTTCTGTTTCTTTTTCCTTCCAGAACTTTTCTCAAAAGTAAAAATGCCTCTCTCCAACAAGTGGGTTTCGACTCCTTTGTCGATAATCCTGCAATCACTAGCGAATCATAGAAATGCGCAAGTTGAAGTTGACGATAAGACTCATAGTCCTTGTCTCCGTCTTTAATATAAGTACCTACTGCTTTGAAGAGAATCTTCTTTCCAAAGCATTCGCTTACGAGATAAGATTTGCCTACTCTTCGACGGCCATAAATGGCTACAAGTTCAGATTTCTTTGACTTGTATATTCTATCGAGTATATTTATCTCTTTATTTCTTCCTATGATATTTGCGTAACTCATTGTAAGATAGTTTTATAATGTTGGTTGCAAAGATACGCTTTTTTTAGGATAACACCAAAAAAACTACTTAGAAAATCAGCGAAAACGAATGAATTTTCTTGATTTTCGCTGATTTTCTAGAAATGAATAACACTTTTCCTATAGGTTTTGCTTTTCTCGGCGGGGGTGGCATCGTCATAATAGATGAAACCTTGCAACCAGTAGGTATAAGTGTCCATGTTTTATGCGCTCATGACGAGAGGAGAGTTCTCGTTGACCATGACTCCTTGCTCTTGCACGATGATTTCTGCTGCAAAATTACGCTAAATTGCAGACAAAACAAAATTATTGGGCGATAAACTTCCTTGTTTGCGAAAAAAGTAGTAATTTTGCAGCCAATAACCATATTAAAGTTCAAGTCATAATGGATTTACTGAAAGAAAGAATTATGCAGGAGGGCAGATGCTTTCCTGGTGGAATCTTAAAAGTAGACAGCTTTGTAAACCATCAGATGGACCCTATTCTGATGATGGACTTAGCTAAGGAATTCGTGCGCCTTTTCAAGGACATCAAGTACAACAAGATTATTACTATCGAGGCTTCGGGCATCGCGCCTGCCATCATGGTAGGTTATCTGACCAATCTTCCTGTTGTATTTGTGAAGAAAAAGCAGCCTAAGACGATGGAGGGTATGATTACCTCTGTGGTTCACTCTTTTACAAAGGACCGCGATTATACGGTTTGTGTGAGCAACAGTTATCTTACTCCTGAGGACCATGTTATCTTTATCGATGACTTCCTTGCCAATGGTAATGCGTCTAAGGGTGTGATGGACCTTTGCGAGAAGGCTGGTGCCAAGATTGAGGCGATGGGTTTCATCATCGAGAAGGCTTTCCAGCATGGTGGTGACTTCCTGCGCAAGGAGGGAATCCGTTATGAGGCGCTCGCTACCGTAGAGAGCCTGGATGATTGCAAGATTGTCTTGAAGTAAAATCTTTTATATATATTAAAAGCCGCCTGTAATAGGGCGGCTTTTTTATTTGATAATGTCTGCGGCATAGATGCCCATTACTTTGTATCCGTTCGGATTCGGGTGGAGCCAGTCGCCGCTGGCATATTCCCGCTTCATCCTTCTGTCATCATTCGGATCTTGAAGCAGCTTGGCGAAGTCTAGAATGCCATCTGCTTTCTTTGCCTGACTTCGAATCCAATCGTTTACATAGAGTCGGGCTGCTTCATGGAAGTGGCTGTAGTAGCCGGCACCCTTGAAAGGCGTGATGGTGCCCAGGTAAACTTTCATCTTCCGGGCCTTCGCCTTCCTCATCATTCCCTGTATGCTCTCTATAATCTGGCGGGCTACCGTTTCGCTGTTGCCGCTCTTGGCAGCACCTATGTCGTTGATGCCTTCAAAGATAATTACTTTCTTTACGCCGCTCTGCATCAAAATGTCTCGGTCAAAGCGTTCCTTGGCGAGTGCCCCGAAACCGCCCGGCACGGTTACGCGGTTGTTGCCGATGCCTAGGTTCAGTACACCCTGGTTGGTTATCTTATGTTTCAGCTGCAGCATCTCCGACATAACATCGGGCCACCGGTTCTGGGCATTATCCGTAGAACATTTGCCGTCGGTGATGGAGTTGCCCATGATGGCGATGGCACTCATGTTGGTGCTCATCGTATACACATCGATACCGCTGATGTTGTACCAGTGGTTCTCGCGGAAAGCCTTTTCGAAGTTGGAGTGGGCATTGGTTACTCCCTTCATGATATAAGAGGTGGTACGTGAGCCCATGTGAACGGTAGGCACATCGGGAGCCGAGGTGTAGTTGATGGTGATGGCTACGCGCTCCAGATTCTTGAGGTTGAACTTCAGCGCATCGCTCACTATCTGTCTGCCGGCAGGGATAGTAGCCTTGTAGCTGTTGCCGAACTTGAAGTATTGGGCCGATTTGGCATCAATCTTGAAGGAGTCTTTGGCGTGGGCGATATAGATGGAGCGTATCACTACGGGTTGCATCGAGTAGATATTGCTCAGTTTCAGTCTTATCACGTCGCCTCCTACGCTTACCTTTACTATCTGGCGAACCGAACGGTTTGTCATGTTGTTATTATAGGGCATAAACGCTTTCACCACAGTCTGCGGTGCCGTAGCCCAAGTTCCAACCCATGTTTGTGCCGCCATCTGTAGTGTGTATGTGCAGATGAAGCATAGTATCATTATAAATCTTTTCACCTTGTTGTATTTTAAAAGTATATATTTGTATGTTGATGAGGCGTTGTCACTAGGCTCGGCAGCTCTGCTGACTGCAGTCGGCAGCTCTGCTGACTAGGCTCAGCAGAGCTGTCGAGCCTAGTGGGAATCTTCAAGAAACAGTCTGCTTGAACCTCAGATACAGTCTCCTAGAACCTCAGATACCGACTGCTTGAACCTCCTAATCTATATCTTTGACCCAGCGCAGTCGTATCCTTGTGCCAGATGAGCCGTCTCGTTACGTTTATTCAGCCGCATTGTTATACTTGCTCAGCCGCCTTTATTCTCCACGATAAAAGCCATTATTGCTCATTTCCGACCATTTCAAGAACATT
>OGIG01000684.1_pt1 | contig 27190 bp, 28 predicted proteins | sample 1571601 | NCBI WGS metagenome assembly OGIG01 (sample SAMEA2581953, study PRJEB24529) | metagenome | biome: Human gut stool | place: China | collected 2011 | reverse complement strand
GACGACGCGCAAAATACATAATGATACGACCTTACAGCCATAGTCCGAGCGTTCAAAGCGTCGCAGGCGATGGGTAGGGCTGCACGAGAACCGTGCGGGGGTGAAACTCCCTTGGAGCTGCGCCAGCAGCCGTCCGTTTTGTTATTTTCCCTATCGCATCTGCTATAGAATCTGCGTCAATATGCTTTGTTTCTATGGAAACAACCATGAAGAAAACAACGTCCCCGATTGTACGCGAGTACAAGATCGGGGATATAACGTATATCGTCAAGGCCGTCGTCAAAGACGGCGCGAAAGAGGACGCCGTGACAAAGGTGCGCCGCCTGATTCAGAATGACTTGCGGGGTAAAAAAGTTACAAATAATTTTGAACCCGCCTAATGACGGCGAGCGAGATCCCTGGTATAATATAAATAACCTGTTTGTCCGGCTGCCGGAATAGGAGGCAACATGAAGAAGCAGCCCGACAAAATCACCGCATATTACTACCGTGCGGCGAACAAACAAACAGACCTGAACCTTGACAATCAAATGCACCGACTTTTGAGCCATGCGCAGGAAAACGGAACGGACACCTATATGTTCTTCGTGGACAATGGGTACAACGGCCTGACCGCAGAGCGTCCGGCGTTTCAAAATCTGATTGCAGCAATCCATGAGAACCGCGTGCAGAAAATCGTTGTCGTATCGCTTGACCGACTTTACCGCAGCTATCTTGCAGCGGTGGAGTTCCTTGATGATATGGAGCAGCGCGGTATTCCGATTTACTCCATTACAGACGGCGATCTGCCCCTTTGCCGAGAACTGTATCGCGGCATTGTCAATGCCTACCGCAGTTCTTCCGAGAAAGGCGGTGAGTGCAGATGACGGGATTTACCTTTCAGAGCTTGAAGCCGCAGGACAGTTTAAGCAATGAGCTTCGCAGCGTGATCCGCGATAATGTCTTGCAGTTCTACGCCAAGGGGCTATCTGCGGAAGCAGAGGAAGAAGGTCTGACCGCTCTGTATGAGCGCCTTTCGCAGGAAGATAAGCTGGATGGTGAAAGCAACTCCATAGCGAACCAGAAGAAGATTCTGGAACGCTACTGCAAGGATCACGGGATTACCGCCTACCGCCATTATGACGAGGACGACGGTTATTCCGGCACAAACTTCAACCGTCCGGGCTTCCAGCGTATGCTTGCCGACATCAAGGCAGGACGGATCAAGCGCGTCATCGTAAAGGACATGAGCCGCTTCGGGCGCGATTATCTCCAAGTGGGAATGTATACCGATGTTGTTTTCCCGGAGTTTGGCGTTCATTTCATTGCCGTCAATGACGGCGTGGACAGCACACGCGGCGAAAGTGAGTTTACCGCGATCCGTAATGTGTTCAAGAACATCTCCCATTCGGGAAAGGTAAGTAATGATTTCTCCCTTTTCAGACGGTTTTGCTGTATCAATCGCTGTTTTCGTTGTTCCTGCGGTAAGTTTTCCATAATTCATGGAGAGCAAGCTGCCATTGGATTCCGGGCGGCAGCCATAGGTGGAAAAAGGGATCTACCCGAAACGCATCCGGTTCAGCAGCGGACTGAATCCAGACGCCCTTGCCGCTCAACTCGCGCAAAGCCTGCATCCAAAGGATCGGATCGCGCGCTATCCGTGTAAGATCGGCAACAAGGAGGATGTCCGCCTTTTGCTCCACCGCCTTCTGACAAGCCCTTTTCCAGCCGTCGCGGTCAAGCGAAGTTCCTTTTTCATACTCGCTGACTTTTCCCACAATTTCATAACCCAGCCGCTCGGCCTGCTCATGCAGCCGGGCGCTTTGTGCTTCCAGCGTGTGGTCGCCGTCAAGCTGCGCCTGTGTCGCTACCCGGCAATATACTACCACACGCTTGCTTTTATTGCTATCCATGATCTGACCTCCATTCAGATATTGCCGACAAAGCGGTAATAGATTTTGATGTCACGGACGTTTTTTCCGTCAACAACGGTTTTTTCTCCGACCTCAATGCGGTCGATCAGCTCGTCCACCGTTTCACGGTCAAGCTCCCGAATATGCAGGTGCTTTCGGACAACTGCCGCCCAGCTTTGAATGTCTGCGGCGCTCTGCTCATACTCCCTAACTTCCGCAAGAAGCGTATCCAGCCGGTCGGTTCGCTGGCGACGCTCCTGCTCGGTCTTTTCAAGCAGTACAGCGAAGGACGCTGCGCTGATGCTGCCGCAAACCTTGTCCTCATAGAGCTTGGCGGTCATTTGCTCCAGCTCATAGACGCGGCGGCGCAGCTTCCCAATCTCCTGCCGGACGCTTTCCAGACGCTCGGCGTCTGCGGCGGTGCGCTGCGCTTGCAGCCTGTCCAGCGCGGCAGCCTCGTCCAGTTCCAGCGCCTCAGCATGGGCGCGAATTTCATTCAATACAAGCTCCGTCAGCGTCATCTCATAGATGGTGTGCCGGGAACACGCGCCGTAGCCGGAGGCCGTATAGCGGGAGCAGAAATAGGAAACGTACTTTTTGGACGTGCCGTTCTTGCGGCGCTGCGTCTCCCGGTTGCCCTGAAGGGGTGCTTTGCAGTCGGCACAGATGAGCTTGCCGGTGAACAGGAAGGGCTTCGGCGGCGCGTTGTCCGCCGAGAGCCGCGTCCTTTCCCGGTTGATGGCCTGCACTTCATTCCATACCTCCGGCGAGATGATGGCTTCATGCAAAGCCTCATGCCGTATCCATTCGGATTCCGGCTTATAGATCATGGTGTCGTCCTTATAGGAGCGCGAACCGGTCTGATTCTGAATAAGATTTCCGGTGTAGACTTCGTTTGTCAGTATATTCTTCACCGTGGCGTACATCCAAAGGTTCGCGTACTTGCAGGAGCCGTTGCCGTACCGTTTCGCCCAATACCAGCGTGGGGACAAAATGCCCTCGCTGTTCAGCACGGCGGCGATCTTGCCATAGGCCATGCCGCCGCGCCGCAGCTCGAACATCCGGCGCACCACGGCGGCTGCTTCCACGTCGATCACCAGCCGGTGCCTGTCCTCCTCGCTCTTGCGGTAGCCGTAGGGGGCGTAGGCGGCGATATACTGGCCGCTGCGCATTTTGGCGTGGAGAACGGATTTGATCTTGCCCGACAGGTCTTTCAAATGGTAGTCGTTCATCAGACTGCGGAAGTGCAGCATATCCGTGTTGTCACCCTCGGTGTCGAGGCAGTCAAGGACGGATACGAAGCGGCAGCCCAACGAGGGGAAAATAACGTCGGTATAGCGTCCGACCTCCACAAAATCACGGCCCAGCCGTGATAGGTCTTTGACAAGGATCAGGTTGATAAGGCCGTGCCGCGCATCCTCCAGCATCTCCAGAAATCCGGGACGCTGGAAATTTCCACCGCTATAACCGTTGTCCCGGTAGGACTTGACCTCCGTCCAGCCGTTGAGCATTACGAATTTGGAAAGCAGTTCATATTGATTCTCGATGCTTGCGGATTCATCAGCGGGGATATAGTTTTTCACCTTGGCGGAGTTGGAGGCGTCGTCCACGCTCAACCGGCAATAGATGCCGACCTTATATAGCTTTTTCATACGCTTCCTGCCTCTCCTGCGCCAGCGCGTCGTCCACGCTGCCGACGTAGCGGTAGACCACCTTGACGTCGCAGATGCGCTGTCCGTTGACCTTCCGCGCCTCGCCTACCTCGATGCGGTCCACCAGCTCAAAGAGGATGCTTTCGTCCAGCGCCGTGATCTCGGTGTAGCGGCGGATGACCTCCATCCAGCGGTTTGCGTCCTGCCGGTTTTCAAGCTGCGCCCTGACCTTCTGCTCCAGCTCCGGTATGGCGGCGGCTTTTTCCGCCCGTTCCGTTTCGTATTTCCGCATGAGCGTCTGAAAGACCGTCTGGGGGATGGTGCCGGTGCATTTGTCCTCATAGAGATTCTGCATCAGCCGTTCCAGCTCGATCATACGCGCCGCTGCCGCTTTCAGCTCCTGCTCATAGGAGATAACGCGGCTGCGGCTTTCCTTTTCCTTCATGCGGCTGATCTGCTCGGCAAGGCGCTCGCCGTCGCACTCGACGAAGCGCGCCTTTTCCCGGATGTCCGTCAGCACCAGCTCCTCCAGCACATTCTCATAGATGGAGTGGATGGTGCAGGCGCTTTTGCCGCTTCTGGCATAGTTGCCGCAGATAAAGGAGCTGTACCGCCCCGGCGTACCGTCCTTGTAGGTGAACCGCTCGATGTGGTTGCGCATCTTGAAGCCGCAGTCTGCGCAGTAGACAAGGCCGGTGAAGATGCTGCGGATACCGTCTGTGGGCGGCGTCTTGCGCACCTTCTTTTTGTCGATGCTGACCACGGTATCCCATACCTCGCGGGAAATGATAGGCTCATGGGTTCCCTCCACCCGTATCCATTCCTCCTCCGGCTTGTTGATGAGTTTGCGGGACTTATAGGACAGAGTGCCGGTTTTGCCCTGCACCATGTTCCCGATGTAGACCTCGCTGCGGATAAGGGCTTTGACGGTGGTTTCCGCCCACTTGTGGTTGACGTTGCGCGGGTCGCTGCGCCCCTTGCGCTGGTAGTAGAGCGCACCGGGCGGCAGAACGCCCTCCTCGTTGAGCGTGACGGCGATGGCGCGGAAGCCTGTGCCGGCGGCGCGCATGGCGAAGATGCGGCGCACGGTAGGGGCGGTCTCCTCGTCGATGACAAGGTGGTGCTTATCCTCCGGGTCGCGCTTGTAGCCGTAGGCGGGGTAGGTTCCCATGAACTTGCCGCTTTCCGCGCAGGCCCGCTTGACCGCCTTGACCTTCTTGGAGGTGTCCCGGCTGTAAAACTCGTTAAATAAGTTCAAAAAGCACATGACGTCGGTGCTGCCGTTGTCACTCATGGTGTCGATGCCGTTGTTCAGCGCGATAAAACGGCAGCCCAGCGAAGGGAACAGGTAGTCCGTGTACTGTCCGAACTCGATGTAGTTACGCCCAAAGCGTGATAGGTCTTTTACCAGAATGAGGTTGATTTTCTTGGCTTTTGCATCTTCGATGAGGCGTTTTACGCCGGGACGGTCGAAATTCGTACCTGAGTACCCGTCATCACAGTATACCGCGATCTCGTTCCACCCCCGCTGACGCACATAGCTTTGCAGCAGGAGCTTTTGATTTTCAATGGATACGGACTCCCCATCGCGCTCATCGTCGTTGCTGAGCCTGCAATAGATGCCTACGTTGTATGTCTTTTCGATCATCTGTATTTTACCTCCCGATTCTATGCGATTCATACATCCGTGCGGCGTGATGGCTCTCGCAGGTTTTCCCTGCAAGAATATGATACCGGGGATACCATTTTCGCGCAAGGATGCCGCCGCAGGGAGGCTGATTGTCTGTTACGATGCGTGACAGGGCTGCGCGGCTGCGGGAGCGTCCAGCTCCGTCATGGCGCGGCGCACCGCAAGCTGCTCCAGCGTCCTGCCAAGGTCCTTTTCGCCGGAAAACACGCTTGTCACGCGATAGAGGGTCTTGCCGATCCTGACCTCCTTATAAGAGGCGACCGGCTCTTTGGGGATGGCTTGCTTCTGCATAAACGCACCTCCGATTTATCATGTAAGTCCCGCTGCCACGATATGACAGCGGGGCTTGTTCGTATTCGTTCCGGCAGAGCAGCCGCGCCGGGAGGATTGCTGTCATGTTGCATGATACTGCACCGGCGCGGCTGTCTGCGTATGTTGTGTCGTGTAGTTTTGTTCCGCCGTATTTGTCACAGCCCCCGGCGCGAGGCATATATCGCCTCTGGGACCGGTATCAGCCGCCTTTGGCAAGGCTGTCCCATTCCCGCAGCGCCGTGGCTTGTAAGGCTCACGAACGCCGCAGGAATCCCCCTCAAGTCAGTGGGAGGCCGTAGCTGGGGTTGCGTATCGCCCGCGCTGTCATCGCGCCCGATGCTGCCACGCATCGGGTCAAAGGCCGCGTAGATCGCTCGGACAGCCGCCCGTCCCGAAGGATGGGATGTCTGTCGTCATGGCGGCGCGCCTTTTGTCGCTTGGCTTTTCAGCCGCGCGGGGTCTGTGCTGATACCGGTGACTATGCGGTTTTCAAGGAGCAGAGGCGAGCGAGAATAATATCCCTCTCATATACCTCAAGAAAAATCGGGCTTTTTATAACCCCCTCAGTCGAAATTTTTCAAAATTCTCTTCAAATGGGAAAGCCCTTTGCGAACGGAATGATGCACGGCAGGCTGGGTGGTGTTTTCTCTTGCAGCGATCTGCAACTGAGACAGTCCACCAACTATGTACGCAAGGACACGCCGCCGCTGTGCGGGCGTGAGCTGTGCCAGCGCTTCTTTCAGCAGCCGCTCCAGTTCCATGCGCTCCAGTGCCTCGTCCGGCTGCTCCGGCAGATTCAGCGCTTCCGCCTCGATGCCGTCGCCTGCGTCCAGCGAGTAGAACGCCTTGTTGTCGCGGATGTACTGCGCGTAGTTGATCTGAAGCCGCCTATCTTCTTCGAGAAACGCAGCTACTTCATCGGAAACCTCGATAAAGGTATCCTCGGTGTACCACGGGTAAAGCTCCCGCAGGTTGATCGTTGTCATGTTGTATTCCTCCGTTTGGATGTTTGTGTTCGTGGTTGCGGTCGAATCCAAACGGAGGGCGGCGGGGAGCGGCAGCCCACAGAGAAGAAAAACAGTGCAAACAAAAAGGCACCCGCACAGGCATAAAAGCCTGAACGAGTGCCTTGCAATTCTATTTCATAATTGGGCGGAGCTATATTGCAGATAATCTGTGATGCACAGAAAACGAGCTGCAACTCACATAGATAAGTGCAGCTCGCAAAAGTCTCTACAACACCTGCTTCTTTTTGAGATGTTCTGCATCCACTTCCTTTGCGGTGGATAGCCGCATTAGCGATACCTCATATTGTCAGTCAATCCCATAAGACATCCTCACATATTTCGTATTTGTGATGTATAACTCATTTAACATGAGTTGGGTGTATATTTAGCTGAATTAGAACTCACCATAAAATATAGGAGAGGTGATTTCTGATGAACTTTCTTGACCTTTTTGCCCTCAAACTTCGGGAGAAGCGAATCCAGCAGAAGATAACACAGCGTGGACTGGCTGAAAAACTGAACATGTGTACGCGCACGATTATTGAGATTGAAAACTGCAAAAGCAATCCGAAGTTTGAAACCGTGGCTCTCATTTCCAAGGAGATGAGAATCAGCCTTGACGCCGTGGTGTTTCACGACGAAAAACCGCGTGAAATTCCAAAAGTTGTGACAGATTTCTTTGCCGGAAAGAGTGATGCAGAAGCGGAGCGGTATATTGCATTGTGCCAAAGCGCAGAGAAGTTGAAAAACGGTGAGTAAAAGCGGCCATCCATGCGGATAGCCGCTTTAACTTATAGAATAGCCAGCGGGCATAGACACACGATTTTTACCCGCTGGCTGCTTTTGTCCGCGCAGTTGGAACGACGGGCAATTTTTATTCTATTTTTCCTGTTTGTGCGCATCCCTGATTTTTTCGAAGCTGTCCTGACTGACGGCGTGTTCAATCAGGCAGGCTTCGTATTCGGCGATTTCCGGGTCTACGCCCGCAGTGATCAACTGCATCGTAAAAAACTGGTGCCGCTCGTAGATTCTTTCCGCTATCTCACGTCCCTTATCGGTCATGCGCAGGCAGCCGTCTTTGTCCATAACAAGAAATCCGCCCTTGCGTAGCGCACTTGTGGCGTGGCTGATGCTTGCTTTGGAGTAGCCCATGTGCCGCGCAAGGTCAATAGAGCGCACCGCACCGGACTGCCGTTCAAGAATCAGAATGGCCTCCAGATAATCCTCGCCGGATTTACGAATTTTCATCATCGTCTCCCATCTGCCGCAGAACATTTCGGTGATAGCGCAGTTTGCCGCCCTCAATATAGAGGACGCTATCCGCAGCTTCCGCGATCAGCTCCATATCATGCGTAATCAGCAGGATGCAGCGGCCTTCTCCGGCAAGCCGTTTCAGCAGCTCGACCGTCAGGTGCATATTGAAACCGTCCAAACCGCTGGTAGGCTCATCAAACACCAACAGGCTTCTCCCGCTTGCCGCAGCCAGCGCCAGCAACAGGCGCTGCTTCTGGCCTCCCGATAACGAAGCGGGATGCCGATCTGTAAAGACTTCCAGTCCCATCTCTCGCAACCGGGAAAGCGCAGTTTCTTTCAACTCTGCCGTTTCCTTTTTGCCGAGGGAAAACTCGTCCAGCACAGTAGGCGCATAGAGCTGATAATCGGAATCCTGCTGCACAAAAAAGGATTTTTGTGTGAGGCGCTTCCGCTTCAGGATTTCACCATCGAGGGAAACCGCACCCATTGCCCGGTATAAACCTGTGATGATGCGGCAAAGCGTGGATTTGCCTGCGCCGTTGGGTCCGGCGATGGCAAGTATCTTTCCGCTCTGTGCGGCAAAGCTCACTTCCTCCAAAATTTGCTGGCTGTCCAGCATACAGGAGATTGCGGACACCTGCAAGGCGTCGTCCTGATTCTGCCGGTATGCTCCGCCTACGCGAAATGCCGGTGCGTCAAAGGGACGAAGTCCCATCGCCGTCATCTGCTCCGCTGTATGGGACAGGGCGTCTTTCCGGTCATAGACGGCGGAAATCGCACCATCCTCCATGAAAACAAGCCGGTCAAAGGAATCCCGCACATAATGGAACCGGTGCTCCGAGAGGATTATCGTATGCCCCGCCGTTTTCAGCCGATAGAGCAGCGCGCCGAGGCGCACCATCGCTTCGCTGTCCAGATTTGCGGACGGCTCATCCAGGACGATAACCTTCGGTTCCATTGCACAGACGGAGGCAATGGCGATAAGCTGCTTTTCGCCGCTGGACAGAGGGAATATCCTTCGGCCGATCAGGCGTTCAATGTTCATCTGTTTGCAAACCGTGTTCAGACGCTCCTGCATGACTGGACGCTCCAGTGGGATGTTCTCCATCCCCAGCACAATCTCATCCGTCGTGTTGGTGGCGAAAAACTGGCTGCGAGGGTCCTGAAAGACGCTTCCCACCATCGTCCCCAAACGATGGATGGGCATTTTCAGTGCGTCCTCACCGTCAAGGGAGTAGCCGCCCTCCAGCTTTCCCGGATAAAAGCCGGGGCAAAGCCCGTTGAGAATACGGGTCAGCGTCGTCTTGCCGCAGCCGCTTCTGCCGGACAGGATCACCAACTCGCCCTTTTTTACATGAAGGTCGATACCTCTGAGCTGTCCCTTTGCTTCACTTGAGTTCTCATAGGAAAAGGAGAGGTTTTTCAGTTCAATCAAAAGACGCCCCTCCTTTCCAGCAGAAACACAGCCGCGGGAATCAAAACTGCCATCGCGCAGAGCGCAGCATCCTTTCCCGTAAAGCGCACAGGACGGTAGGAAATTGTTTCCCCCGAAAAGCGTACTCCACGCACCGTCATGGAGGCAGAGAGTTCTTCGGCGACTTTTGTCGTGCGCAGGATCAGTGGGATCAGTATGTATTCCACCGTTGAGGGGAGATGGGTAAGCGTGTGAACCACGCCTACCCCGATCCCGCGAAACCGCTGTGATGCACGGATCGCCCGATACTCGCCGCCAATCGTTGGGAAAAACCGCAGCAGCACAGCAAGCCCGATTCCCACCGCCTTCGGAAGCCGCATTGCCTGTAAGGAGGCAAGCAGAGAACCGGTAGGCTCTTTCGCAAGGCAGATAGCAAAGGACAGAGGAATGATGGATTTTCTGCCAAGGACACCGAGACTTGCCAACATGGAACTGACCGAAAAGGCTACCTCACTTTCTACAAGTCTTACTCCGCCCCAAGCGATACCCGTAAAAACAAGGTAGCACACAGAATAGGGAATCGCTTTGTCTGAGTGGCCTGTCAAAAGATGTATGGCAATGCAAAACACAGCAAGGCACAAGCCGCCTATTTCAGAGTGTACCAGAATAATCGACATGATTCCCGTCAAACACAGAAGCAACCATGTAAGCGGATTTGCTTGAAAACGTACCTGTCTGTATGCTCCCATCATGCGATTCCGGCAGGCTTAAAGTGTTTGCTGAACATTTTCATACCCAACGCATATCCGGCAACCGACAAGATTGCAGCGGCGGCCAGCGCAATAGCAATATTTTGCGGAGCTAACCAGAATCCCTCAACAGAAGACACCGCCGCCTCAGCATCAACTGCACTCATCCCCATTTTCACATAGGTCTGCACCATACTGTCCCGGAAGAGAAGCAAAGTAAGAGTGCTGCCCATTGAATTAAGGCTCCATGTGAGGACGTGGGGAATTGCCTGACGTACTTTTTTCCCGTATCCCCCTATCATAATCAGTTCATTCGCCACTGCTAAGATTGCAAAAAACATAAACACATAGACGCTGCCGGAAAACAGGAATAACAGCCCGTAAACAAACGGAATGATAAACTGCGTCCCCACTTTTGGGCACTTTTTAATCAAAAGCACATATATAATGCCGTTAATCAAGCCCGTAAGTCCCGGAACGAGAAAATATACCAGTTGAAGATTTGCTGCAAAAGGCATCGCAGCAACAAGACCGATTACTGTTTCCAAGCAGGCCAACAGCAGAACAAGGACGAACTCCTTGAGGTTCAGGAATTTAGATTTCATGTTTTTTCTCCTCCTAAGTTTGTTTGAAAGTATAGTTTCCAGCCTGATTTTGCAATTCCCACAGTCGTGAGTAGAGTCCGTCTGTCCCGACAAGCTGGTTATGGGTTCCTTTTTGTGTGACCCTTCCGTTTTCAAGAACAAGGATCTGCTGTGCGCCGCGCACGGTTTTCAGCCGATGTGCGATCATAATGATGGTGCGTTCTTTGGATATTTCATCCAACGCTCTCTGCACCATCGCTTCATTGTCCGCGTCAAGGGATGCGGTAGGCTCGTCCAGAAGCAGGATCGGGACATCTTTCAAAAACGCTCTTGCCAGCGAAATACGCTGCCGCTCGCCCCCGGACAGGGTTGCGCCGCCTTCGCCTACCACCGTATCATAGCCCTCCGGTAAGGCGGAGACGAAGTCGTGGCAGCGTGCTTTTCGGCAGGCGTCGAGCATCTGCTGTTCGGTGATGCGCTCATTTCCGAAGCATAGGTTTTCCCGAATCGTGCCTCGGAACAGATAGGCGTTCTGCATCACCATAGACACCTGCGAAAGCAGGCTTTCCGGCGCGATGCTGCGAAGCTCTTTTCCGGCAAACTGCACCTGCCCCTGTTGATAGTCCCAGAACCGCGCCATTAGCCGCAGAAGCGTCGATTTGCCGCTGCCGGAGTGCCCTACCAACGCGGTGAATGTTCCTGCCGGTGTTTCAAAGCTCACGTCATGGATCACATCGCTATCCGCCGCGTAACGGAAGGAAACGCTGTCAAACGCATAGCTGTCGCCGTGGGTGATTTTGTCTGTGCCGGAAGGGTCGGGCGTTGTCATCACCTTGTCCAACCGTTCGCCAGAGAGTGCCATGCCCCGCAGAGCGGAAATGCTACTCACAAGGGTAAGCGCCGGTTCGGTCAGCTTTGTGGCAATCACAAGAAACCCTGCGAAATCCAATATGGTAAGACTTCCGCCCATCAGTAGATACAGACCCACCATCGCCGTTACGGGAACAATGAATTTGACCAGTGAAGCGCACAGAGTGGAAAGGCTGCCTGCAACGGCCTCGTCCCGCAGTGATTCCCTGCGCAAATCAGAAAACGCTTTTTCCAGCGCCTCGAAACCGCTGCCGGTACGGTGGTAGGCTTTGAGGTCTTTCATACCGTGCAGGTATTCGTTGAGCTGCGTTGCGGCTCTTGTCTTGGCCTCCATAACGGAGCGGCTATGTTTTTCCTTGACCTTTGCAATTTGCAGCATCAGGATTGCGCAGACGGGCAGCATTGCAAAAATCGCCACCGCCATACGCCAGTCGAAGAAAAGCATACAAACAAAGGAAAACAGCAGCAGAAAGCCCACGCCGATAGGATAAGGCAACCAGTAGCACATGGTAAATTCCACATTGGCAAAATCGCTTGCAAAGGAGCTAATCAGCTCACCGGATTCCTTGGAGGAAAAGAAGCCGAGACTCTGACGGCGCAGTTTTTGAATATATGCAATACGCTTGTCTGCCGTGTCGTGATATGCGCGTCCATAGGTGTTGTAATAGGAGATCAGCTCCACAACATATTGCAGAAGGACATAGGCAATCCCTATCACCGCAATTTTAATCAGCAGCGCAATATCCAGCGTATAGGGAGGGTAAAATGCCTGTCCCAAAAGATAGATCGCCATATATGCGAGGATGGCGGGAAGAATGCTGAACGCCTGCGAGAGAAACAACCACAGCGTCGGCGCGATAATCTGCTTTGGATGATGGAAGGTGAACTGTCGAATCATTTTAAGCATGGGAAACCCCTCCCTTCATCTGCCAGCTTTCGGTTTCGTTCTGAATCGCCCAAAGATGTGCATACAGGCCATTTGCTTTCAGCAGCTCGGTATGTGAGCCCTGTTCCCTGAGCTGCCCGTTCTCCAATACAAAGATGCAGTCCGCATCCTGAATGGAATAGAGCCGGTGGGCGATCATCAGGACGGTTTTGCCGTACAAAAGCTCCGCCATGCCCTCTCTCAGAGCAAGCTCATTTTCCGCATCGGTAAAAGCCATCGCTTCATCTAACACGACGATGGGCGCGTCTTTTAATATTGCCCTTGCAATGGCGATACGCTGTGCCTCACCGCCCGACAGCTTATGCCCGCCGTCACCCAGTTTGGTATCATAGCCATTTGGAAGTGAGAGAATGAAATCATGGCATCTTGCCGCCTTTGCCGCCTTCTCCACATCCTCGCGGTGAACCTTGCGGTGCATGGCGATATTGTCATAAACACTCTCCGCAAAGATGTGCGTGTCCTGAAAAACAAAGGCAACGGCATTCATCAAGGCTTCCATTGAATACTCCCGGATGTCATGTCCAGCGATGGTGATAGATCCGCTCTCCACATCCCAAAAGCGGGCGATGAGTTGCCCTGCCGTGGATTTGCCTCCCCCGGATGGTCCTACCAGCGCGGCGAAGCTCCCGGCAGGAATTTTTATTGTCAGATGATCCAGCGCCATGCGGCGCAAAGGGTCGGCAGCGTTCTGATAGGAAAAGCTCACATCCTGAAACACAATTTCAGCTCCACCCTTTGGGGCAGTCTCCGTTCCCTCGGATATGGGCTGCATATTCAGCACCTCGTCAATCTGATCCATGCGTACTGCCAGGTTCCGCAAATCTGCTCCGAACTCCACAAGTTCCATCAAGGGACTGATGCAGGCGGGACCGACTATCAGGAACATCAACAGCTCCATCATAAGCTCATGGTCGCCGGGATGCAGGTACAGCAACGCGCAGCCGGAAACAAGCAGGAACGCCAGCACGGAGATTGTGATGGTCTTATATGCGCCGAAAATCGGCGTGACACGCTTCAGATAGACCTTCCAATGCTCCCTGTTCTTCTCCACCAGCCCTGTCAGGCGGCGGGCTGCCGCTTCAGGTCTGCCGAAGATTTTTTCTTCCTCCATGCCCGCCACATATTCAGAAAACGCTGCATCCAGCTCGGTGGAGGAACGGTTCAGGTCGCTCCATATCTTCTGACCCTGCTTTCCGCCGAAAGCGGAAAACTGGATGAGAAACGCAAGCACGAGAGCGATAAAGATCGTCAGTGCCAGCGGAATGTTGAGTGAGAACATCAGCACGGCCAAAGCTGCCAGCAACAGCCCCGCGCCGAAAATATTGGAAACATCGTGGGCAATGATATTTTCCATCTTTTCGATATTCTCATTCATCATCTTCTGCGTTGCGCCGGATTGACCGCCTGTGTAAAAGCCGAGGTTTAGCCGTCCCATGTGGTCGAGGAGGCGCATACGCAGGTCATAGAGTGCATTGAATGCGCAGGCATGGCAGGAAAAGCTGCCGATTACAGACAGCACGATGCCCAGCACGATACTTCCTATCGTGACTGCTGCCCACATCCATATCTCGTGGGTCGGAGCAGCCGCACCATCAAGCGATGCCAGCAGAAAAAGCCGGATGATCCGGTAGACCGTATAGAACGGTACGCCGGACAGCAGGACGCTGAGCGCAGAGCAGGTCACGCCGAAGAAATACTTTCCCGGAGAGCAATGCGCCGTTCGGAACACGCGAAGAATGACATTTTTCTTTGCTTCTTGCATAGAACTCCTTTCTCAGCGGCGCAATGCTCAAGAGCAGCCACCGCAAGCAAAATGATTGTTGGTTAGACGAGCTTAACCAGTAATCATTATACGCATGGCCGCTGTATTGTCAACGGCTCGGAAAGTGCCTCAGAAATAAGCTGATGTTGTGCGAAATTTGCGGAAATCGTTGAATTACCAGCTGTTTTGTGATATAATCACATCTGCGAGTTGCCTATTGCTAACCGAAATTTGTGCCAAAACAGAAAACAGTGTGCCAAAACAGAAAGAGAGGAGCGGCAAGATGGTTACAATACACAGCATCGAGGAAATGCTGAACTACTATATATCGCTCGGTGGCCTACGAAAGGACGCAGTAAACGGCTTTCGCTATGTGTTTCCGAGGCAGCACTCCAAGGTTCGCTTCTGGGGCGATCTGCATGGCTTTTCCGTAGCGGACGCGGACTTTACCTATCCGAAGGATACAATCATCCGCAGTCAGTTTAGTCAGCGCTATGTAGGAATCGGGCTGAGCGAGCAGGGGACCGTGGAAGCCTACACACAGAGAGATCAGACAATTCACTTCGGCGAGGGCGTCAACTGCTTCGTCTTTGATTCGCCAGTGCCGTTCTTTATGAAAGTTCCCGGAGGGCAGCGGTTACGTTTTCAGGGACTGTATTTTCAGGAGCAGTTTTTCGCGGAGAACAATATCCCTCTCTATGACAGCTTTTGGAGAGATGCAAAGAACACCATACACGGCGCAGACCTTCATGCGCCGGAGTTGGTGTCCATCTACCGCCGCATTGAGCAATGCCGCCTGACAGGGCTTGCCTTTGATACATGGCTGAAGGGTTTTGGGCTGGAGGCGGCCGGGTATCTGATCGACCTTGTGCAGCAGCTATCCGCACAGCCGCCGGTCTATCTCGACGAGAACGAGATTCGTGCGGTAGAAAAGGCAAAGACTATCCTGCAAGCCAGTCTTAAGCACCCGCCTGCGGTCATTGACCTTTGCAGGAAGGTCGGCGTCAACAAGAACAAGCTGCAAAAAGGCTTCCGGTTGACCGAGGGAAAAAGCGTTGCGGAATATGTCCGCACCCTGCGCATGGAGCGGGCCCTTGATCTGTTGGAGGATGATACTCTTTCTATTCAGGATGTGGCGGAGAAGGTTGGCTATAACGGCATCAGCAACTTTTATGCGGTTTTCCGGCAGACCTTCGGGGATACGCCAGCCGCAATACAAAAGCTGCTGGAAACAAAGTGATCCGTTTCCTGCGCCATATCTATATAACGCAGGAAATGGAAAAATGGGACAGGGCTTTTAAACGGTATCATCAGATAAAAAAAACGGCGTGCAGAGAGTTGACTCTGAGGGAATAGCCCCCGACTACACCGGTCCGTGGGACATGACGCTGGGGTATCTGCCCTACTATATGCAGGGCAAGGATAGCTGACGAAGCCGGAGCAGTCGAATGAAGTAGCGGGAGAGCTGCCGCCCCAGACGTAGGGGTAGCCGAGGTACTTCTCCGCCTCCTTGATGATGGAGGCGAACTGCGCGTCCTCCAGCGCTTCCGGGGGTATCTCGTACTTCTCATAGTCGGCGGTGTAGTATTTCCCAATGTACTCCGAGCCGCCGAACAGGTCCGGGCGGTTGCCCAGAGTAGACACACGCTTTTTACCCGCTGGCTGCTTTTGTCCGCGCAGTTGGAACGACGGGCAATTTTTATTCTATTTTTCCTGTTTGTGCGCATCCCTGATTTTTTCGAAGCTGTCCTGACTGACGACATGTTCAATCAGGCAGGCGGAATCTTTTGTTCAAAACAGACCGTTTTCGCGCTTTTTGCATGAAAATGCCGGGAAGAAAACTCGACGGCGTTCCCCAGTGTTTGCTAAATTTTGATAGCAAACACTGGGGAACGCCGTCGAATAAAAATAGGGCGGCGGTTTATATCGCTTCCTATCCCCACAACTAGGGGAGTGCCCAAAAGGGATTTTTTTCATCAACAGCTGCCTTTTAGCCGTCCATCTCTTTTTACTTATCATACTACTTTGAACACTGCGACCTATGAAAAACGGCAACTAGCTTATTTTATAATGCGCTTTTGAAATAAACGAGTTATTCAATTTTTATGAAATAGCGTTGTTCTCCATTCCAAAAACGAGTATAAAAATAATGATAGCAGCAGATAACAAGATCCGTATTATAGTTATCTTTTTTTTAGTTTTTCCAAATACAGCTGCTAGAATGGCAAATGCAATCGCTAAGCAATTCATAGCAACTCTTAGTGAGTAATTGTAACTAAAAATACTACCACTCATAAAAGTTCCACCTACAATAGATAGCTGCGCTATCATAAAAATGAATATAGAAAGGCAGTAAAATATGATGCTTACAAAAAGACACTTGTGTTTATTTAACATAGCCATGCTCCCTGTTGTTGCTTAATTAGTCGAAATCACGCCTTTATGATCACACCATATTCTTATCTCATCAGAATTGTTTTCCGACCAATTCCCCAATAAACCTTTCTTATAGAGTGTAAAATTGCCTACTGCACCGCCAAGATAATCACTTGGATTGTCAACCGTAGCAATACCCGTTACTTTCCAAGAACTATTAAGCGACTCGTTATCTGTTTGTGTGCCGCGACAATCAGCCAAACTTGCACCATCATACCTAAATGTTGCCGTCAATGAATAATTTGCAACTTTCTCCCCTGTATCAATAATGTAAAAATATTTGGAGCGAGTATAATCCTTATACGTCCACGATGCAGTTGATGCTCTCTGAACAACAGGAACATACTCCACTTCGCGAACCGTTTCTATCACGGCAATTTCTTCGTTGACTATATATGTAGTAGATTCTTCTGAGACACTAACAATCTCAGCGTTTGAGATAGCAGATACGTCAGGTTCTGCTTCAGCTGCATAAGCGCTTATTTGCGTACACAAGACTGCACAAACAAGCACGGCAATAAGAGAAAAACTTTTCCGCATTTTTTTCATAATCTTCAAATTCTCCTATCTAATTTCATTCTAATTTCATTCATAATTTTTTGTTATATTTCCATTTGCATCACAGGACATATCCAAGAAAGTATCATTATTATAGTTGCCATTATGATAAAGTTGGTAAGATGCATCGACTGATGTCCAGCCTGACCCGGATGAAATAGAAAAACTTTCGGTAACAGACCAACCTGAAATGGCACTAGAGGAAACTTGGACTTCACTCTCTAAAGCATAAACAGAGCTACCATTATAATGGAATGAAGCCGCCAAACTATATGTCGCCACTTTCTGCCCGTTGGACTTTAAATAAAAATGCCCAGACATAGTTGCGCTTTTGACACTATACGCTCTAGCTGTAGATTGCACGTTCTCAGAATAGACATACTTAAATATAATGCCATTTCCCACGTCAATGGATTGAGTCCCCTCTTTATTAAAATCAATTTCATTGTAGATTTGGGACTTAACCTCTTGCGATGATATATATTCCAATGCATCATCAAAATTCTCGGTATCAACAGCATCGGCAGGCGAAGAGGATGCCGCAAAAGCCATAGGTGCATTTGCAAACAAAATCAATAATGCACATGCTACGCCCAAAAATCGTTTCATATTAATTATCTCCTTTTATTGTTGCAATACTTTGCGCAAGTTCGCTTTTTGTTGTGGTATGAAAATAGAAATTCCAGTTTTCCGCAGTTGAATAAATAATATCAGCTTCATTAACATCATTGCTTGAATAAGCTATCGGACTTGCACACAAGGCACCTTGCGTTGAATTTAATATCACATAGTGCTCGCCATCGCTGCTTTTTCTAAGAAACAGGATCATGTCATCTCCGACATTCAAATCAACAGAAGGCTCAACATCATGAACATAATTTCCGATTACGCCTCCAGTCAAAAGTATTTTGATGGTATCTGAAACTTCATCAGAGCTATCGAACACTTCATTTACATTTACAGTGGCTTCCCTTCTAATAATGCTACTGTTATTTTCATCCCAAAATGGATCTGAAATAGACAGAACCTCGCCACCGATAATAAGGTCAGAGCGTTCAACCATCTTATTCAAATCATAGTTCGCCAACAAATAGGTTGTTGTCGCTCCTCTAGTTACATTTGTTTGTGTGAAGATAAAACCCGAAGCAAAAAACACACACCCCAAAAGGACAAAGCCAACCACACGCACAAAGCGCCGCTTATGTGTTCTCATTTTCATCCCTCCTTAATCATATATTAATCATATATTGCCGCAATGCCAGCAATATCATCAGATGATAACGTCCTCCTCGTTTCACCGGGAGCAAAAGACTTATACATAACTGCTGTTCTTTCTGTATCGTCAGGATGTCCTAGTCCCAAAGCATGCCCTACCTCGTGCGTAATAACAGACTGTAGATCGTACTGGGTACTACTGGGCGTTCCAGTAGAGAAAGTATGAGATGTGCTAATTCCTATATCTGCGGTTTCAATTTTTGTTCTAAAAATAGATGTAAAAACCCGATGACATTGCGCTAACACATCATCCTCTAGACTATCCGTAAAAGAAATTTCATTATAGTTATTGTCGGTCGGATAGGAGTTTGTATGAGAATAGCTTGATAATTCTGCAAGTTTTCCATAACCAGCTGAGGTCCATGCACCACATGCACTTGAAATAGCATTTTTTTTAGCAGTTGTCATAGAACTATGCCAACGCAACGAATATGGCGTAGACTCCAATCCTCCCGATACTGCAACATTATAGGCATAAGCGGTTACAGCACCACCACTGAACAGTAGAACAAACGCAAGTAATGTTGCTAATATTCTTTTTCGCATTGAACACATCTCCTTTACATATCATTATTAAAAATAATAATTCCCACACGAATTTCCATACGAAAATAAAAAGCGCATAAGTCAAACCGTTAATTGGCTGACTTATGCGCACAAATCAAGGCTTTTAATGTTTCCTCCCCGTAATTGAGATCCATGTTCAAACCCAGTGTACCACGAGTCAGACCGTTTACTATTAAAACGACGCATGATATCTACCTCCAAACACAATAAATCAATAAGTTAATCTTCTACACCATTACTATATCATGTTATATGTGAAAATGCAACAGTTTTAACATAAAAATAACAAAAATTTTTCTATTTCCACAAAACAAAGGATTTGCAAGTAGCAACAATTTATAATAGACTTTTTCATAAACGCAGTTTTGGCAAGCAGGGCAAAGAGGTACCCACTTTGCTTTTCGGGCAATTTCCGCCGCCGCGAAAACTGCCCTCTGCTTGTCAGGGGCAGCGCCCCTGAAACCCTTTGAACACACATAAATGTGTGGCTGCGCGTTTCTGCGAAACGCTTGGGAGCATGGCCGTTACTGGCGGTCATGCTCCTGTTTCTTTTCCTCGCTGCGCTCATCCTTGCCCAGCATACGATCCACGTTCTGCTTGTGGAGCAGCAGCTCGCGCATCTCATCGCGCGAACGCCGGTATTCGGCATACGCCGCCTTTTTTTCGGCAAGCAGCTTGGCATATTCCTCCTGCAAGCTCTTGACGGTGGGGAGCTTTTTCACGCCCAGCTCGTCAAAGGCGTTCTTCGCCGCCTTGTGCAGAAGGATGTCGCTCTCATGCTCCGCGAGATACTTTTTCGAGTAACCGGCCTTGCGGTATCCGGCGTAAACGTCGCGGGTCTTAGCGTAGTTGATGATATGTGTTTTCAGCACGGCGATCTCCGCCATGCGCGTTTCCGCCGCCTTGATCTGCACGGAAAGCGCGTGGAACTGTTCCGTTGCAGCAGAGGCTTTTTCCTCCAGCTCCCCATAGTCCAGCAGCCCATGCTCCCGGAGATAATTGTAGGTCTGCGCCATCTGCTTGACGTTGAACACCTTTGCCCAGCGCTCGTAGCCCACGCCCTTTCCCGCTTGCAGCTTCGCCTCGATGTCGATGAGTAGAGCATCCTTTTTCCGCGTGGCCTGCGCCCGTTTTTTGCGCGGCGTATGCTCCTTTTCCCCGGCAAGAACAGCGCGCAGCTCGTCCTCCGTATAGCCGTCGATGGAAGAAAGACGGACAAAGCCCTTTTTATCGGGATGGCGCAGGGACAGCGTATTCCCGCGCCGCCTGACCTCACATCCGCTGTCGCGCAGCAGCTTCAAAAGCGCGTCGAAGCCGTCGGGCTTCTGCAAAAGCGCCGCGTCAATGAGGCCGCAGAGCAGCTCCCGGTGGGAGGGCTTCGCCTTGTTTCCCAGCCACTTGCCGTAGTGATTTTTCCCGCGCTTGGGCGCTGCGATGACGGACAGCCGGTGCTCGGTGCAGATGGCGTCGCTGAGCCTTGCGACCGCCCTGCCGGAGCCGAGAAAATCCCGGAACTTTCGCTTGCAGTCCAGCGTGGTGGAGTTCCAGATGATGTGATTATGAATGTGCTTTTTGTCGGTGTGCGTGGCAACGAAAAAGGCGTGTCGTCCTTTCAGAAACCGCTCGGCAAACTCATAGCCTACGCGGTTCGCGTCCTCCGGTGTGATCTCTCCGGGCTTGAAGGACTGGCGTACCTGATAGGCGATCACGTCGCTTTGCTGCTCCCTGCCGGTGAGGGTTTTGTACTGCCGCTTGGCGAACAGAAACTCCGCGTCGGCGGTTTTTGGGTCGCATTCGTAGGCGGAGATCAGCTCGCCGCCCTGTGTCTTGTCTGGATTCTTGGAGTAGTCGATGCGGTCGGTCAGGCAGTCGGCAATCGTCTTGCCCTGATTAACGTGCATGGAAATGATGCGTGTGGTCGCCATGGGGCGCGGCCTCCTTTCTGTGAGACGGATTTGCAACTTTTTTCTGAACAATGCGCTGCTCCGGTTGTAAAAGCGCCTAACAGGTGTTATACTATGCAAAAGGAGCGTGGAGTGTATGAGCTTTGCAGACGCTATTATCAAGCTGCGCAGCGAGCGCAGGATTTCGCAAAAAGAGCTTGCGGAGGATTTGAATGTGAGCTGCGCAACGGTAAACCGTTGGGAGAACGGAAGAACCGTTCCGAACAAGATGACGATGTTCGTTATTCGCCGGTACTGTGAAGATCACGGCCTTACGTTTTCTTATGACGAGGGGGTGCGGGCATGAGCTGCAAAATGACGATTGAACAAATATGTGGTGCGGTGGAATCGCCGCTCTTTGACCGCAAGAGCGCACGGATTGACGCGAAAGCCCTTGCCGTTCACCTGATTGCATTTGCCAACGCGGACGGTGGCGTGATCGCTGTTGGCGTAGAGGACGACGGAACAATTACCGGAATTGACAGCTACGCAGAGAATATCAATGAGCTGCTGCGCGCGCCGTTTGACTTCTGCAAGCCCTCCGTGCGGGTGGAAACGGAGCGGCTGTCCTGCACCAACAGGAACGGAAAGCCCGACCACATCCTGCTGATCGAAGTCTTGCAGAGCAGCGACCTTCACGCGAATCAGGCGGACGAGGTTTTCTTCCGTGTCGGGGACAAATCCAAGAAGCTGAATTTTGAGGAGCGCTTGCAGCTTATGTATGCAAAGGGAACGCGGTATTTTGAAGACACGCCGGTTCCCGATGCAGGGCTGGACGACCTTGACCTCGGCTTTGTCAGGGAGTTTACTTCAAGGATCGGCTATCGGAAAAGCCCGGAGGAATACCTCCGGGAGAACAAGGAATTTCTCTCCGAAAGAAGCGGAAAAGAGGAAGTCAGCGCGGCGGCCATGCTGCTGTTCGGCAAAAATCCGAAGCACTTCTTTCCCCGCGCCCGTATCCGCTTCGTGCGTTACGAAGGAACGGAGGCAAGGGTCGGCGCAAGGATGAACGTCATCAAGGACGTGATGTTTGAGGGGCGCATCCTTCAGGTGACAGAGAAAGCGCTGGAGTTTGTGGGAAGCCAGATCAAGGAGCGCACCTACCTCGGCGCGGATACGCGCTTTGTCACGGAGCCGGAATACCCGGAGTTCGCGTGGAAGGAGCTTATCATCAATGCCGTTGCGCACCGCGATTACAGCATCAAAGGGACCGACATCCAAATCAAGATGTTCGATGACCGGATCACTGTGGAAAGCCCCGGCACTCTACCGGGAATCGTGCGGCTGAACAATATGCGTCACGTTCACTTTTCCCGCAACCCGAAAATCGCGCAGTTTTTGCATGAGTACGAATATGTGCAGGAGTTCGGCGAGGGTGTAGACCGGCTCTATGAGGTCATGGAGGCCGCCGGTCTGCCGCAGCCGGAATACAAAGTAGAGGCGTTCATGCTCTATGCCACGATTCGGAATACGAAGTTAGGCGGCAACTGTGGTGGCACCACACCAGTCACCACCACAGATAGCACCACAGACACCAGCACAGTCGCAACGATTTTGGCTTTCTGTGCGCAGCCTAAAAGCCGTGAAGAAATCATGACCATGTGTGGACTGAAAAACAAGAACCATTTTATTAAAGCACACCTCAAGCCCCTGCTGGAAAGCGGACAGCTTCGCATGACCATTCCCGACAAGCCCAACAGCCGCAATCAGAAATATGTTGCGGTTAAATCGGAGGACTGATATGTTCACCTATATTTCCATTGAAGAATTTGCGGACGGCGTAGTAAAAAACAACAAGGATACCAACCGCAAGGATCTGATCGCCTCGCTGCGGGAGGCCCTTGCCGCCAAAAGGAGCGGCGCAAGGTGCATGATCTGCGGCGCGCCCATCTGGGCGGCAGGCAGCGGCGTCACGGGGACGTACCTGTGCTTCACCTGCACCACCGGAGAGGCCGACGACAGCGAGGACTACGAGATTGAATAAACAATACAAGCGCGGGGCGATATGCTCCGCGCTTGTTGCGTAATATGGCGTTTCTGAAATCGCACAAAAATATAGCTTTTCAAGATGTTTTGCGCGTTTCTAAAAATGTATCACCCGTAAATCCTGTCCTGAATCGCATAGCGCAGGACATGGAGCTTTGCCACCAGCCAGCCCGCCAGCATGGGCAGTCCGTAGGGGCTTATGAGGAACGCGATCACCAGCAGCCCCGCGCCGTAACTGACGGAATCCACAAAGAGTATGAACAGACCGAAAAAGCCGAGAATGGCGGCGGGGATGCAGAGGATGCCGCTGGAGAGGCCGACAACGAACACAAGAAACCATGACACGACGGCAAGCACAGCCATGACCGGCGCAAACAGAAGTTTCAAAAGAAAGCGCATCTCTTTTTCCTCCATTCGTTTTGTATTGTGAGAACAGGATACAGGAATATGCTCCAGATTGCAAGGATGACGGGGAACAAAAAAGCAGGGGCGGCCTGCGCGCAGCAAGCCGCCCCCACATGGGATAAATACCCCATTATTTTATGGCGGCAAGCCGGGACAGGATACCGCTTGCCGCCTGCCATATCCGCTCCTGATTTTGGAGTATATCATCCATATCCGCAGCGTAAACGCGCCCCGTTTCATGCACCCGCCGCGTGAGCTGATTGAGATTATTAGACGAATACCGCAGCAGCGACACCAGCTCCCGCAGCTCCGGCAGGTCGAGCTTCACCACATAGCCGTCAATGGCCATTTTCCGAAGATATGCGCCCATGTTCGTCGTGCCGAGCTGCGCCATCTTCGCCTCGATCATCGCCCGTTCCTCCGGCGTCACGCGGACTTTAAGCTGGATGTCCCGTTTCCGCTTCGCCATGTCACAGCTCCAAATCCTTCTTCTTTGCGGCGGTCGGCTTCTGCTCCGCCGCCTGTTGCAGCTTGGAGCGGACGGAGGGCTTTCGGCAGCGGAGCGGCTGTGTGCGGTCCTCCTCCTTGGAGATGACGGCAAACACGCCCCTGCGGCCTTTGAGGGTCGTGAGAGCAAGGGAGGAAAAGGGCAGCAGCTTTTGCAGCGCCGCCGTGTCCTTTCCTCCGGCGCGTTCCATGAAGTCACGGGACACCTCTGCCATGAAATGCGTCCCGTTTGGACTGTTGGGCTGCACCGGCTCTTGCAGCTTGCCCAGCAGCCGTGCAGCCTCTGTTTTGATCTCGTCGGCGGTGAGGGGCTGGCGCAGCCGCTGCTCGTGCCGCGCCTGTGTGAGAAACAGGTCCGTCAGGCCGGGGTGGGAGCTGACCACAAACTGCACCGAGCGGTCGCTATCCATGCCGTCTTTGTTTTCATAGACGGGGATGGTATTCGCCCAGCGCTTGTTGTCCCGCGAGATGCGCCCGTCGTAATCAAAATGGCGGACGGTTGCCGCGAGGACGTAGAGCATCCGCTCCTGCCCGAACTGCTCCGCCACCTGTCCCACCGCCGCAGCGTCAAGGCGGTTATCATGATAATTGTCCCGGATGGCGGCTTCAATGGCGTCCTTACAGCTCACATTGGCGCGGAAGGACGCGCGGTAAACGTCCAGCTCCCCATTCTCCTGCGCGTGGTCGGCGGGATAGGGATAGACCGGCAGCTCACGGAGCTTTTTTGCCTCGTCCCTTGCCGTGTCCTCGATGCTGTCGCGGATCGTGTCCATGTAGCCGGTTTCCAGATCGGAGAACTTATCATAGAGGATCGCCATGGGCGAGGGGGACAGCAGCAGCGCCCGCGTTTCCGCCTCGCTGAGCGTCAGCTCCTCCATGCTCATCAAAATATCCTCCCGCACGGTGTATTCATAGCTGTGATGGAGGATTTCCTCCGGGGGCTGGCCTTTCAGCCAGTCCCGGTATTTGTCCTGCTCCCGCGAGAGCTTGTCGTATAACGATTGCTGTAATGCCTCGTTCATATTCATCGTGCCTCCTGTTCGTGAGATTTTTTCTTTTCCCCAGCGCCGTGGACGCTGGGTGCTTTCAGCTTGCCGAGGACGGAGGGGCGTTTCGCCACCACATTCTCCGCCGCCTGTTCCATGGGCGTCCGGTCGTCGATGTTCAGCTCGGCGTTCAGCTCCGCCAGCCGCGCGGATTTTTCTTTCAGCTCCGCCTCCTGCGGAAAGGGCTTGCCCAGCTCCGCCTTGGCCGTTGCAAGCTGCGCCTGCACGTTTTCAAGCCTGTCCTGCACCGTTTTGTACCGCTCCGGCATCTGGGCGAGGGCGTTGTCGATGCGGACGAGGTTGCCCCTTGCGTCCTTGCCCAGCTCTACCCGGTGGCTCATCTTCCCCTTGAGGGTGAGAATGAAGTCCTTGCCGAAGTTTTCCACGGTCAGGGACATGGCAAAGCCCCGGTAGCTGCCAATGGGAACACTTTCGAGGCCCTTTGCGTCCTTGAACGCTTCCAGAATGGCAGCACCGGCATTGTCCTTATCGGTGAGGAAATCCCCCTTGACCTCCATACCCGCAAAGCCGTCCTTGGGGTGGGGATGCTGCTCCAGCGTTTTCATATCCGCCTCAAAGCCGGAGAGGAAGCCTTTGTTTTCCTCAATCTGCGCCGGGAAATGCCGCAGGATGTTGTCCTCCAAGCGGTACTGCTGGCTCTGGTGATTGGCCTTCATCAGCCGCAGCCGCGCCACGTCCACATCGAGGTCCATCTTTTCGCGGATGCGTTCGTCTCCGGCGCACAGCGCCTTGATCTCGGCATAGGAGAGCGCCGCCTCATCAATATCCTCACAGCTTCTCACCGGGGATTTTGAGGTCATGATCTGGGAGATGAATTTCTGCTTATTTTCCACCGTCTGCCAGAGGTAGGCGTCGAATGTGGATTCCGTGACATAGCGGTAGATGTGTACCTCCTTGTTGCGGTTGCCCTGCCGGATGATGCGCCCGCTGCGCTGCTCCAGATCTCCCGGCCGCCACGGGCAGTCGAGGTCGTGGAGCGCCACGAGCCTGTCCTGCACGTTCATGCCCGCGCCCATCTTGAAGGTGCTGCCCATGAGCACACGCACCTGACCGGAGCGCACCTTTGCAAACAGCTCCTTCTTTCGGACTTCCGTATTCGCCTCATGGATGAATGCGATCTGCTCGCGGGGGATTCCTCTGGCAACGAGCTTTTCCCGGATGTCGTCGTAGATGGTAAAGGGTGGCTCCTCCGGTTCGGTTTCCGCGTCAATGGCAGCCTCCAGCGCGTGAAGCTCCGGGCTGTCCGTGCCTTTCGCGGCGATCCTGCCGCTCTGCGCCGCCTTGCCCTTGGGAGTGGACAGGTCGCAGAACACGAGCTGCGTCAGCTTCTCCGCCTGTCCGTCCTGCCAGATGCGGTGGATGTTGTTGACGCAGAGATTGACCTTGCTGTTCGGGTCGTCCGGCAGGTCGGGGTTGATGACGCGCTGATCGAGGCCCAGCTTGCGCCCGTCCGAGGTAATCTTGAGCATATTGTCGGTGCTTGCGTCCACGCTCCCCGCGTGGACTTTTGCGGCGCGTTCGGACAGCTCCTGCACCATCTGCTGTTGCAGCGCCGTGGGCTGTGTGACCTCGGTGTGGTAGACGGCGGTGGGCGTGGGAAGGTTTAGCTGGTCGGCGGTCTTGATGTCCGCCGCCTCCCGAAACAGGTTCATCAGCTCCGGCAGGTTGAAGAACTTGGAAAACCGCGTCCGCGCCCGGTAGCCTGTCCCCTCGGGCGCAAGCTCGATGGCGGTGGTGGTTTCCCCAAAGGCGGAGGCCCAGCAGTCGAAGTGGGTCAGGCTGTTGCGCTTGAGCATATCGTGCTGCAAATACCGCATCATGGTATACAACTCCGTCATGGAATTTGAGATGGGCGTACCCGTGGCGAAGGTAACGCCCTTGCCGTGGGTGATTTCGTCGATGTACCGGCATTTTAAGAGCATATCCGAGGACTTCTGGGCGTCGGTGGTGGAAAGCCCCGCCACGTTTCGCATTTTTGTGTAGAGGAACAGATTTTTGAAGCTGTGCGCCTCGTCTACATAGAGCCGGTCTACGCCGAGCTGCTCAAAGGTCACAACGTCGTCCTTGCGGGCGGCGTCGTGCAGCTTTTGCAGCTTGGCCTCCAGATTTTTCTTGGTGCGCTCCAGCTCCTTGATGGTAAAGCGCTCGGCGCGGCTGGCCTTGAGTTCTGCAATGCCGTCCTCGATCTCCCATATCTGCTCCTGCAAGAGCCGTTCCTGCCGCTCTCTGGATACGGGGATGCGCTCAAACTGGCTGTGACCGATGATAACGGCGTCATAGTCGCCGGTGGCGATGCGGGCGCAGAACTTCTTGC
>OGIG01000648.1_pt1 | contig 28848 bp, 27 predicted proteins | sample 1571601 | NCBI WGS metagenome assembly OGIG01 (sample SAMEA2581953, study PRJEB24529) | metagenome | biome: Human gut stool | place: China | collected 2011 | reverse complement strand
GTGCCAAGTACTACAGCGACCTGAGGGAGTTCGTGTTCGAATCATCAGTAGAAGACTTCTGTGACATCTCGAAATCAGACATCGTGGTAAGCACCATCCACAAGGCAAAAGGTCATGAGTTCGACCATGTACTGATGCTCATTACCCATCCCGAACATCCTACTGATGACATACTGCGCCGATACTATGTGGGCATGACCCGTGCCAAGCGTACGCTTACCATCCACACCAACGGCAATCTCTTCGACAGCCTGAAAAGTGCCCAGCATCTCTATGATGCCCAAGCCTACGATGAGCCCAACGAAATAGTACTCCAGCTTTCACACAAGGATGTAAATCTGGGCTTCTCCAAGCCTCACAAGGACGCCATCCTTTGCCTGAGAAGCGGCATGCCGCTAACCTACCACGACCATTACCTCTGTCTCCCATCAACAGGCAGAGACATAGCCCAGGTCTCTATCAAGATAAAGGAGAATCTGGGAAAATGGGAGTTGAAAGGCTACAAGGTAACTGCTGCCCGAATCCGCTTCATCGTGGCATGGAAGTCAAAGGATGCACCGAGAGATGAGAAGGAATCCGCCATCGTGCTCGCTGATTTGGTAATGAAAAAATAAGGTAAATTCATCAAAAATCTATCACCAAACGCTATTTATCCTTTCTTTTTATACACAAAAGTGTAATTCTTAAACCGCACTTTTGAGAAATACACTTTTGTGTCAAAGGCTTTTTCCTATAAAGCTATACTTTTGCAGCAGAAAAATAAATGAATCAAGCAAAATAGTAGCAATATGAAGGAAAAAGTAATTTTTACCACTGCGTTGTGCCTCTCGGCTATGACTCAGATGATGGCGCAGAATATCACCGGCAAGGTGATGAATACCAAGGGAGAACCTTTGGCGTTTGCCAATGTAGTATTATTGAATAGAACAGACTCGGCTTTCATCAAGGGCGCAGTGAGTGGAGAGGATGGCAGCTTTGTCATCGACTCTTCCTGCAATGGTGGAATCATCAAGGTGACCTCCGTAGGCTATAAGACAATCTGCAAGGATTGCACTGGTGAGAATGTGGGCATTATCAAGATGGAAGAAGACAGTAAGATGCTCGGCGAAGTAGTCGTGAAGTCATCCCTGCCTAAGACTATCCTGAAGAATGGCGGAATGACGACAACCGTTGTCGGATCCGTACTTGAGAAAGCAGGAACCATGGAGAACCTGCTCGACCGCATCCCTAACGTTTCTGCCCAGAATGGCAGCATCAAGGTATTCGGACGCGGTGAGCCTGTTATCTATATCAATGGACGACAGATGAGAGACAAGAGCGAGCTGGACCGTTTGCATTCCGACAACATCAAGTCGGTGGAAGTCATCACTAACCCTGGTGCTCGTTACGCAGCCAGCACCAAGGCGGTCATCCGTATCACAACGAAGAAGATACAAGGCGAAGGATTCGGGTTCGATGCGAAGACTACTGGTGAATATGATGAGAAGAAAAACTTCGGTGGATTTGGCCAATTGAATATGAGCTATCGCAAGAATGGCTTAGAGCTGGGCGCATACGCCTTTGGAGCAAGACAATACCAGCCAGACAATAAAGACTTACAGCAGAAGACTTATCTTGACAAGACGTGGAACCAGAAAAGTGAGATAAGACAAGTAGGTATTATCGAAGCCATGAACTTTCGATTGGATGCCAGCTACCAGTTGGATGCCAACAACTCTATAGGTGCCAACTTTGGTTTTCTAAGAAATCCAAAACAAACATGGAACGGCGATATGAGTTCTTTGATATTGCAAGACGGAGATTTGTCTGAAAGTTCTGATAGTCATGCTGATTTCTTTTGGCAGAAGAATAATCTTTCAAGCAATATTTACTATGTAGGAAAGATTGGTAAGCTCAGCATCGATTTCAATACAGATTGGCTATGGTCGAAGGAATACCAGAACGATGTTACCAAAGAGCAATACCAGGAAATGGGGATGAATGCACAAAGCCAAACGGCTCATAGCTTGACTAACAAGGACTATCATCTGCTCGCTTCCAAACTGGTGCTTTCTTACCCATTATCAGGAGGTAATTTGTCTTTGGGTGGTGAATATTCCAATACCCATCGTACCTCAAAGTATCAAGTGGTGCCAATTAACTTGGTATCGGATGACGACAGCCGTATTACAGAAAGTATGACATCTTCATTCTTGACCTATTCAAGAGATTTCGGTAATCTGAGTTTGGAGGCAGGTATGAGATACGAGTACATCGACTTCAATTACTATGAATATGGCAAGTATGTGCCTGGGCAAAGCAAGTCGTACGGCAATTGGTTCCCATCGCTTAGCTTATCGATGCCTGTAGGCAAGGTACAGATGCAATTGAGCTATGCAGCCGACATTAATCGTCCTTCCTATCATAATTTGCGCAGTGGCATTCAGTATGACAACCGATACACGTATGAAACGGGAAATCCATTTCTGGTATCTCAGATAAGCAGAAATCTCAACTACGAGTTGGCTTACAAATGGTTGACATTTGATATGACCTACAGTCATACTTCCAATCCGATTATATCCACTGTGGAGACTTATAAGGATAATCCTGCAATAGGCTTGATGAAGCCTGTGAATGGGAATTCGTATAATGACGTAGAGGCATCCATCAACTTGCGCCCTTCGTTTGGCATTTGGTATCCTTCGTTTACCGCATCCGTTGACAAGCAATGGTTTGATATGGAGACGCACGATGGAAAAGCGCTCAACAAGCCAATGGCTTCTTTCCGTTTTGACAACACGCTCAACACCAAATTGGGAATGTTTACGTTGATGATGTCGTATCTCACGAAAGGCCATGAAGAGAATCAGTATATGTACAAGCCAATGTTTTGCACGAATGTTTCTGCATATAAGGCTTTCTTGAAAGACCGTTTGTCGTTTCAGCTCTTCATCTATGATTTGTTCGGGACAAACGATAGCCACATGATTGCTCATTTTGGCAAAATAAAGGAAATGGTATATGATGGACTGTCAACAAGCAAAGTGTCGCTTACTGTACGGTATAAGTTCAACACTACAAGAAGCAAATATAAGGGTACGGGTGCAGGAGAAAGTCAGAAGAACAGAATGTAATCTGTCTGCAGCATCCAGTAATGGTGTAATAACAAAAAATCTCTCTATAAATGAACAACCCAATAAAATTGTTGATTAGTGGCGCAGACTTGGGAAGCTTGATAGCTTCCTGTGCCTTGCGCCATGACTTCCATAAAAGCCCTCAGCAGGAAGATAGATTTCAAATCTATCGCATAGAAAAGAATACGCTGACGATGGAAGATGTAGATGCATGCGACTTGTCGGGCATCCGGTATGCGGTGAATGCAACCTTGCATGATAATGGAGCCTCGTTTGCTTTCGATGAGAAATGCAAGGAACGGGGCATCACCGTTATCCATGCCGTCAATCTTGGCAAGGCTGCCTTTCTCGCTGTAGAGAAACCGAAAGGCTATCCATTCAGCGAAGTAGTGAAAAAAGGAACGGATGATTTCCGGTGCTCATTAGGCAAGTATATCTCGCAGTACGGTATGTTCTGGCAGATGCCCTTGCCTTGGATAGATGAAGCCATCAGACATTATTCTGAGGAGTCTTTCCCGCAACTAGGCATCGGGGCATATATTACCGCCGGCTACTGTGCCAACATTCTCGCAAACCTTGCGGAAGGCAAGGAGGTGAAATACTTCCCCAAGTTCTATCTCTCGCCATTGTTGGAAGAGATATGATTGCGATTATATCATCTGATAGTTAGTGGCATGAAACAGCGCCTCGGCAATGTTCTTCACGCCCATCTTGGCGAAAAGGTTGCGCTTGCAAGCCTTTATCGTATCCACCGACTTGCATAGTCGGTCGGCAATATCATTCATCGTGTAACCTTGGGCAGACAATCTCAAAACATCTCTCTCAGTCTCGCTCAAGGTTATGCCTTCTTTCTTTTCCCACTTGTGACGTAACGTGGAATATTCAAAATAGCTACGCTCACCATTCTTCTGCATGATGAAATGTCCCGGTTCATCGGTTGCTGCCAATGATACGGTGCAGAGGGCAAGCCAGATTCTTCCATCATCAGAAAGAAGTATCGGAGTGAGGTGATGATGAATCAATCGGCTATGTCTGCCATTGGTAAGATGAAAGTCGTACGAGATGGTATAGTCCAGGCGGTCGCCCACAGGCAATTCATTGAAAAGATCAAAACCTTTCTTGTTCACTTCGAGCAACATCTGCAGGTCAGCATCCGGAACATGGTCGATATACATCTGATAGCCAGCCTCCATCAGTTGCTCGGGTTCCAATCCGCAGAGATATGCAAGGTTATCTGATGCATAGATGAAGTCCTGATGAAAATAATCGATAATATAGACACACTGGTAGGTGCTGCGGGCAAAAGCCTTTGCCGCATTCACCAATAATTCTATCTTGCCGTAATTTTCTCTGTTGATATGATTCACCTCGTTGGAATGGAGGAAGAAATCTTCTTTTTCTTTATTCATAAGCTATTCTGAATATTACTCTTTCAAACTGTTAATCTTGGTACAGACACTCTGCACATGGTCGAGTCCATATAACATTGAACGAGAATCTATTCCCATCCAAGAGAATGTTGTCACCAAAAGACCATCAATTGCATTACGCAATGCCACTTCAAAGCAGCTGACTATTGTAAACATCTCCTGCGACAGACGTAAGCTGTAGCGATACAAAGCCATAGCCTTGCGAGTCTCACCATTCGCAGCATCTTTATATCTCTGCATTCGCTTGGCAGACAAGATTCGTTCAAATTCTAAATATTCCATAAAGATTCGTTCATTTACTTGGTTATAACAAGAAAAAGCACTATCTTTGTAGCGTTGATTCCTGGTAGCCTCTGATTCGTCAAGCTATCGGGTCTTGTTTTTTATACGATTCTTGCCTACAAAAATACATCTTTTTTTGCAATTACGATAATGCCACATTACATAATTACAGAAAATTAACCGTAAAAAGTTATTGATTGAAGGCAGACATGGAGTATGATGGATATCCAAGTCTGCCTTCTATTTTTATGGGTGTATTTGCTTGATGTACATCTTCTTATCCTACTGGTTTCTTTTGGTTTTTCTTTCTTCTCCACAGCAGGAAACCTGTAATAGGCAATGAAGCTGATGTAAGTGCAGCAAATAGCATGATGATTTTGCCTATCCATCCCAAGATGATGCCTTCATGTAGGTCCAAAGTGGCATGAATCAGTTTATCTGCTGGTGTGCCATCCTTGTATCTTCCAGCATATGGACCTGTTCCTTTTAGCTCTTTGAGAGTATATTGGTCAAAGAAGAGGTTGTCTTGTTTATAATAGGAACCTTTCTCATGTACCACACTCACTCTATAGCTTCCCAGGCTATCGGCAGGGAGCGCATAGTAGTATTGTACTGCGTTAGGACTCTCTTTTAGAATCTTGGCTTGCAGCAGGTCGATGCTTGCCGTTTTACTCTGGATATGGAGAGAATCGGATGGAGGCAAGGTATATGCTTCCATCTGTTTTCCGCCAGAGGCCAGTTGGTAGATGCCATGACTGAACCAATCTAAGCCGAAGATAAGGCCTGTGATACTTACCACTATTATCGGTAGGAGCATGTATATACCCAATACATTATGAAGATCATATACGAATCGTCTCCACTTGAATGGACGATGAAAGGCGAGACGTTTCTTCAGAAGATGTGTCGTCATATGCTTTGGCATCCAGATGACCAACCCTGTGAGGAGGGTCAGGAAGAAAAGCAAGACTCCATAGCTAACCAAAGGTTTTCCGATGGTTCGAGGAAACCACATATACAGGTGTCCGTTCAAGATAAATCGGTAAAAGTCAAATTCATCGGTTCCTAAGTGGCTAGTATGGATTATCTGTCCGTCATAAGGATTCAGATAAATGGTTGTCTGTCCCTTCTCTCCGAAGTAATCCACCCATACGGCTTCATCCTTTTCGCCTATGGTGATGGCGGAAGGACTTTCTTGGTGGCTTTGTGTGTTGGCAATCTCTATCAGCTTGGAAGGTTGGAGAAAAGGCTGATTCCTTACCTCCACCTTTTTCCAAGGTTGACAGGTTGAACCGATCTCATCCTTGAAGAGATAGATAGCCCCTGTTATGCTGACAACAAAGACGATGATTCCAGTGGCTAGACCTATCCATAAGTGGAGTAGGTAGCATAATCTTTTGATGTTCATCCGTTCTTGATATATTTTTCCTATTTTCTGCTTTTCTGATGTTTATGGTAGTTTGAAAAAGCCTCCTACGAAAGATGTGGAGACACGAGCTCCTCTCTCGGCCTTGGCTGTGGCAATATCGGTTCTGTAGATGTAGATGCCATCAGTTGTTGACACCGGCAGGAAAGCGTAGCCGTTTTCAATGAGGCAAGCGAATCTTCTGCCACCATTTCCATTGTGCACAGGAATTCCTTCCACGTCTTTTACAGTTTTGTTTTTGAGGTCGATGATGCAGCATTTTAGGCTTTTGTCGCCCCATCTGTCATTGGCGGTTTGAGGGTTGATGGTGCTCACTTCTGCAAAGACGAGGCCATTGCCGATATATTGGATATGGGCAGGTTTTAACCCACCTGTGGCCTGTTCGAAATCGAAGAAGTAGTCCTCGTCAAAGGTGGTGGATCCCTTCTTGATTCTCAGAAAGCCTGCATGCTTGGTACTTTGAGAGTATCCGTTGGAAATGGCGGAGTTGGACATCACGTAGAGGTTGTCTTCCTCATCCTTGACAAATCCATTGAAGGCGTTCCATGATCCACCAGGTCCCATTCGAGTGTCTTTCATCAGCTTGACAAACTTGAACTCTGGATAGGAATATACCGCTACAAAGCACGTGTCAGTGTAAGCAGTCTCGAATGTTTTGCTATTCATTGGTGTATAAGTAACATAGAGGTTGCCGCCACTATGTGCCATTCCCGTGATGCTTGGCCAGTCGAGCTTATCTATTGGAGAAACAGAAGTCTCACTGTTTTTGGACGTGATGGCTGCCGTATGGGCATCTACCGTATAAAAAGTCAATTTGTTACCGCTTTCCTTATTGCTTGGCAGTTCCAGGGCCACCATCGTGTTCCCATCCACTTGGCAAAATCCATTGATGGAGTTGTTGAAAACGAATTCTCCTTGTTCCTTCAGAAGACCGTCGGAGCCTCTTACCACTCCTGTGGCGTTGGTTACTCCCAGTCCTCCGATGCAGAAGATGGTATTGCCGCCTTGTTGATAATCGTGATAGCCATTTTGCTCAATACCTTTTCCTACAGCATTGATGGTTCCTTCCATCAAGTTGTCTGTAGAAACCACGTAATAGGAGGTATTGCCACTGGAGGTTACGCCCAAGCTAAGCACGTAAGGGGCGTTTGGAATCTCTTGCTCGCCACTGAGGTCATCGTCGCATGATGACAGAGTGAGGGATGTCATGGCTATGGTGGCCATGAGCATGATGCTGCTATATAATTTTTTCATTGTCTAATCAAATTTCTTTTAATTCAATGGATGTTATTTGCTGATGTAATATCTGAACTTCATGTTGAATGTTCTGCCCGGTTTTTGCAAGCGATAGTTGTCATACAGTTTCTCGTTAGTGATGTCCGTGCATTCCAATATGACGCTGTATCTGCCATCTTTCATGCTGTAACCCAGAGATACATTGTGACTCAGCTGCTCTGGTATGACCTTCTTGGTGGCCTTGGCTCCCAGTCCGGTGAAGGAGAGATAGTAGCTATGGATATACTGTATGTCATAATTGAGGGAGAGGGTGTTGCCCTTCCACCCGAAATCAAAGAAATTGTAGTCAGCGTGTCCATTCATGAAGAGATATGGAATGTTTGGCAAACGCTGTCCGAAGGTGATGTTCTCAGTGATGCCATCGCCCACGTAGGTATTCTGTGATTTCTCAAACTCCAGCTTGTCCTTGATGTCTTGGTAGGTGAAATTTCCATTGATATGGAGATTTCTCTTGTAAGAATATCCCAGAGAGGCCTCTATACCACGCGTATGCACCTTGCCAATGTTGTCATAACTGGTGGTAGGGTTGCTGGTCAAGCTCACTCCCTTCAAGATGAAGTCCTTGGTGTTTCTATAGATGTAGTTGACCTCTGCCTGCACTCTGTGAGGACCAAAGTTTTGGTCAAAGAGAAGGCCCGCATTGAAGTTGTTGCTACTCTCTGGTTTGAGGTCTGGGTTACTCTTCTGAACCATTCCGTCACCAAACATCTCCACGGTCTCTGGCATACGGAAGGCACGCTCAAAGGAAACCTTGGCTTGCAAAGAAGGTAAGATGTAATAAGTGGCAGCGGCTCCATAACCAAAGCGATGCTTTCTGTCAGACACCTTCTCCCATCGTTGGTTATCGGTGAACTGGTCCATCAGCTTATAGGTGGAGCTATAGAGTCGGTACATCTTACCGAAGATGTTGGCATTCCATCTTTGGAATCTCACCTGATAGCCCAAGCCTGTGATGTTTTTGGTGAGTTGCTGTGGTACATTGTTCATCTCATCGTCTGGGTACATCTTGTCATCGCTCTTTCTGCGCATGGCAGTGAATACATTGTTCAAAGTGACCGACTGGTGGTCATCTATGACGTAGTTCAGATTGGCATTGGCTTGCCACTGGCGTTCCTTGATGGTAGCATCGGTGAGGTAACCTTCACCAGCCGATGTACTGGTAACATATTCTCCCTTCCAGTTATACTTTCTGGCAAGCGTATCTACATTCTGGGTGTTCACGATATTGTACGTGCCATAAAGAGACAAAGACAGTCCTGGCAAGAACAAGTCATCTTTCTTGTACTTAATGCTTGGGATGATGGAGAAACTCTTGGTCTTTACACCACCATACACCGCATCCATTGTGGCTCCTGTTTGTACATTATTCTTATCGGTGGATGCAATCAAGCCCAGGAGCAAGTAGTCTGCCCAGGATTTGCCCACGATGCCGCTTTCCACTTTCAAACCGAATGAGTGGTAGCCATCATTGAATCTTTTCACCCATTCATAGCCCTCTTGTTTGTTGGTGGAAAGGTTGACGATAGGTGCCCATACCTTATAGTTGTTGTCAGAGTAGTTGGCGAAGGCGTTGGCTCTGATGGTGAATCCTCCATGTGCTGTGTAAGCTCCATTGATAGAGAAGCGGTGCGTATTATAAGAACCGATGGAGTAGGTGGCATCCAGGTAGTTGGCATTTTTGCGTGACACGATGTTCACTGCTCCACCCAGTGCGTCAGAGCCGAGATATACAGGTAACACACCCTTATACACCTCGATTCTGTCAGCCATGTTTGCGGAGATATTGGCCAAGTTGAAGGAAGAGCCAAAGTTATCCATAGGGATGCCATCGATGAAGAACTTCACCTGATTGCCAGAGAAGCCATTCAGGGAGAAGCTATAGTTAGAACCCAGTCCACCGTCTTCTCTAATCTTGACGCTCGTAACACTATTAAGAAGCTTGTTCAAGGGAGCCGCTGTCTGGTATTGTTTCTTTAAGTCCAAGACAGAGATGGCGTAAGCTTGCTCTTGCATTCTGCGTGCCTTTGATTTACCCACTACCTGAACTTCTTCAAGAAGGACAGAGTCTTTTCCTACCTGTGCATTCAGCTTCGTGCTGATGGCCATTGATGAAAGAATGCACAGACCTATTTTTTTGTTCACTCTCATATTAATTTTTGTCTTTTTACCTTATTTTCTTTTGAGGGTGCAAAGGTACGGCTTCTATGAGGAATATGCAATACCTAAAAATTGTGATTTACGGTCCTCTTAAATGTAAGTATATTTTATTCGGAGTGTTGTTATGGGAAAGCAGTTGCACTGGAACTGGATATTCCAAACAGATGCTCTTACCTATGTGTATCAGTTGAAGTCGAGAGGTCAGGAGGCCGTAGATTCCAAGTTTCCTAACGGTCTGCCCCATTCAACGCTTGTGACCGACAGAAAACAAACTTATTTCAAGATGAATGTCAAGGATCATCAAGTCTGTCTGGCTCACCTGTTAAGAAATGCCGAATATCTTAACGAGCTAGATGCAAAGCAGGACTGGTCTCGAAGGTTTATCCATCTGTTAGCGCACGCCATCGAACGAGGGGTGAGAAAGATAAAGATAAAGCAGAAAGTCAGCGGATGCTTCCGTACCGATGAAGGTGCCGATGATTTTGCCAAGCTACATTCCATAGCGGAAACTGCCATGAAGAATGGAAACTCTAAATTCAATGCTATACTTGCTGTCGTACAACAGTAAGGTAACTACTTATGCCCTGGGGGGTGCTGAGTTACCAGATAAAGCCACAGACACCACAGATATAAAAAAATCACCAAACACTTAATTTAAGATATTAGACAGAATTTTATGTTAAAAATTTGGTGATTAGAAAGGAAACTCGTATTTTTGCAACACATATATTAATATTGATAGATATGGAGAAGAAACAAATCATAGAAGCAATGCACAATAGATTGCATGAGATTGATCCTCATGCAAAAGCCATCTTGTTTGGTTCCCGCGCTAGAGGTACAGAACATGAAGGAAGTGATTGGGATGTATTGATTCTTCTAGACAAACCAAAAGTTACGCTTCAAGATTACGATAAGTATTCTTATCCACTAAGAGAATTAGGCTGGGATATTGATGAAATCATCAACCCTGTACTTTTCTACCAAAAAGAATGGGAGGAGAACCATTATACCTTATTCAATCATAACGTAAATAAGGAAGGAATTGTAATATGAAAGAGGACAACTTACAGACACTGCCAGAACCGAGATTGTAAAGTACAGAATAGAAAAAGCCTACCGTACTTACCAAGAAGCTGTCGGTTCTATAAAAAATGGTTATGTCGAAACAGCAGCCAATCGTTTATACTATGCAGCTTACTATGCTGTTTCTGCTTTACTCATTTCTTATAAGTATGAAGCTAGTACTCATAATGGCGTAATCCAAATGTTTGGAAAAGTCTTTTTGAAAAACAACCTCATTGACAAAAAGTATGGCAAGACTTTCAATCAGCTTTTCTCCTTACGATTAACTGGCGACTATGAAGACCGTCATATTCTTGATATGGAAACAGAGGTACTTCCATTGGTTGAGCCAGCTAAGGAACTAATAGATTTAGTGTCAGAAATGGCTAAAAAGCAATTAAAAGAATTACCATTATAGAAACATCCTTCAGTAATTTCATTGAACATTCAAAGTATCAAAGAGTTTTGCTGAAGGATGTTTTCAATAACAAACTATTTATTTTGTCTCATTATCCAATATCCCCAACAATCAGCAATCAACTTGACCAATGTTTTTATGAATAACGTAAAGAACAATGAACAAATTGCAGTCAGCAAATAGACCCGAACTGACTGAATTCCTGATGTTTCAACAAATTGACAATAAGTCTTCAAGCCTTTAAAAGAAATTTGTTCTATCTTCTTGGAATCAGTATAACCAAATCCACTCATTGTTGTATAATCAGGTTGTGGATTAATTCCTATAAATCTCGTTGCACCTCCAAAATCAATCTCCAACTCATGTATTTCTCCTGAGTTTAAATTCATGCCTTCTGTATTCAGCTTAAAGTCATAATAGCATTGTTACAAAAACTACTGCACAACAACTGGCTTACGAGCGCACAACACGTGGCAGACAACCGCACAACAGCTGATGTGCGATTGCATAACAGCTGTTGTGCGGCTGACGATCCTATCTCTTACGACAATTTATCCTATCTCTTCAAACAACTATTTCTGTCTTTTCAAACAACCAATCACAGTATTTCCAAATTCTATCTGTATTTCTTTCCTCTTTTCTTCTTGATTCTCAGAATAATTATTTATCTTTGCGACATCAACCAGACAATAACGGGTGATAACAAGGACATATTATTCTTGCTGACATAATACTGAGAAAACGATGGCTATAAAATATGAAATACATTATCTTCCCAATGCTGGAGGAAACGAAGAGACACGCCGATTCGCCCATATCTTTGAGCAACCAGCGATGACAGACAAGCAGATGATAGAACGAATAGCCCAACATAGCTGTTTGGGAAAGGGAGAAGTGGCTACAGTCTTCATGCAACTGCGTGACATTATCGAAGAAGACCTGCAGGATGGAAAGCGTATCAACATCCCGGAAATCGGATACCTCTCACTCTCGGTAAATCTGGATATGGATGAACTGAAGCCTGACAGCAAGGTGAGAGCCGACTACGTTAGCGTAAGGGGCATCAAGTTCCGCCCCAATGAAGATCTGCTGAAACAGGTGAAGTATCATACTCATTTCGAGAAATCACAATATACTTCCCGCTCCTACCCTTTCTCTGAAGATACCTTGAAGGAGAAAATAAGAGAGTATATGAAAAGCCATCGCTCCATCAACCGCAGAACCCTGGAAATGGAATTTCATATCCGCAAACAGACTGCCCTCAACTGGTTAAAGCAACTGGAAAAATCCGGTTTTCTGATTAAAGAAGGTTCACGCAATGCTCCGGTTTATTTCCTGGCAGAAGAATAGAAGCCTGCATCAGAATTATCGGCTATAGCCATAGGAAATAGCCAGAAATCAAGCTTTTCGAAATCTACACCCTAAAGATAAAGTAATATGCCAAATAAAGAAGAAAAGAGAATAACTGAGCAGAGTTCGTTCTACGAACATCTCGAAAAGATGAGCGTGGCTGAACTCACCGCCCATATCAATGCTGAAAACCAGAAGGTGGCTCAGGCAATAGAAAAAGCATTACCAGCCATCAACCAACTGATTTCCGCCATCGAAGTGCAGCTGAAGAAGGGCGGAAGACTCTTCTATGCCGGTTGCGGAACAGGCGGAAGACTGGCTACACTCGATACCATCGAGGTGCAGAACACCTATGGCATTGACGGTTCACAGATACAGGCCATCTTCCCCGGAGGCATCGGCTGCCTTACCCAAACGAAGGAATCACGCGAAGATGATCTTGAAGACGGATGGCAGCAACTCTGCACCAAGCATATTTCAAAGCAAGATTTCGTGCTGGGCTTCTCGGCAAGCGGCACCACACCCTTTGTGCTCGCCATCCTGAAACATTGCAAGGAGGCAGGCATTCCTACGGGTTGCATCGTCAACAATCCCCACGCTCCCATCGCCCAGGCTGCAGATTATCCCGTAGAAGTCATCACGGGACCGGAATTTGTAACAGGAAGTACCCGCATGAAAGCCGGTTCATCGCAGAAGATGATTCTGGACATGATCAGCACTTCCCTTCAGATAAGGCAAGGACGGGTGGAAGACAACAAGATGGTGAACGCCAAGCTTATCAACCATAAACTCATCGACCGCGCCTGCCGCATCTTCATGGAACGCAATCCGGAATACACGAATTACGAGGAAGTGAAGCAACTGATACTGAAAGCAGGAAGCGTGAAGAAGGCGGAAGACCTGCTGAAGAGTAAAAACGATTTAGATGTTTAGATAGAGTTAAACAAGACTTCACCTTATATAAAAATAAGAACTATCAAGACTTCACCTTAATATAATAGGACAATATGGCAAAGAAAGCAATTGTAATGGGTGCCACTTCGGGCATCGGAATGGAAGTGGCAAAACTGCTTGCTGCAAAAGGATGGCAGGTAGGAATAGCCGGAAGAAGAATCGAAAGATTGCAGGCTCTGATTTTGCAGGGCGGAATCATCTGTTATCAGCAAATCGATGTGACTTCCGCCGAAGCACCTTCCCAGCTTCTCGAACTCATTGACAAGTTGGGAGGAATGGATCTGTACTTCCACAGTTCAGGCATTGGCTGGCAGAACAACTCGCTCGATATAGAAAAGGAGTTGAAGACTGTAGAAACCAATGGTTTGGGATTCACACGCATGATAGATACGGCATTCAACTGGTTGGTCCACCACCATAGTAGCCAGAAGGCCCGCATTGCCTGCATCACTTCCATCGCCGGAACCAAAGGTCTCGGTGCTGCCCCAGCCTATTCTGCCACCAAGCGATTCCAGAACCATTATCTCGAATGTCTTTCCCAACAGGCAAGAATGCGCCATCTCCCTATCTCCATCACGGATATCAGACCCGGATTTGTAAAGACAGACCTCATAGCAGGCAGTACTTATCCACTCCAGCTCCAACCAGAAGATGTAGCCAAGCACATCGTTCGTGCCATCGAAAAAGGAAAAGAAGTGAAAGTCATTGATTGGCGTTACGCTATCCTCGTGTTCTTCTGGCACCTCATCCCAAGAGGACTTTGGACCAGACTGAGAATCACAACCTGACGGTCGTAGCGATACCCCCCTAAAGCAGGAACGCTACGGCGTTAGCCCAATGACCGCAAGGTCAAATCCGTGAAATTCCGTGAATAATCCGTAGAGCAAGAATGTTCTGTAAACTCAGCGTAATCCGATGAACAAAACTATGAAAAACATGAAAATAATATGATTAAAATAAAAAGAGGATGTATCATGAACTTATGACACATCCCCTTTTTATTTTATTCAGGAATTATTCCCACTCAATTGTCGAAGGTGGTTTTGAAGAAATATCATAGCAAACGCGGTTTACACCTTTTACCTTATTGATAATCTCATTACTTACCTTAGCCATAAAGTCGTATGGCAGATGAGCCCAGTCGGCAGTCATTGCGTCAGTACTTGTTACGGCACGCAATGCAACAGGGTGCTCGTATGTACGCTCATCACCCATTACACCTACAGAACGAACAGTAGAAAGCAGTACAGTACCAGCCTGCCAGATCTGATCGTAGAGAGAAACCTCTATCTCGCCATTCTGCATGTCAGCAGGAACACCGGCAGCTAAGACACGACGAGCTTCCTCACCACTCAACTTCACCTTATATTCACGCAAACCACGGATATAAATATCATCAGCATCCTGGAGAATACGAACCTTCTCTGGAGTAATATCACCCAAGATACGAACAGCCAAACCAGGACCTGGGAATGGATGACGGGTAATCAGGTGCTCAGGCATACCCATAGAGCGACCTACTCGACGAACCTCGTCCTTGAACAACCATTTCAAAGGCTCGCACAACTGGAGATTCATCTCCTTAGGAAGACCACCTACATTATGATGACTCTTGATCACCTTACCCGTGATATTCAAACTCTCGATACGGTCTGGATAGATAGTACCCTGAGCCAACCACTTCGCACCAGTCTGCTTCTTAGCCTCAGCATTGAACACCTCCACGAAGTCGCGACCGATAATCTTACGCTTCTTCTCTGGGTCTGTTACACCAGTCAAGTCAGTGAAGAACTTCTCAGAAGCATCCACGCCAATCACGTTCAAGCCCAAGCACTTGTAATCTTCCATAACATCACGGAACTCATTCTTGCGGAGCATACCGTGATCCACGAAGATACAGGTCAGGTTCTTGCCGATAGCCTTGTTGAGAAGAACAGCAGCAACACTTGAGTCAACACCACCGGAAAGGCCGAGGATAACCTTATCATCACCCAACTGCGCCTTCAACTCAGCCACAGTAGTCTCAACAAAAGAGTCAGCGCTCCAATCCTGCTTGCTACCGCAGATATCAACCACGAAGTTCTTCAGCAACTGTGTACCCTGCAAAGAGTGGAACACCTCTGGGTGGAACTGAACAGCCCATACAGGCTGCTTGGTAGAAGCGTATGCAGCATACTTCACATTAGCAGTAGAAGCAATGCACTTGTAATCCTCTGGGATGGCAGTGATAGTATCACCATGACTCATCCATACCTGCGAGTTCTCTACGAAGCCCTTGAACAAAGGATTCTCCACATCGAAATGCTCCAAGTTGGCACGTCCATACTCACGGCTGTCTGCAGCCTCAACCTTACCACCCTGAGCGTAAGAGAGGAACTGAGCACCATAGCAGATACCGAGCACAGGGATGCGTCCGATAAACTGGCTCAAATCAACCTTGAAAGCTTCCGGATCATGAACGGAGTAAGGACTACCGCTCAAGATGACACCAATCACAGATGGGTCATCCTTTGGAAACTTGTTGTAAGGCATAATCTCGCAGAAGGTATCAAGTTCACGAACACGACGACCAATCAGCTGCGTGGTCTGTGAACCGAAATCCAAAATAATAATCTTCTGTTGCATATTGTCTAATTTATAATTTATAATTTACAATTTATAATTCCTTCAGGAACTCCTCCGCCTCTTTCAGCGTTTCCTGCTTTCCCACATCCATCAACTTGAGGTCGTTTTTCACGTACCCCTCAATGCGCACCTTGTCACAGTTTCTGAGATAGAAGTCCATGATAGGGAACTTATCTGGTTCTTCTTCCATCAGCGGGAAGATAGTTGGAGCCACCATGTGAATACCGGAGAAAGCATACTTCTCATATTTTTTAGGGTCAAGATGCTGATAAGGACTCTTCACCTCACCCGTTTCAATATTCGTCCAACCCACCAGTCTCATCGTAGCATCAAAGAGAAGATAGCGCTTGGTCTTGCGTTCACTTACCAAGAGTCGGGCTGCCAATGGAGGTTCCTCAGCATCAGAAACCGAAGTTTCCAATAAATCCAGAGTCTCCATCTGATAGAACTTCTTCAGATCCACATTACTGAGAATGTCCACATTATGTATCAGAACAGGCTCATGAGAATCAAAGAGAGGCCAGGCTTTCCGGATACCTCCACCCGTTTCGAGCAACTTATCCGTTTCATCGCTGATGCGGATGTCCATGCCGAAATTGTCATTCTCCTTGAGATAATCTGTAATTTGATTTGAAAAATGATGCACGTTCACTACAATGCGAGTGAAACCTGCATCCTTCAGTTGAAAGATGACACGTTTGAGCAAAGGTTCTCCCCCCACCCTTACCAAGGCCTTCGGAATACGGTCGGTAAGAGGCTTCAGGCGAGTGCCCAAACCTGCTGCGAATATCATTGCTTGCATCATTGCCAAATAGCTATCGTTTAATGTGCGTGCAAATTTACTAACTTTTTGCGATATAGCCAAATTTGCACGCCAAATATTATTGTTTTGCAGGCAAAACCTGCTCTATCTTCTGTTCCCGATGACAAATTCTTACCTCCACACCAAACTTTTCATGGATATGCTCGGCAAGATGCTGGGCTGAATAAACACTGCGATGCTGACCGCCTGTACAACCGAAACAGAACATCAGGGAGGTGAAACCACGCTGAATATAGCGATTCACATGATGATCGGCAAGCGCATAGACATGATCCAGGAACTTCAGGATTTCCCCATCATCCTCTAAGAATCGAATCACAGGCTCGTCCAGTCCCGTCAATTTCTTATAAGGTTCATATCTGCCCGGATTGTGCGTGCTGCGACAGTCGAAGACATAACCGCCTCCATTGCCAGAAGGATCCTCTGGAATACCTTTTTTGAAAGAGAAACTGAAAACCCTAACCACCAGCGGACCCTTGCCGTCATACTTGGAGAAAGTAGCCGGACCATCCTGTGGATGCGAAATATAGATATTGTTGTCCGTTGTCTTATATCCGTCAGCACGGTTGACTGCCGCACTTTCGATACGGGCAAACTGCGGCAATTCGGTCAGTCGGCGCAACATATCCATCATATAAGGATAAGGGAACACCTTTTCCCCCATCTTCAGGAGATCACGCAGATTCTGGATGGCAGGAGGTATGCTTTCTAAGAAATGCTTCTTGCGTTCGAAATATCCCCTGAAACCATAAGCGCCCAATACCTGAAGGGTACGGAAGAGAACAAAGAGACTCAGGCGATTGACGAAATGACGGACAGATGGAACTTCCGTATAATGCTTGAGCGACTGGTAATATTCCCATACCAGTTCCCGTCTCAACTTGAATGAATATTGAGCAGAAGCCTGCCACAGGAAAGAAGCCAAATCATAATAGAACGGTCCCTTACGGCCACCCTGGAAATCAATAAAGTATGGATTTCCTTCTTTGTCAAGCATGATATTTCTCGCCTGGAAGTCACGATAGAGGAAACAGTCCATCGGTTCAGAAGTCAGATCCTTGGCAAAAAGTCGGAAGTTAGCTTCCAATTTCAGTTCATGGAAATCCAGATCAGTAGGTTTCAGAAAACAATACTTGAAATAATTCAGGTCGAAAAGCACACCATCCACATCAAATTCCGGCTGCGGATAACAATTCTCCCACTCCAGTCCACGTGCCCCACGCAATTGGATGTTAGGCAATTCACGAATGGTCTTGATCAGAAGATCCTTTTCCTTCTGATTATATCTGCCACCCGCATCTCTACCACCCTTGATGGCATCAAAAAGAGACACACTACCCAGGTCTGTCTGAATATATCGGAGTTCATCATCGCTGACAGCTAAGATTTTCGGCACAGGCAATTGCCTGAGATTGAAATGATTAGCCAGATACACAAACGCATGATCCTCGTCACGGCTGGTACCGATGACGCCCACCACCGTTTCACCACTTTGCTGGGTAATACGGAAATACTGGCGATTACTCCCCTGTCCAGCCAACTTAACTACGTTGGCAGGTTCTTCACCCTTCCATTGCTTATAGAGTTCTATTAACTTTTCCACCCTTGATTATTTCTATGTTATTTGATCAAAATTCACGCAAGAGCCAGTCCCGGGCTACTTGTCCTCATCATTCTCTTGCAGTTTACGGCGCTTACGCTTATCATCTATTTGCTGGGCGAAATTATCCCCCACAAAAAGAATCAACAACACACCCAAAGTAGCAAGGAATGAATTCAGAGAAGTCATTCCCAATGCAACCTTAGTAATATATATCAGTCCACCTATCACGATCAGGAAGACCAGCATTTTTTTCCAATCAATATTTCTCATGCTGCAAAGTTAATACTTTTTGCGGAAAACACAAAGGAAAACGAAAGAAAAGGGCACAAAAAAAAATCGGATGTCTCACGACAACCGATTTCCAAAAAACAAACTACTTAAAAACTAATCTACTAAAACAAATCAAAAAAAATATCTTTGTCGGCTCAAAGCCGATACTTTTCTTTTCACGTTGCAAAGATACACAAAATATCAATAACGTGCAAGTATTTTTGCAGAAAAATGCAGCAAGAAGTGCTAAAATACCTAAAAATGGGGATAATTCGTAAGAATCATCCCCATTTTGTTATTTGTAGTTTACATTTTAGCTACTTAAATACAGTTTCTGATATTTGCCGCATCATCTACCGTGAAATGCTTCTTCTGCAGAAAAATACATCTTCAGCAGAAAAATACGTCTTTTTCTGTCAGACACTGCTTTTTCTATCAGATGCTTTTTACATCATGCCACCCATACCAGGTGCAGCTGCTGGAGCAGCAGGAGCTGGCTCAGGTTTATCAACCAACACGCACTCTGTAGTCAAGAAAAGACCAGCGATAGAAGCCGCATTCTCCAAAGCCACACGCTCTACCTTAGCAGGGTCAACGATACCAGCCTGACGCATATCCTCGTAAACATCCTTGCGGGCATTGTAACCGAAGTCACCTTCACCCTCGCGTACTTTATTAACAACTACAGAACCCTCGCCACCTGCGTTAGCAACAATCTGACGGAGAGGCTCCTCGATGGCACGCTCAACGATGCGGATACCCGTAGTCTCATCAGCGTTATCACCCTTCATATCCTTCAAAGCCTCAAGAGCACGGATATAAGTAGTACCACCACCAGCAACGATACCTTCCTCGATAGCAGCACGAGTTGCGCAAAGAGCATCATCTACACGATCCTTCTTCTCCTTCATTTCCACCTCAGAGTTGGCACCTACATAGAGGACAGCCACACCACCGGCTAGCTTAGCCAGACGTTCCTGAAGTTTCTCCTTGTCATAAGAAGACTTAGTATTCTCAATCTCGTTCTTGATCTGAGCTACACGATCCTGGATGTTAGCTTTCTCGCCATGACCATTCACAATCGTAGTATTATCCTTGGTGACAGTAACCTTGTCAGCAGAACCGAGCATATCCAATGTAGCCTGTTCCAACTTCAAGCCCTTCTCCTCAGAAATAACAACACCACCAGTCAAGATAGCAATATCTTCCAACATTGCCTTGCGACGGTCGCCGAAGCCTGGAGCCTTCACAGCACAGATCTTCAAACCGCCACGCAAACGGTTAACAACCAAAGTAGTCAAAGCCTCAGAATCAACATCCTCAGCGATAACCAACAAAGGACGACCGCTCTCAGCAGCAGGCTGGAGGATAGGCAAGAACTCCTTCAAGTTAGAAATCTTCTTATCATAGAGGAGGATGTATGGGTTATCCATTACGCACTCCATCTTATCAGCATCAGTCATGAAGTAACCGCTCAAGTAACCACGGTCGAACTGCATACCCTCTACCACACCGATATTGGTATCACGGCTCTTGCTTTCCTCGATTGTGATCACACCATCCTTAGAAACCTTGCGCATAGCGTCAGCCAAGAGCTTACCGATCTCAGCATCATTGTTGGCAGAAACAGTAGCCACCTGCTCAATCTTATCGTAGTTGTCATCTACCTGTTCAGCATGCTCCTTGATGAAAGCAACGACAGCAGCCACAGCCTTGTCGATACCACGTTTCAAGTCCATAGGATTAGCACCAGCAGTAACGTTCTTCAAGCCCTCAGTCACGATAGCCTGAGTCAGGATAGTAGCAGTAGTAGTACCATCACCCGCATCATCACCAGTCTTGCTGGCAACACTCTTAACGAGCTGAGCACCTGTATTTTCAAACTTATTCTCCAACTCTACCTCCTTAGCAACGGTAACACCATCCTTAGTAATCTGAGGAGCACCAAACTTCTTTTCGATTACCACGTTACGTCCCTTAGGACCGAGAGTTACCTTCACTGCGTTAGCCAACTGATCGACACCCTTCTTCAAGAGGTCGCGAGCATCCATATTGTATTTAATATCTTTAGCCATAATATTTTCTTTCTAATTTAAATATCAGCAAAAAGCCCTTTTTTACCTTTAAAAGCAAGAAGCTTTTTTACCTTTTTACTTTTTTACCTTTAAAAGATTTACTCTTCTACCACAGCGAGCACATCGCTTTGGCGCATCATCATATACTTCGTACCACCAAATTCAAGTTCAGTACCAGCATATTTTCCGTAAAGAACGGTATCGCCCTCTTTAAGAATCATCTCTTCATCCTTCGTACCCTTACCTGTAGCAACAATTTTACCACGTTGTGGTTTTTCCTTTGCTGTATCAGGGATAATGATTCCACCTACTTTTTCCTCGGCTGGTGCAGGAAGTACCAGCACTCTGTCTGCTAATGGTTTAATATTCATGATTCTATATTTTTTAATTGTTATGACATATGATTGCGTTTACACCGGAATCAGACCCGATGCTTCACACCCACGACATATACGAAAAATGTGCCAAACCAGAAAGGCTGACACATTGACACTCTTAGATACTGACATTTTTACATAAACGCAGCATATCTTTACTTTTTTCAGAAATTTCAAGCATTTTATTTTTTCATTCGGGATATTCTTCTTAATTTTGCCATCGGAAAGAATCATATACATTATTAATATATAATATACAGCAATAAAATTATGGATTACAATATGATAGGCACCGCATGGTCGCTCCTTCCCCCTATCGTTGCCATTGCACTGGCTCTGAAAACGAAGGAAGTTTATTCTTCACTCTTCATCGGCATCATCTTAGGAGCCGTAGAATACTGCATATCTATGGGTACGGGCTTAGACGGATTTCTCGTCCATCTCACCAACCATACCGTCATAGAAGGAGACGAAACCAAAGGATACGGACTGATACATTGTCTCTCAGACCCATGGAATGTCGGCATCCTGATATTTCTGGTATTATTGGGATCCATCGTATCCCTGATGAACAAGGCTGGAGGTTCAGCAGCATTCGGCAGATGGGCATCCAAGCACGTGAAGACCAAGATGGGGGTTCAGATAGCCACCATCCTGCTGGGCATACTCATCTTTATCGACGATTACTTCAACTGTCTCACGGTAGGTTCAGTGATGCGCCCTATCGCCGTTCGCAATGGCGTGACCAAGGAAAAATTAGCTTATCTTATCGACTCCACGGCAGCACCCGTCTGCATCATCTCCCCAATCTCCAGTTGGGCTGCAGCAGTTTCCGGTTTCGTTTCTGGAGGAGAGAACGGACTCGCCCTCTTCTGCAAGGCCATTCCTTTCAATTTCTATGCCTTCTTTACCATCCTCTTCATGTTTGGTATAGTTTGGTTAGACTTTGATTTCAAGGCGATGAGCAAATACGATGCCCGACTGAAGGAATGGTATGAAAGAACCAATGGAGGAAAGCTCGACGAAGTGAGCGGCACCAAACTGCACATCGTAGAACATGGTGTGGGAGCCAAGAAGGGCGAAGAAGCAACAGCCAGCAAAGGTTCCGTAGCCGACCTTGTGATACCGATAGTCCTGCTCATCATCTTTTGCATGACGGGCATGGTATATTCCGGCGGATACTTTGATGCAACCAGCGACAACTACCATCATTTCGTAGATGCCTTCGCTGCAAGCAATGCCTCTGTAGGACTGGTCATCGGTTCATTAGGTTCCTTCATCCTGACCATCATCCTCTTTGTATCCCGCAAGACATTAGCGTTTACCGATGCCATGAGTAGCCTCATCAAAGGCTTCGAGGCGATGGTACCAGCCATACTGATCCTTACATTGGCGTGGACGTTGAAGAGCATGACCGACTCATTGGGAGCAGCAGAATACGTATCAGGCGTAGTAGCCAACAGTGCAGCCGGACTGCAGCAACTCTTACCAGCCATCATCTTCATCGTGGCAGCATTCTTAGCCTTTGCCACAGGCACCTCATGGGGAACCTTCGGCATACTGATTCCAATCTGCATCGCAGTATTCCCAGCCGCCGAGCCGCTTCGCATCATCTCCATTTCAGCATGTATGGCAGGAGCAGTGTGTGGAGATCATATCTCCCCAATCTCCGACACCACCATCATGGCAAGTGCCGGCGCCGAGTGCAAGCATGTGCATCACGTATCCTCCCAGTTGCCTTATGCCCTCACGGTAGCCACGGTATCCTTCATCACCTTCCTGGTAGCAGGTTTCACCCAACAGTTGGGCATATTCGGCAGTGCTGTCGTATCATGGATATGCGGCATCAGCTTATTGGCAGGAGCCCTCTATGTATTGAAAAAGAAGTTCTAATCCCTTACCACCACACATTCCTCCAGCCTCAACACCCCTTCAGCAAGCCGGTTCTCACCATACGTGAGGTGAAACTTATCGAGGAATTTTTGGGCGAACCAGCACACTCTATTGAAGATGTGCTTTAATGAACTCTCATGATGCGCATCGTTAGGTGCTAATGATGCGCTTTTATAAGTGCTAATGATGCGCATCATTAAGGTGCATAAAAGCGCTTCGTTAGGTTGCTATAAAGAACGACATTCAACGACACACTTCGACAGTAACCATCTATATTTCCCTACACTCTCTGGATATCATATATAATAAATAATTGCGACAATATGAAAATAAATTGGGAAAAGGAGGGGATTATCGGATTTTATTTATATTTTTGCCATGTGATTCAGAATTCTAATTATTTTTTTGGGGCAACTAAAAGATAAATTGTTATGAGAAAAAGATTACTACATTGGACACTGGCGATTGTCGCAGCTGTCCTGCCAGCCATTCCATCTCTGGCACAAATTCCTGATGGATATTACAACTCGCTCAAAGGTAAGAAAGGAGCAGAACTGAAAACGGCCATATACAATATCATCAAAGACGCTAAGGTTCTTGAATATGGTAGTGGAAAGGGGCATACCTGGTGGGGATTCTGGGATACTGACCGGGATGAGCGTGGCTATTTCATCGACCGCTACTCTGCTGAGAAAGAATGGGTGAAATCTACTTCACAAGGTGCTGTGGGGGCAGGAATGAATATCGAACATTCCTTCCCGAAGAGCTGGTGGGGAGGTGCCACTTGCCAAGCTTATAAAGACCTCTACAACCTCATGCCATGCGAGAAAACAATTAATACCACAAAAAATAATTATCCGATGGGTACCGTTGTGAGTGGAGACAAGGGTAATGGCTGGACAAAGGTTGGAAAAGGCAATGATGGTAAATGGTATTGGGAACCTGCTTCCCCTTGGAAAGGCGACTTTGCACGTGGTTATATGTATATGGCAACCACCTACCAAAACTACAACTGGAGTGGTACCCAAGCTCATCAGATTCTACAACAAGGTGCCTACCCTACCCTGCTACCATGGGCTTACAAGCTGTTTATCCTGTGGGCTAAGGGCGACAAGCCTGATGCGCTTGAGATAAAACGCAACGAGGATGTCTATCAGATACAGGGCAACAGAAACCCATACGTGGATTTTCCTAACCTGATGGAATATGTATGGGGCGACAGCATCAACTATGCCTTCGATCCGGAAAAAACCATGAAATCCACCGACTATAAGGATGGTGAAGGTGGAGACGGAGGTACCATCACTCCTTCTCCTGACGAACCTGATTACATCTACAGTGCCGACTTTACCAGTGGAAAAGGTGGCTGTACTGAAAAGATTGTTAAGAATGAAAGCAGTAACACCTCCATCTGGAAACAAGACAGTCAATTTGGTTGGAAAGGAACTGCTTACTCAGGAGGAAAGAACCATGTCGCAGACGCTTATCTTTTCTTGCCGGAAATCGATCTGACGGACTACAGACATGCCACCCTGACCATCAATCAGGCCATCAATTTCGCCAAGGGAAATGCTTTGAAATATCTCTCTGTAGAGGCAACGGTGATAGATTCGGAAACCGGCGAGGATATCGTCAGCAAATTACCTGACTTAGCTGTTCCGAGCAAAGACAGTTGGGATTTTGCAAACTATGACTTGGATCTGTCTCAATACTGTGGCGGCAAGGTGAAACTCGCTTTCCACTATACAAGCGATAACGAGATCGGTCCATACTGGGATATCAAGAAACTGAATATCACAGGCACCAAGGTTCCTACTGGCATCAACACTCCTGTCATCACAACCGACAACCGCGGTGAGATTGATTTCAACCTGCCATACCAGATTTTCACTATCGATGGAAGACAGATGACATCCACCTCCGGAATGAAGGGTGTCGTGATCATCAAACAGGGAAATGCGACTCGCAAGTTGATCAGATACTAAACTGAAATATTAAATTTAGATATGAAAAACTAAAGATAAAGCGTACTAAATGTGTAGCCAAAAGCTTGCATTTAGTACGCTTTTCCGTTAAAAGTTGCAAAATAGAAGAAAAAAGATTTCTCGAAATTTGTAATATTGGAAAAATTACAATATCTTTGCAAAGAAGTTAGGAATAAGATTATTAACTTTTAAACAGATACATTATGAAAGAATTAAAAGGAACAAAAACAGAAAAGAACTTACAGGAAGCATTCGCAGGTGAGTCACAGGCTCGTAACAAATATACATACTTTGCTTCCAAGGCAAAGAAAGATGGTTATGTTCAGATAGCTAACATCTTTGAGGAGACTGCTGCTAACGAGAAAGAACATGCCAAGTTGTGGTTCAAGTATTTGGAGGGCGGTGCTATCCAGGATACTGAGAAGAATCTGGAAGCTGCAGCCAATGGTGAGCACGATGAGTGGACTGAAATGTATCCACGCATGGCAAAAGAGGCTCGCGAGGAAGGTTTCGAGGAAATTGCAGCCAAGTTTGAAATGGTTGCTGAAATCGAGAAGCATCATGAGGAGCGTTATCGCAAGCTCTTGAAGAATGTAAAGGACAAGCTCGTCTTCTCTCGTGATGGCGATTGCATCTGGCAGTGCTCTAACTGCGGCCATATCGTAGTTGGCAAGCAGGCTCCTGAGGTTTGCCCAGTTTGCAACCACCCTCAGAGCTACTTCCAAATTGAAGCAAGGAACTATTAAAGGTAAAAAAGTAAAAAGGTAAAAAGACTTTTTTACCTTTTTACCTTTAAAAAGGGGATCTGAATACGATAGAAAGTGGCACCATAACCGCACCAGTACCCCAAAGCACCTCTGACATTTGACTTGAGATTGGTGCTGACGGGGACGAGGGGAACACGGGAGAGGGCTGCCAAATCTTCAAAACTGCGCCAATACTCATAAGAGGTAGAATCGAGCGTGGCAAACTTCACACGCACCATTTCTCCTTCATGAAAATATGGATCCCTGTTCTTGATCAGGTTGGAACGACCTCTGCGAACGGAAACTTTCCCCTCCGCACCTATCATTCCGGCATTCATCAATCCCAATTCCGCAGAAAGAAATTCCTTATCCTTTCCCATCACTTGGGAAAAGAGTTTGCATCGCTGCTTGCAACTTGTGTAAGCATAAATCTGATACAAACTGTCCACCATCGCCTGCTCTACATGAAAACTGTCGATAACTACCGGCTCCGGAATGGTCGTTGTAGCCTCTGCCACCTGTCCATCAGGTGTCTCTACTCTTAATGTATATTCCTTACCTATCTCGCCCCGCATATCATAAGTGGTATAGACGAAAGGTGGGAAATAATTGCGATCATACCTGCCCACCATGGTCTCTGTACGGGTACCGTCGGAGATGGTTACCTTTGCCCAGCGCTCCAGATAGTTGGAAAGACTATCGAGCATCAGTTCATTCTTGCTCAGATAAACCGTATTGGTTAACTTTACCTTCGGGAAATCGCCTGCATCTATCCAGCCCTCCACCACAAGAAGCTTATCGGTAGAGGTCTCCACATGATCATAACAACTGCTCAGCAGACAGCAGTTCTGCAGGATGAAAACCTGCAAGCAGCCCACTGAGAGAAGCCATTTCCCTGCAAAATATCTTAATTTTTCCTTCATATCTAAAAAACAGATCATCGTGTTTAAAACTTATAATAGTAATTAATAGATGGCATGATTGGCATCAGGAAACGGAACACTCCATATCTGACATGACCATCATACACCTTGATGCGATAAAACAAATCATTCTTATGGAGCGTAGCATTATAGAGCGAGAGATTGATTCCACTCCTGCGGTCGCCCCTGTTGACGAAATCATAACTTGCCGACAGATCGAGTCGGATATACGGATTCATTCTTGCTGCATTATGTTCACCATATTCCGTCAGGAGATTATTGGACACCAGGTAGGCATAGTTGATATGGGTATAGGGAGTGCCTGAAGCTACCACTAATGTACCGCCAAAGCTCCATCTGTTACCGAGATGATAGGTGGCTACTGCATTCAGTTCATGGATGCGCTCGTGATTGGCAGGAAACCAGCCCTGATAATTTCCATCATCATACTTTCTCCTGGCTCTTCCCCACGAGTAACTCAACCAGCCCGTCAACTTTCCCCTCCTCTTTTCCAGCAGCAGATTGAAACCATAGTTGCAACCTTTGCCATAGAGCAACGAACCGTCCAGGGAATAGGAGGAATAGACGATGTCAAAGACATTGCCCGTATTTTCTATCTGATGTTTCAGCGACTTGAAATAGATTTCCGTACTCAGGCGGTATTCTTTGTCGAAAAGCCAGAACTCGCCCTGCAAAGAGGCATTATAGGAATACTGGGGACGGCGCAGACTATCGGCTGAAAGCCAAAACTCGGATGGCAATCCGGACGAGGAGAACCCTGTCTGGAACAGATATTGGCGATGAATGCCCACATGCAGGCTCAACTTACTTTGGGATGTAAGATTCCAAAGGAGTTTGAAGTTAGGTGACAAACCGTAATAACGGGTCTGATGATGATAAAGACTCGCCCGCAGACCCAGTTCGCAAGAGAGATTCGCCGCTAACGGTTGACGATAGAGAGCATAAGCACTCGACTCCACGGAAGACTGTGTAGGTTGAGCAGGAATATCATTGGCAAACTCTCCCTCCAGAGAGATCTTCTGCGGTTGGAAATCATGTCTGATTACTTCCAAACCTCCTTTCAGATTTCCCCATTTCACATCCCCCTTATAGCCTATATCATAGATCCAAGAACGCAAGCCCACATCAAAAGAAAGTTCGTCAACTCCTATCCGATTGGCGTAACGGGAGTAATACAGCATCTGTTCGGAACTCACATTTCCCCATTTCGAATACCAATGCAGTGCAGCCATCGTATTGTTCCACCGCAGTTTAGCATTCAATCCATAGTCAGCCTGGGTGAGTTTCACATGATCATATCCCCAATAAGCCTCCCATTTCAGTACATGATGGGCATTGAGTTGGGTGATGAAAGAAAAATTGTAGTCAGAGAAATCATAGTTGACCCTATCTCCCTCCACTTCGAGCCATTTGGAATAGAGCAGGTTGAGATAGGCAGCACGGGCAGAAAGCAAGAGCAGGGAGCGCTTGCCTACGGGCAACTTGAGGGTGCCCTGAGAGGACATCGGGCCGACAGAAATTTCACCATGGACGGCTTTCATCTGCATACTGTCCTCGCCCAAGATCCAGGTAGGTGTACGCAAATCCAAGCTTCCACCGAGACGATTGGGGAAGTCGGCTGAAGAAGAAGACTTGCGCAGACTCATGTCATTGAAATGTCCGGCATTGAAGACGGAGAAGAAGCCTAATAGATGAGCTGCATTATAGACAGGAGCCCCACCGATGGAAACGAAATTGTGGGAATTGTCGCATCCCTGAATATGAAGTCCGGCATCATATTCAGAATTGGTCTGCACACAAGGCAACAGTTGGGCATAGTGCATCGGGTCCGCATTGCCGAGAATACGGGGCATATCGTCCATCAGACTCATATTGATGACGCTGGCACCCTCTATCTCCTTGAGCGAAGAACGCACTTTCTTTCCGGTGATTTCAACTCCCTGGAGCTGATAATGATGAAGAGGGTGTGTCATAAGTCTGTGACGCACCCCTTTTTATTTTTTGCCTTTTCAC
>OGIG01000628.1_pt1 | contig 29923 bp, 33 predicted proteins | sample 1571601 | NCBI WGS metagenome assembly OGIG01 (sample SAMEA2581953, study PRJEB24529) | metagenome | biome: Human gut stool | place: China | collected 2011 | reverse complement strand
AATATACAGAAACACACAAAAAAAAGGGTGCGTCACAGACTTATGACACACCCTCCGTGTGTCCAACATTGGCTATAAGCACCAGCAATGGTGCTTCTGTCACCAACCTCAACGCTTGATGTTAAATCAAACAAATGTCGACTTACTATCTTTGCTCTCTCATGCATCAATAATCGAGGTGTACTATAGGTTTGATTTTTGCACAAACTGGTAAATCTATTACAATTCAAAATGGTTGATCTGCTTTCCATTATCCAATCAAAGTGCCCCCTTTGCTATATTAAGATGTCCAATTCTCGCATAGTCGTGTAATTTCAAAGACTTACTCCTTATTATATTAAAGTGGCCTATATTTGCACTTTTTGCCATTTGAAAGTCATCAACCAATATTAAAGAGAAGCCACAACTACCCCCCCCGAAAATATATTTTAACAATTTAGAAGGAAGCTATAAAAGCAATCCCGCACGTATATATTTATTCATCTAAGTTCAATAATTTTTTAAAAATACTTGTATAAGATTCTGTTACTTGAGATTCAGTGTACTTTTTTATTTTTTGATCAAACTTAGTGTACTCAACTGTTATACTATTGGTTGTATACCTATCAAAGAGTGATACCAAATTTTTACAATTATCTGTATTAAAGCACCAACTGATACCATCTACTTGCAGCTCTTTCAATCCGCCATTATCAGACATAAAGACTGGACAATGTGAAGCATATGCCTCAATTACAACCCTACCAAAAGGTTCATCCCAAAGCGATGGAACCACAAGCAAATCAATTTGTCTAAAGAAATCAATCTGTTTCTGTTTACCGACAAACACCACTTGTGGCAGAGCATATTTAGTCTTTAATGAATCTACATAGCTTTTGTTGCCTGTACCTGCAATCAATATTTTATATTGCTTCGACAACTTCGATTCCATAAAAGCATCTATCATAAACTCAATGCCCTTTTCTGGAGAAAGACGACCGATATACCCAATGCAATATGTTGCTTCTTTACTGTCAACTTGTAAGAAATCTACACTATTAGGAATAGTTTTAACTATCTTCGCATTTCTAAAATATCCAAAGCGAATATGTTTTTCCCTGATAAAATCGCTGATTCCCACTAAAGCATCAACTTTCTGAGACATTTTCTTTTTAACAGCAGAATATGAGCGACAAATAAGGCATTGTTTTTCACACGATTGAGTGCCTTTTATCATCGTCTGTTGCGGACATAACAAATAATAGTCTCTTAAAGTATGCACTATTGGGATATTCAGTTTATGAGCAATATTCCAAACCATAGTAGATAAACCACATAAATTACTTGTATTTATAACATCAGGTTGAAAGCTGCACAAAATTTTTTTTATATCAGCCTCATAAAGAGGGTTATAAATATCAATCAAATGCCACAACGATTTTCTTAATATTGATTTCTCCCTTTGAGGATAGCGCCAATAAATATTTCGATTTTTAATTCGATATACATGTACCCCATCCAATATTTCCTCTTTATATGAATTGCCTGTTGTTATAACAGCCACTTCATTGCCTTGAGCTACAAGTCCTTTTGCCAGCAATGAAATAGAAATCTCTGCTCCTCCTAAAATATAGGGAGGATATAAAGTGCATATTATTACGATTTTCATTTCTGTATAATTTTTGCAGGTAATCCAACTGCTGTTGCATTGGCCGGAACATCTGAAAGAACTACAGAATTTGCTCCGACTTTTGCACCATTTCCTACATGAACAGAGCCTAAAATCTTGGCTCCTGCACCTATCAATACATTATTATCTATTATAGGATGCCATTCATTACCTCTTGCACCTATGGTAACCTGCTGATAAATCTTTACGTGATCTCCAATAATGGCACATGGGTGAATAACGACGCCTAAACCAAAATGCGGCAAGGAAAGTCTTTTACCAATCGTAACCGTACATGGAATATCACAACTAAACACAAAACGATTAAGCCAATATAAAACTTTAGCTAAACGTTTAAAACCATTCTTATAACATTTTAAATAAAACAAAATGTATCTCACATACAAATCCTCCCTTTCTTCGGGGGGGGTAATTTTATTTGTCAGTAATTGCTTTTTCATAAATCGATAACAAATTGTCTTTTTCTATATTTATATCATAATGATGCGCCTTAAGTTTGTCTTTAACAGATATCTTTTTATAACCTAGAATTTTTTGATTAATTGCTCTAGCCCATACAATAGGCTCTTCTGTGATATCAAGATAATGAATATATTGAGAAACATTCGTATCTTCATAAGGTACAGTATAACGCGAGGTAAAAGTCATTAATGCTGCAGCTTGTGCTTCAATCAAAACAATACCTAATCCTTCCCATAACGATGGCAACAATAATCCATCCATTGCCATCATCAATGAAGGAATATCATTACGGGAACCTAAATATAAAATATAATCTCTTATATGCAGTTGATCTGCTTTCTCGAAGAACTCTTCTTTTTGCTCTCCATCTCCGGCTATAAGCAACAGTGCATTATTATTTAGCTCTAAAATATTTTTAAATATTTCCAATATATAGAATACATTTTTTTGTCTCGTGAATCGTCCTACAAACCCCAAGACAATTCTATCATCTATATTAAGCTGTTCTCTATATTGCTTTCTTGTAGAAGGATTATAGTTAAACTTATCAATATCTATTGCATTATGCAAAACTATACCTTCCTTATTTCCAAAAAGGCCTATCAACGCATCCTTACTACATCCTAACCTTAATGTTGCAACAGTATTCAATAAGTAACGCAAACACTTATGCAGAATCTTGGTATAGGGTAAAAAAGCCATGTGTGCATGCGCTATCCTTACCTTTACACCTGCAGCCAATGCTATCGAAAGATAGACTGCTGAAGCCAATTCTATGTGTGAGTGTACAACATCATAATGACCATTCTTAATAAGTTTATAAAGAAAAGGAATTCTGCCAACATATTTCTTAGGCATATAATATACTTGGCAACCCAAATTCTCAAACTTTTGCTTGTAAGTATGCTCTACTTTACTTGGAATTGCGACAAAATCAAACTGTATTTTTTCTCTATCCATCCGAGAATAATAGTTATACAATAATGTCGGAACTCCTGTAGCAGCCAAACTTGTTACTATATGCAAGACTCTAATCATAGTTATAACTTATTTGCTTTTTACACGATTATATTCTTCCAAGAATACGTCCTTAGGAGACATCTTTAATGAAATAGCTTGCAACACTTTCTTGTAAATATACAAATAATCCTGTCGATGATCGGTTTGATGTATTGCATTCATAAAGTTCATTACACCATACTTAAGATGCAACAGACTTTTATATACTGTTTGCTTTATTATATTATCACAATAGAAAATATAATTGCCTAAAAATGTTGCACATGTCGTAGCATAAAATAACTTAGTCTTTTTAGACGAAACTCCATGGTAATGAACGATACAAGTGTTGGCATCAGTATAGCATGCCCCCCCTTCTTTGTTAATTCGTGTTGAAACCGCTATATCCTCAGGACTAAAAAAGTATCTTTCATCAAAAAAATCAATTTTTCTAAAATCTGCAGTTTTTATTAGAAATGCAGCTCCAGAAACATTATAAGTTTTAAAGATACCACTTCCGTTTTCAAAAATAGACTTAGAGAGCTTATGGATACCACAGGTGGCTAGAATAAAAGTTAGGAAATCAAATTTTCTAATTCCACAGAACTGTGTCGCTCCATTTCCGAGCAATAGCTTTGGAGCCATTATTGTTGCTTTTGAAGTCTCCTTATATGCCTCCAAAAGCTTATCCAGAACCGGTTCCTTATATTCTGTATCATCATTCTGTATAAAAACAAATTCTGACGTTACTTGCTTTAGAGCTAAATTGTTATTCTCAGAAAAACCTCGTATCTCATTGCTCTCAACGATAACAACTTGAGGATATTTCGTTTTCAACTCTGCTAAATTTTCCTTAGAGAACATATAGGCAACTACATATATTTTATGCTTACACTTCGTATATTTCTCTATACTAGGTATACATATATTCAAGTTGTCCATACGATTCATGGAAACTATTACTATACTTACTTCATCCTTCATTGATAACTATTTTTACAAAGATATTCAAAAACGTGTAGAATGATACTTTACTAATTTCATTGCCATCGCATCCATTGCACAGCGTAGTAAATATTTTGGAGCGGACAATTCCTTTGATACTGCATTAGTATCATCGTTAAACCAAATAACAGGCTCACGTATAACATCTAATTTATTTGCTTCTAAATATACATTAAACAATCGTTCTGCCATATATCCATATATTCTCTTCTGAACAGGAGTATAATTGGATATATCTGTAACTTTTTCTACTTTATTAAGTATGTTAAATAACCAAGAACAATATTTATCAAATTCATCCCATTTCATGATAAACATATTGTAATGCATAAGTTTATTATTATTATACATAATTTTACTAAAAGCATCTTTATATTCTTGTGGCTCAGTGTTAAAAACTTCTTTTAACTTAAAAAAGTCATCAGATATATGATTGATACAATAATCAGCATACAAAGGAACTCTATAACTCTTATATCTAGGAACTATAACTTTACCTACTGAAATTCGATCTAACATATCTTGTGGTATATCCAAATCTATTTCACTAAATTGAGATGTTTTGAACTGTGTAAAAGGAAGATATTTTTTACACTGGTGGTGAAAATCAAAATATCTACGATAATGACACAAGCCTATAACATCAACCCCTTTCAAGTTTTTCCATGCCCAATAAAGACCTGTAAGTTCACAATACGAAGCATTTTTAATGCTAATATTATCACCCGTATTATCCTCGGTTATCCCAAGAGATATATCCTTATGTAACTCTTTTCCTACATGAATAGGAAAATAAGGAGCTTTTGTTGCCATGATATCTTTTTTATGACAGCAAACAAGTATTTTAACATTCATGATCTATAATTTAATTTTATAAATATATTTTTTAAAGAAAAATCCTAATATCCAACAATACAACAAATATCTTAGGAACATGATGCTTATTATTTCGTTATAAAAGCGATTTGCAAAAAAGCACATCAACAAAGAAAATGCTATTTTAGCATATAATACATCTATAACGTTAGTATGGATTGGATTTTTTACTTTCTTTACATTAGAATAAACAAGACTCGCTAATGATGCCATTAGGAGCGTAAACACACAAATACCAATATATCCACCATCTTGAAAAAAATTATAAAAAGTTGTCAATACATTTCCTAAGTTAAAAATCCCAAATGTATTAAACATGTCAATTGTAGAATACTTGGTTTCTAAAATTCCTGCATCAAATTTTGTATTCAACTCATCCACCAAAACTGACAATGTAGACTGTCCAAACCATTCAGAATGCGTTGGATGCCCAAACCAAATATCCAGATTTTTAATTTCTGCACCACAATAAACTGCAAACTGATAAGCTGCAGTACTCTCTTCTACTTGCTCTCTTCCCATGAACAAAGCACTTGCCTTTAAAGATGACGCTATAAGAATGGCAACAATAGCCATATAAATTAAATACTTCTTGGGAATTTTAAGTTGTTTCTTTATGCTTGCATATTTACATAAGAATATCACACCAAAGCAGAATATAGAGTTAATGGAAGTACCTCTATCACCACCCAACATTTCCTTTATAAATTGTACAAACATATTTAGGAGAAGAAAAATAAAAATTGGTTTATTTTTACCCTTACATATGATGTACGTTGCCATAATAGTACACCAAAAGAAATATAGACACGAACAGACGTAGTTCAAATTAGAAAATAATGACGAAAACAGTATTACTTTATCATCACCTCTTCCATCCATTCTTATCGAAAACAGCAATGTTGCAATATCGCTTGTTCCATAATAGTTTATAAAAGTTGTGAGTTTCGTATAAAAAACATACAATTGCAAAAACAATGAAACTATCAGTAACCTTGTTAAATTCTTTGTTTTAAATAATTGTTCAAATGTGACATTTGATAAATCACGATGGCGAGACTTAACTGTTTCTTTATTAAACAATATATTTATAAAACTAAAAAGAGTAGTACCAATTAATATGCACCAGAATGTTTCTGTATGGACTTTAGACATTCCCCATTCTTCCTCATATAATATTGCCACACACACTGCAACAGTGAAACCTCCTACAAATAGAATAGCAGGAGCTACAAGGCTCTGTAGTTTCTTGTATGTTATAATTAAATTACATATAAGTATAATCAATAATAATTTCAATAACATCCACAAAAGCCATTAGAAGTTCTCTATACTCAATACTTGCTCAATAATAGGAGCCATATCAAAATACCGATATTGTCCTAAACGTCCACCAAATATTACATGGTCTTCTTTATCTGCCAATTTGCGATATTTATCTGCAAGAGTATTATTGCGAGCATCATTTACTGGATAATATGGTTCCATACCATCTTTATACTCTGTAGAATACTCTTCGCTGATTACTGTGTTCGCACAAGCATATACTTCCTGACCAAACATCTCAAAATGTTTATGCTCAATAACACGAGTAAAAGGAACATCGTGAGAAGTATAATTGACTACAGCATTTCCCTGATAATTTGGGGTACGTTCTATTCTTGTTTTAAAAGAAACAGTTCGCCAGTCCAATTTACCTAGCTTATAACCAAAATATTCATCTATAGCGCCTGTATACACTAGCTTGTCAGCTATATTTCTCCAATTATCCTTATATTCTGACTCAAGAAAGTCAACTGCTGTCTTACAATCTATTCCATCTAACAAACCTTCAATCAACTTATTATATCCACCAACAGGGATACCTTGATACTTATCATTGAAATAATTATTATCAAAAACAAGTCGAACTGGCAAACGTTTGATAATAAATGCAGGAAGTTCTGAACATTTTCGCCCCCACTGTTTTTCTGTATAGTCTTTAATTAGTCTTTCAAAAATATCTTTTCCGACTAATGTTAAAGCTTGCTCTTCTAGGTTTCGTGGTTCTCTACCATGAAGAGCAGATACAGCCTCAGCCTTTTGTTCATCAATCTTAGCCTGTGCTTCTATAGGGGTTTTGACCCCCCACATCTGAAAGAATGTATTCATATTAAAAGGCAAGTTATACAATTCTCCTTTATAGTTAGCCACAGGAGAATTTGTATAGCGGTTAAACTCAACTATGGAATTTACAAAGTCCCAAACCTTCTTGTTGGAGGTATGGAAAATATGCGCACCATACTTGTGTACGTTTATACCTTCAATTTTCTCACAATAGATATTGCCACCTAAATGGTGGCGTTTATCTATCACTAAACACTTCTTACCTTGTTTTTTGGCAAGATAAGCAAATGTGGCTCCATAAAGGCCTGAGCCAACAATTAAATAATCGTATTTCATATGATTTAACTTAATGATTGTTTTACGAAATCCAATGCCTTGGTTCTTAATTTTTGAATTTCTGCATCAACAGCATCGTAATCAACAGGTGTATCAATAAATTGATCAGTAATTTTAAACAGTCTATCACCCATGCCGATCTGAGTTAGCAGTTCGTTAGCTCTAGTATCATGTCCGTCTTCCAATACTAGACTAAATAAATTCTGATGATTAAGAATACTAAATACATTGCCATGAAATGAAGGGGTGAACACAGCCTTTGCATTTTTCATCGCCCCAAGAAATTCCTCTTCACCAGCCGTCGGTAAATACATAATATCCGTATCTTTCTTAGATAAAGACTGTAACTGAGGTAAATATCCTTCACTCAAAACAAGTAATTTACAATTCGCTTTTTGGGCATATTCTTTAATCTTATCAATAAAATTAATCGCCTTATCCCTTATACAGTAAAAAAGAACATAATCAGTATTTGGCAAAGGATTTATAGATGTAATCTCATTAAAAATCTTTGGCTCAACTAAAATAGTCGGATCTGGTATGACTTCTATTTCCTTTTTACAATAAAACGCAGAAAAATCGTTTGCACGTTTTTTCTCTCGAACAGAAATAACATCAAAATTATCAAAAGCTGACATTAAGTATTTCTTATTCGTCTCATTCAAATCCAAATGCTCACCACTTACTGCATATGCAATTTTCTTAGCTCCTTTTTTAGACTTAAAAAAGCCACAATAAACATCATCTAAATGTTCATCCTTTCCAAAAGTTCGCCAAAGCTGATCACTACCAATGAAGTAATAATCTTTGTCAGATGGAACTTGCCCAGATAGTTTTTTTACACCATTAGTTATATATGTAGCAACAAAAGACTTGAATTTTCGATCGCGTGGCAAAAGGTATTTCAATGTAAAGCAATACTGAATAGCCTTTATCAGATTTTTGCGAATAAATCTTCTAACATAAAGCGGATTGTAATGATTGTAGATATCCTCCTGCTTATAAGGTATCATTTCTACATCATAACCCAAATTTTCTAAAGTCCTTTTTAGAGCAAATGGCTGCAAGGCCGCTCCATAGTTAGAAGCAAAATATGTTGTTAATATTCCTATTTTTCTTTTCATTCTATCTCTTTACTATTGATTTTATAGCCTTAACGGTAGAAGGCCCAACAATATTTTTTATTTCCTGCTTAACCGCCTGCTTTAAAGTTGCACCTTGCAAATGGTTTATCATATACAAAGCCTTATCATCATCGGAAGCATTAGTGAATACCTCAAACAAAATAGGTTTGTCTTTCTTCTCTGAAACAAATCTACTATAGACTTTTTCAAATTCTTCTTTATTTGAGGCAGACAAATACTCAAATCCCAAATCTTCACTATAATGTTTCAGAAGCTCATGCGATTTGTTACCAAAATGACCAGCAGCACCGATATATTTGTCCACATCCAAGAAATCACTCTGATGGTGATAGAACTTAAATTCAACTCCTACACCATTGTTTACAACCATCAATCTTACATTATTATCAATATGGCGGTTTCCTAAAACATTCATGTCATAAAAGAATGCCAAATCACCTGTCACACAATAATAATAATCAGCTTTCTTTGCTAAAGAAGCGCCTATAAAAGAAGAAACGCCTCCATCAATACCGAAACCACCCGTATTACAAGACTCACTAACAATACTCTTAGAATCGAATAAGTTCCAACTTCTAAGCGAGTTCAATATACCTAGCTGAATAAATGAATTCTGAGGAAGCTCTTGATACAAACGCTTTGCTACCCAAATATTAGAAAATGGCAATTCTTGCGGAATCTTATCATATAGTTTTTTGTACACTTCCTGACACTCTGCAAGATAGCTATTATTCTCTCCGTTTTGTTTCTGGGCAGAATAATATTCAAAGAACTTTTGTTCTTCTACTGCAAAAAGACAATCTAATTTTTTGAATGTATCATGAAGTTCTCCATCAGGAGCAACTCGCCACACAGACTTAGCACATCCAGCCAATCCCATAGAAGCATAGTCACCAGAAATTTGGCCTATATGAATAAGCATATCAGGAACAACTTTAGACACCGCATTTTCTTGTTGACCGATCAGCCCTGTAAGTATCCGGTATTTTCCATGATAGTTACTCGTATGGTCACAGAAAACTACGCTACCATATTTAGCACAGAAATGGTCAATGGCATTTGTTTCTGCCTCTGTAAATGGCACATGAGAACCAACAAAGATTGCCACCTTACCATTTGGAATAACAGGGCTATCATCTAAGCTATCATAATAGCTAATCTTCTTTGTCTTAGGAAGTTCCTCTACAGGGAACATGTTTTTTTTAAAAAAATAACCATTGTTGATCTCCAGGTTGATATGTACAGGAGCACCTCCTCTTCTAGTAGCATTTATCAAAGCCTTATTAGCATCAACAACACACTTCCACATCTGCTCATCAGTTCTTATCTGATTCAAGAAAACGCTACATACTGCCACATCCTTCTGAATTTGACTTCTGTCTATTGACTGTGGCATAAGATGGCCTACATTCTCAATTCTATCCGTACCTGTTACTGCAATCACAGGAAGCTTTCGATAATAAGCCTCAGTTAACGCAGGTAGATAGTTTCGAGAAGCAGTCGCTCCTGTGCAAGTTATCACTACTGGTTCACCACTCTCACTAGCCAAACCACAAGCCATATATGCAGCAGAGCGTTCATCTACACAAGAATAGACCTCAAAGAAATCATCTTGCTGAATACTAGCCACGAAAGGAACATTTACGGTTCCTGGTGAGGCAATCACTTTTTTTATGCCGTATTGTTTCAATAAAGAAATCAATACGAGCGCATTTTTATTAACTGTATAATGTATTTCCATTTTTTAATTATTTGATTTAACCATTTTTTTCTATTTTTTCTCTCGAATAAATTGTTTTACCATTATTGCAAACTAAAATTTGACCAGACAAACATTCCGAACAATCTGAAAGCAAAAAAGTTGCAACTTCTGCAATCTCTTCAGGTAAATAAGCTCGTTTTGTTGCATTTGTTGGTATGTGCAAATTTCCATGTGAATCAAATCCTGTCATACTAGAACAAGTAACACCTGGAGCTATAGCATTTATTCTTATATCATTCTTTGCAAAATTTGAAGCAAGCCCTCGTACAAAACTATTTATAGACGCTTTTGTCCAACCATAAGGACGATTGTCTGCTAAATCACCGACCTCAGAAGAAATAAACAACAAATTACCTTTCTGTTTTGTTTCGAGTAGTTCTTGAATAAATCCTTGCGCCATAAAAACAGAACTTCGAAGATTTGTATTAATCTGCTTGTCGAAACTTTCTTTGGTTACATGAAAAAAATCCTGTTCATGCAACGACACCCCTGCATTATTAACCAAGCAATTAAAACCACCAAGCAATTGTTCTGCAGTTGTATAAAACGATTTAAAAGATTCTAAATCTTGGGCATCAAGAACGAGATATTTGCAATGTAATTGCTGTGCACTCCGTTTCAAACTCATTTCATCCCTACCAGTAATCAAAACATCAGCACCTTCTGAAACAAACTTTTGCGCCATAGAAAATCCAAGACCACGACTACCACCTGTAACAATAATCTTTTTACCAAACAAACGATTATTTGGAGTAAGATAAGAAATTTGGGCATAAATAGGTCTTTGCTCGCCATGCAATAAAAATGATATTGCATGTTTTATTTTTTTCTTTATACTCATAATTATTAACGGTAAATTTTTCTTAACACTACACTAATTTTGCCTTTTATGAATTGTTGCTCATTATTAGAAAAACCTACAAAATATTCTGTAGAAGATGTAACCAGCAGACTAACTATGCAAATCACGATTAATCTTATCCATCCTGATTCCATGACCAAAAGGAAAAGACTCGGTATAGCAAAACTTATAATAGCTACAGGCAACAATTTAAACAACACCTCACGAACATATAACATAATTGGTAATTTAACCATATCACGTAATAAGTATAATCTCACAAAAAGAAGAATACTATACACAACAAAATAAATAAAATATCCAACCTGCGGTTCCATGCCCATCGCAAAAGCAATCCATGATATAGGAAAAACTAAACATCCAACGATTGTAACCACAATTTGATAACGTTTAATATTACCAGTTGCCAACATAGATGTTACCAAAGCATTTGATAATACTGGTTCTACAAAAGATGAAATGGTTATCCATTGAAGAAATACAACAGCATAATCGGGCACATTCTTTAACCATATAGTTAATATGGTTTGAGTTTCCAAAACAATTGGAACAGCAAAAAACAACATTAAGAATGCCGAAAATTTAGCACTCCTACATATTAATATATGCATATAGTCAAAATTTCCTTGGGCATAAGATTTTGTTATCTGTGGATTAACTGCTGTTGTAAAATTATTAACGAATTGTTTTAACGCAGCATCAACCTGGGTTGCTATACCTCTTGCAGCATTAACTGCTACACCAAAATATAGATTCATCAAGATGTTAACTCCTTGCGTATTCAGCATATAAGCACCTGTTCCCAGAAAACTCCAACCAGCAAAACTTGTCATTTCTTTTATAACAGGCTTATCTAAAACTAAATGATAGGTACATTCCTCAAAATGGCGTTTACAATAGTAACCATATATGAATCGTATGATAGTTCCAACGCAAAGGAGAAGTACTGCATACGTTTTTAATCTATCAAATGGTGAAATAGTCAACATATAGACTATTATCAGTTTTAATGTTACCTCCACTACGCTGATATAAGCAAATGCCGACATCTTTTCATGAGCAATTATCGCAGCATTATATGGAACACTTAAAAGATTTAATACGAAAGTGAGAATGGCGCATTGAAATACCCAATTTGCTGCATTTATTCGTTCTACAGGGATATTCATCTTAGTATTCAAAAACCAAATTCCTACAGCCTCTGCTACGACTACCACCAATATAGACATTCCCAACTGGATATTTACACCTGTGGAGAACACAGTTTTGAGACGTTGCAAGTTACCTTTTCCTAATTCAAAAGTAATAAATCTACTGATGGAAGATGACAACGAACCACTGAGTACAGTAAACATGGTAACAATTCCACCTACCACATTATTAATACCATAGTCTTCCACTCCAAGGGTGTTCAATATCACTCGTGATGTAAAAAGACTTACAGCCATTGTAAAGAGCATTCGCACATACAATAGCAGTGTATTCTTCGCTATTCTTTTATTATTATCTGATGTTTGATTTGACATAAATTATTTTCCTAATTCTTTGATTCTCTGTTCCTCTTTCAATGAGCAAACAAGCAGTTGTCCATTCTTCTCTGCTACGATATAACCATCCAAGCCTTGAACCACCATCTTGCTTTCATCGGCTGCATGAACCACGCAGTTCTTGCATTCATACAAGCGGATGTCCTTACCTACCTTGGCATTTCCAGCCTCATCTTGTGGAAGCAAGGTACGGAGGCTGCCCCAACTGCCAAAGTCGCTCCAGCCAAACTCGGCTGGCAAGGTATAAATTTCCTTCGATTTCTCCATCACGGCATAGTCGATGCTTATCTTCTCGCAGGTTGGGAAGAGTTTGCCGACTACCTCTTTCTCCTGTGCGGTATAGAAAGAAGGTGCCATCTCGTCCATGATGCTGGCAAGGTTTGGCTGGAAGGTGCGGATTGCCTTGCTGATGGTATCGATGTTCCATACGAAAATTCCGGCATTCCAATAGTAATTGCCGGCGGCAAGGTATTGCTCGGCTGTTTCCAAGTTTGGCTTTTCCTTGAAAGCCTCAACCTTGTAGATTTCATCTACGGATGTTGGTTCTGCTGCGGCTATATAGCCATAGCCTGTTTCCGGGCGGCTTGGCTTGATACCAATAGTAACGATGGCGTTCTTATCGGAAGTATAGCTCAATGCCTTGCTGAGTACTCGCTGATACTCCGAGGTATTAATGACGAGGGCATCGGATGGTGTCACCACGATGTTGGCATCAGGATGCTTCTTCTGGATCTTCCAGCAGGCATAAGCAATACATGGAGCGGTATTGCGAGCCTCCGGCTCTGATAATATGTTATCTACTGGCATGTCAGGGATTTGCTCTTTGACAATGCGAATGTATTTCTCGTTTGTCACTACCCACATGTTCTCAACAGGACAGATTGGCTTCAATCTATCTACTGTCAATTGTATAAGGGAACGGCCGACACCCATCACATCTATGAACTGCTTTTGGTAATCGGGGGTTGACATTGGCCAAAAGCGGCTGCCAACGCCACCGGCCATGATTATTATATGGGTATTGTTGTGTTGCATAATATACTTCGCTATTCGCTTGTTGTTATTTGATGATTGAGTTGACATAAAAAAAATATAGTATATTCCTTTAATTACATAACTATTTTGGCGTACATGGTTATACACAACAATTTTTAAGTATCGAACTCTGAAAATCAACCATAATACCTTTGTGATTTCTATGAACCAATACCGAATACCAATCTCTAAAGAAATCATCTTCAAAAAGGTCTGGTTGATAATGATATTCCTCCAACCTCATTTGTTTCTCTTCTTCTGACAATAGTTTCACTTGATTATCAAATTCATCCAAAGAATGAAACTTTTTATCATACTTATATGGTACATCAATATAATCAGATACTTCGGCTATACTTTCCAACATACTTCGCTTATCCTCATAATAATGAAAGTTATTGGCTATGTGATAGTAGCTTCCTATTTCCATTCCCAATATTGCAGCAAAGTATTCTTGCATGAAAGTGAAATTGAAGATGTTTACAGCACTTGCACCCCATAGCATATCATTGGATCGCATGAACACTGTCAAATCCAATTTGCCTGTCACTGCATTTTTTGTAAAATGAAGCAATCTGGTACAAGGGATATCTTTTGTTTCCTTTATACTTCCATCAATGCAAAGTTCATCTTTTATCGTATCATCAATATTGATAACGGCTCTTCGTGTATTAGCATCTTGCTCAAAACATTCAACCACATATCGAAATTGGTCTACTGTCCAACCTTTATGCTCTTCCACATTTCCAAACTCAGCATAATCTTCTACTTTCGGATTAAAGAAACGAAGACGTGGACCATATCCAGCTCGCATCACAATGCCATCATCTGAGAATTGCGCCATATTTTTAAGATAATGCGAAATAAAGGACATATCATTTCTACCAGAAGCCAGCCACAAGGATTCTGCATAAGGTAAAGCAACATTCCATTTACGCTCTGGTATAGTAACAAGCCTTGCTGTCGGCTCTTTTATCTTGAACATAAAAGGCTCTGGCAACTCGTAACATTTAGAACCACGAGTTTCACGAGCAACTCCATACTTCAAAAGAAGTTGCGCAGACTTTACCAAGAAATCATTAATTCCTGCAAATTCGGCTGTAAACATAAAGCATCTGTATTTTTCACTTCCCATTTTGGTGGGAAAAAGTAATGTATTGGTTCCACTGATGGTTTGTATTTTTGTTTGATACGCTTATTGCCAACAAGCAACTCTGGAATCTTTGCTCTCAGATATTTATCAGTTTCACAAAAGCAATTCTGAAGATCCAACAATGTAGGTTTGTGATTATCAAGAGATTTGAAATCTGTATAGCCATATCGTTCTTGCAACTCAGTAAAATGCTGATAGGTATAGCGTATAGCATCCTCATACGTTTTACCATAAGAAAGGAAGCATTTCTGTATTCCTCGGATAGCACCAATACCAGCAACAACAAATGAGTTCTCATCAAAATTGAGATAGGGAGAATAATTGAAGTCTATGGTATATTGATAAGCAAGGAAGCCACCCAAAAAGGAACATTCTCTTAAGAGATTATAAACCTCATCCAAGGATTTGGCATGAAGCACCTTGTCTACGACACCTTCACCCAAGAATTCCTCTTTAACCATTGTCAACCATTTCTCATGCTTGGTTGGCAGATAATCATATCGCTTATGAGATCCAGTCATCATATAAGCATTATTGAAGATAGGCGCATTTTGCTGCCGCTCACTTAACAATCGACTTATCAGCTTAACATCGAAATAATCTGTAGTGATTTCTCCGTATGTTTGCCTTATATACTCCCAAGTCTCAATCTTATTGAAGATTTTGAAGACTAAGATGCGAAGCAACATATCTTCTGGCGTATATGATTCCACCTTATTATATATAACATGGCTGAGCAGATACTGGCTTACCCTATCACATGCCCGATACACGTTGGTAAACTTGTATTCCCGAAGTATCGGGTCTTCCGTCAAGATGTTCTTTCCTTCACATTTCCGCCAAAACATCTTCATACGTTCTTGGATGAAATAGAAGTAATAACGGAAGACTTCGTCGTTGGGAAGGACAAGACTATTCTTCACCATCATCGTAAAGATTTAAATCTGGCAGATGGAATTCTTTCCAATTACAAGGATCTCCATGAATACCTATACAATAATTGCCTTCAAGCCAAGAAACAAATGCTCTTACTTGCTCATCCTCTAAATCATGAAATTGCACATTTCTCCATGGAAGTATATAATTTAAATCTTCAGGAATTTCAGGGGCTTGATCACCAAAATAGTAAAACTGCCTTGATAAAAGTACATTAGCGCCAGACACATCAGTATCATAATGACCTTTATTTGGCTCTCCTGTTTCCAAACTATGCGCACAATGTTCCTGAATAACTTTCCCACCAACAGTATGATAAACATTATCACCATACATTTGACATAAAGAGCCATTTAAAACAGGACGTTTACATGCATATTCTGGAGAATTCCAATATTCATCAAAGGTAAGAATCTGTTCCACTTTCATCGCATAAATCAGTCGACCAAGATTCCCCATTCCAACTCCACCAAAACCAGCTATCCAATCACCGATTTGTAAATACTTATTATGACGGAGTTGTGCCTTACAAGTTGCAAGGCTCATAATTCCCCAAAATGGATTAGGAGCAAAGCCATAATCGTGATCCAATTTATATCTAAAACAATTCATATTATTTGCACTCTATGTAAATCATTGGATATATACTTTTAGTAGCAGGAGTACCATCAGGTAGCTCTGCTGGTTCTACATTGCCCTGTATCATACCAGCAAGCTTATCCATTGAGTTCCATCCGATAGGGGATGTACCATAACGTTTGTAAGCCTCCGGCAATTCGGCAGTTTGAGCACAACCATATTTGTATACTCCTATTATCTTCTTTCCTTGAAAATGAGCATTTCGTATTTCATAGTTTACCCATGCTCGTTCGTGAGTATGCTCTCCTATCAATACAATAAAAGTACCTGCCCATTTTATGGCTCTTCGAATATAGCGAGCAACAGTTGCATCCGCAACATGCTTGCCTTTATGAACAACTTTATTGTCCTTATCCTCTTGAAGAGAACTACTTCTTACGTCATAGCCCTTACTTCTAAGATTGTCGAGCAAATCTCTCAACTTAGGAACGTCGGCACTATGATGACATATAAAAACATTATTACTCATAGGCATTTATTTAATCTCCTTTAGTCCTTTCAGCACCAAAGAAACAATTTCCATTATATTAACAGAATGGAATAAAGTCTTATTCTCTTCATCAGACAGACCATTATTCAAATCTGATATTTTTATATTTCCTAATTCCGCATACTTTATTGGCATCCCATGCTCTACACACCACTTATAAAGTTCTTTGTAATTACCATCGGACATAGCAACATCTCGCATCGCAGCAAAAGTTGTTTTCTTTTCTATGATATCTGCAAGAAGATGAGCAACACCACCAAAACCACCGATAAGATATACATGTTGCTTATTCTCTGTTGCTATCATAAATTCTTCTGCGACACCTGCCATATAGCCTTTAAAGCCAGAAGTCCTGCCACCAACAACAATTCTGGCATTTGTCACCTTTGCCATTTGCTTGCGCATTGAATTTAAGGAAGTAGCCCATTTCAGTCTATTCTCTAACGAACAAGGTGGAACAAAAACACGTTTTTCTTCTTCCGCTACATTATCACCTGCCTCTGCTGGGATAAGTTGTATTCTGGAATTAAGATACTCAGCTTTTTGCTCCAATGTCACATTATTATATAATGGCCAGGAAAGATAATTGTCTATATAAACTACATCAGGATCTGATTTTTCCCTTTGTCCATATTGATTAGACAGTTCCTTGAATAATTCCGTGTAACCATCTTTGCGTAAATCACCACCATAAACCAAATGACCTCCTGCCTTCAAAATATGGCGAGTCAATTCTATAGTTAAGTCCTTCAAGACCTCTCCACCTATACCAAGAGATGACAAATCATCATTATCAGATATAGATATGGCTACCTTTTTATCTTTTAAATTTAAATCAGCTGTTAAGCTCGCCATTGGAGTAACAAATGAAATATTACGATCCATCTGTTTGCATATTCCACGCAATACATTTAGCTCCTCATTTCCCAAAGGAGGTTCTGGATATAACAATATAGTTGTATCCTTTTTTATAGTTGACAAATTATAAGCCTCTGGTGGGTAAGGGAGACACTCTATGGTTGTATCACCTGCTATCAAAGAAGCCAATAGCTTCTTCTCATAGCATTGATCCAAAGTTGTACGAAGTAAAAGATTGATTATCGGACGCCAATCTCCCTTGTATGAGATACTTGGTACATTACCTATATAAGGAAAAGTTCTATCCACCTTGTCCTCTACCATATTTACCAATACAATAGGAACTTGCTTCTCCTTTGCCGTCAAAGCCTCTATTCTACACCATTCACGTGAGGAATAAGAATCGGTAAACAAAATCAAAAGGACTGAATTTTCAACATTATTTTTAATTTGATCACCAAACTTATAACCGTCAAGGATGTCATGAACATCAAAGAATGAATTCAACTTTGTATCGGAATAAAGAAATTCTCTTACATCCTTAGCACTCTGTTCTCCCTTGTTTCCTTTATCTCTCTTAGAATGGCTTATAAAAACCGACAACGCATCAGTACCTTTGCCACTAATGAAGCGAATAAGCAAATCAAAAAGTCTGGTTTGAAAGACTTCCCAATTATCTTGCTCGAACAAGGAAATTGAACCTTTGTCATCTTCTTCACCAACAACAATTGATTGCGTTTCCCCTAAATTCTTATTCATGGAGAAAGCATACTTATACTGCTTTACCGCAATAACTTTCGTATTCTCATCTGCATTCTTTATGATTTCATCAATATATTTACGCCATGATTCAGAACTATACATGTTGATATCAATGAAAACAAGGTAGACTTTCTTTTGGCTTTTTGACTCTACGCATGGATTGATGTCATCAACGCCCGAAGCATAGAATACAGGTATATCCAATCCATCCATGAATGGATTGTTGATGTCTCTACATAATAAGCTGTAAAGCTCTGTATATATTTTCTTCCCATCTTTATTCTTTGAGTGGAATAGGGCATAAACTGATAAAGGTTGCTGTTTCATAATCACACAATATTAATTCACTTTATATATTGATGTTGGAATACATAATAGAAGCCAATGGGTGATTGAAATTTGAATACGTACGTATATATCCTTCATTTATATTTCTTGAGATTCTCATATTGCGAATCTTGCTGTCAAGTGCTTCGCAATCACCATAAACAGGTACCACCTGTAAATATTCTGGCAACATCTTAAAAGCGACATCTTTCAAACGTACACAAAACACATTATGATTATACCCATAACCTACTTCCCAAGGAACCCATTTGGACTGTAATGCATTCTCACTCAGCAAACACATCAAGTGAGTACTCTTATTTATTCCAGCCTTGATAGCATCAACTACGCTATTAGGATTTGAACGATTGATATTCAAATCATACTCATCAAAATAAACATCAATTCCACAATTAATCAAATAATCAGCTATCAGTCTAGCTGCATCCTTATCTTTTTGCTGATGACTTATAAAAACACAGCACTTACCATTGTAATACTGATAGCCATTGCCAAATACATTACCTGCCATAATTTCAAGAATTTAAGATCATTAGTAATTATAGTTCAACTCCAAATGAGTTTCTTGCGTTCGAACTTCACTTGCTTTATAGGAATAAAAGAAGGAAACTATAATCGCTTTTTGTTTGTTAGTCTCTTCTGAATATGTCTCTTGTATAGACCTTATCCTTTACATCATCCAGACAAGCATCATAGCGATTGGCGATAATCGCATGGCTCTGTGCCTTGAAAGCTGCCATATCATTCACCACCTTGCTACCAAAGAATGTGCTGCCATCTTCGAGCGTTGGCTCATAGATAATCACCTCGGCACCCTTTGCCTTGATACGCTTCATGATGCCCTGGATAGCACTCTGGCGGAAGTTATCGCTGTTTGACTTCATGGTCAGCCGATAGACACCAATCACACAGTTGTGCTCCTTGCTGGCATCATAGCTATTGGCATCGGCATAGCTGTAATAGCCTGCCTTCTGGAGTACGGCATCTGCAATATAGTCCTTACGGGTACGGTTGCTCTCTACGATTGCCTCTATCAGGTTCTCAGGAACATCGGCATAGTTTGCCAGGAGCTGCTTAGTATCCTTCGGCAAGCAATAACCACCATAGCCGAAGCTTGGGTTGTTGTAATGGGTACCGATTCGTGGGTCGAGACCTACGCCATCGATAATAGCCTTGGTATCGAGTCCCTTCACCTCTGCGTAAGTATCCAGCTCGTTGAAGTAGCTGACACGAAGAGCCAGATAGGTATTGGCGAAGAGCTTGACTGCCTCTGCTTCCTTCATACCCATGAAGAGAGTATCGATATTCTCCTTGATGGCACCTTCCTGAAGCAAAGCGGCGAAAGTCTTGGCTGCTTCCTTCAACATCTCGACATTGGTTACTGACTTGATAGCCTCGTTCTCTTCAGCAAACTCTGGGCGCTCGATAATCTTTGGATAGCCTACGATGATGCGACTTGGGTAAAGGTTATCATAGAGTGCCTTGCTCTCACGAAGGAACTCTGGAGAGAAGAGAAGGTTGAACTTCTTCACGCCCTTCTTGGCATACTTCAAGTAAAGGTTGCGGGTGTAACCTACTGGGATGGTGCTCTTAATGACCATCACTGCATCTGGGTTTACCTCCAAAATCAGGTCGATGACTTCTTCTACATGGGTTGTATCGAAGTAGTTCTTCACTGGGTCGTAGTTGGTTGGTGCTGCAATCACTACGAAGTCTGCATCCTTATAGGCTTCCTTGCCGTCAAGGGTTGCAACGAGGTTTAATGGCTTTTCAGCCAAATACTTTTCGATGTAATCGTCCTGGATTGGAGAAATCTTATTGTTGAGTTTCTCCACCTTCTCTGGGATTACATCTACTGCTGTTACATGATGGTGCTGAGATAACAGGGTTGCTATGCTCAGACCTACGTAGCCGGTACCGGCTACTGCTACTTTTATATCTTTAAAATCATTCATGCCGTAAAGTATGTTAATTTTCTTTTTACTTGTATAAATCTATATCTATGTCGAATGGACTATCGAAATCTTTCAACATTGCATGCTTTGTATCTTTCTCAGAGAGATTAGCATGCTCTGTTGGAATCCTCCAATCGATGCCGAGAGTATCATCGAGGATGCTGATACCACCATCTGCCTCTGGATGATAGAAGTTATCACACTTGTATTGGAAAACGGCAGTCTCTGAAAGGACGGCGAAACCATGAGCAAAGCCCTTTGGAATGAAGAACTGGCGATGATTATCTTCTGTCAGTTCTACTGCCACATGCTTGCCATAGGTTGGTGAACCCTTACGAATATCTACTGCTACATCAAGCACTCTACCTTTTACGCAACGTACCAGCTTACTTTGGGTATATGGTGGGCGCTGGAAGTGCAAGCCTCGCATCACGCCATAGCTACTCATTGACTCGTTGTCTTGGCAGAAGTGTACACTGTGTCCCAGAATTGGGGCAACCTTTTCTTCAAACTCTCGCTCGCTGAAGCTCTCGAAGAAGTAGCCACGAGCATCACGGAAGAGGCGTGGCTCTATAATGAGGACGCCTTCTATTTCTGTTTTTACTATATTCATCGTATTAATTTTTGTTCTTATTATAAGATTTTTTTCGAATCACCCTGTCCCTCTTTCCAAAGAGGGCTCCACCGCTTTCCCCAAGCCCATTTCCCCTCAGGGGACAGGGGATGTAACCGCCTTCCGGTGCTCGGAACCGCTACGCTATAAGGTTGGCGGACCAATCAAAGGTCTCGCCATATTGTGCGGGATGGGACCGCCTTATTTATCGTACAATACAGGGCAGATCCTTGACTTTATCAAAATCAGAACTAAGGACTTTGCCTTGAAGTAAATTACGATTTACCTTCGTCTGGATGTTAAACATAAAATTCGAGTCATGTAGCTTACCTAATATCATTCTAAATCTTTTGAATTTGTAGTATAATTCATATTCGTCAACATAGAATGCAAATAGGAGTCATCCAATAATTTCAAGAAGGCATTTTGAGATTTCTTAGTCTTCAAATCTATCTTTTCATTTTCAACTTTCAATGCCTCGGCTAACTTAGGTCGAGTATTGATAAAAGCAAATATTGCTTCATTTGACAACGCATGATTTTTTAGCTGACTAATCACTTCTGAATCATTGGCAACTTTCATTACTTTGCGTGCAAAAGAGCTATCACTTTGAATTCGCTCTTTAAAACCGTTCAAGTCAGAAACTATATCTACTTCTTCTATTTTATTTACACAAAGTTGTGCTTGATTCTGGATAACAACCTTAATATCAGAATACTTTTCTAAAACAGTCAAGTTGTTAATAACAAAATGATCTTCCAATAAAAAGAAATCAAACTTGCCATTCAATCTTATCAAAGGCGAATCAACCAAAACAATTTGATTATCATGACTAAAACTAAAGAAACCACTATTAACTTCGAAAGACTCATAAGGATAATATTTGCGATAACCAATCATATTGTATTCTCCTATACCCATAGAAAATATAACAGCATCTATATCCTTAACACTATCATTTCTATCAAAGACCTGACCATTTCTCCAGTAATCTATATCTTCGTCATGTTCTTTAACAAGCAACATATTTCTAAAAGAAACGGGATAATTGTCCTCGGCTAAATCATATTCAAAAATAGCATTACTTCTTTCATCAGCAGTACTTAATTGTAATAAGGAAAACTCCTCACTTTCCAATGATGCAATAATACCTGCTACATTCTGCAACAACTGAGTTTTTATCCCTTCCACTGCAACTTCATTGATATTTGCCATTTCAACAACGCCAGTCTTCATTACAAAGTATACAAAGACAGCTATTTCATCTTGCTGAATATGCAGTAGAGCTTCTTTTAATTCATTTTTATTCATAACTCTCAAGCTTTAGTTACATAATATACATTAGTATATATCTTTCTATAATATAAGGTCTCAGTATCAGATAATTCTTCAAAAGACATCAATATACTGTTACCTCCTAACTGTTTATCTTGTGACTGATATATATTCAAACCAAGTATACGATATAAGGGACTCGTATAAAACATGGATGTACATACAAAAATTGCATATATAATCAGCATAATCCCTATAAAAAGCAATAAGCCTCTAATACCAATATAACTGAATGAAACTATTGCCAACAAAGTAACAAACGTTGGAACATAGTCATACTCCCAAGAAGATATTTTATTTATTATTCGTGGGCGATACTGAGATCGATTTTTACTCCAACATTTCAGTCTATATAAAGTAAAAAGGGCTATAATTATTACAATTAGGCAAAGGAATGGTACTATATTATCTATCGTAAACATAGAAGTTAGCCCATTATATTTGAAACCTCCGGTAAATGTAAATGGTAATTTTATTGTTTCAAGAAATACTAATACCATTATCAAAAAGAGATATATGCAAAACAAGCCAAACTGTATCATAACCTAAAAATTTAAAAGTTTCTGAACTGTTCTCTCTTCTTTGTATCATCATTGATATGTTTACCTTACATACACTATGATAGGCTTCCATTCTAAGAATTAAAGCTAATCACCTTTGATCAAATGGACGTTCTAAGATGAACTTTCGAGAGAAAACTTTTTCATCCCTAGATGAGAATTCGAAAAGTTCCATATCAACACCATCTACAGAATAGACAATAAAAGCACCAAGCAATGTATCATGTACACATCCAGTAAGCTGGCTGAGAGAACCTGGGGTTACCAAAGACGTTAAACGTTCCCTATCTTTTGCTATAGCTTTTTTAGTTGAACCTTTCTTTTTTAATTCGACTGCCAACAGGTTTCCCTCACATCCTCTGCTTTGAATAAGCAAATCGCTCACCATGTATTTGGGACGTTTCAGACTATCCTCATAGTATTTCATATCTCCATTACCCATTCTGTTATACTCAACATCAGCATAATAGGACGTGAAAAATGAGGTTCCGTTCTTTGCATCGTATTCTCTCATTATATTCTCCATATGATGAGCTAATCTGGCACAGATATTTCTTTCAGAAACATCAAATCTGATATTACTGAAATCCTCTTTATACAACTTGCATATCGATGGTATCAGTATACCATGTAGAACTATAGCTTTATCAACCATATTACTAATTCTAAAGGTACTTTTGCTCTTCTATCACCAGTTTGCTCAATACAGGTAAGAGCTTTTCTAACTTGCGGCACTTCACCTTATTATAATAGAAGTCTATATCATCGAGGAGGTCGTAAGCCTGATCTTCTGGCATATCACCACCATAGCCTCCAGCGACAATCGTAACGGCGGCTAGCTTGCGAGCATCTAAGCTGATACTGAAATCGTATAGGCTTCGAGCATCTCCTCCTGATATTGACGGAGAAGCAAAAGGTACTTTTCTTTTCCTATCTTACCTTTTATGTTTTGGGGCATCACCCAGAACAGGGCATGGGAGAGGACTATTTTGTCTTCAGAAGGGTGGTAATAGAAGAGGTCGTCTTCTGGGCTATTCGACTTAACCCATTGTTCTTCTAACTTACCTAACATTTCCTTTCGAAAGGAATTTCTTTCTTCTTTATTTATTGTAATATATTGTTTTTTTTCGACTCCCCTGTCCCCCTCTTGCGAAGAGGGGGGCCTTAACCCACTCCCAAGCCCTCGCCCTTTCCAAAAGGGCAAGGGATGTAACCGCTCCTCCTCGTCGCTCTTAACCGCTGCGCTTTAAGGTTGGCGGGGCATCAGAGCCCTCGCCAGGTTTCTTATGCGGGATGGAACCGCCTTGCTAATGTTCGGGTTTCAACATAAACATATTAACAGTATTGTTGAATTCTGACACGTAATCTACAAAATGCGGATTATCTTTTCTTAGAATCATTGCTGCGTAATTATCTACTCCTTCTAAATCTTGGATATTAGCAACCATAATGACATATTGTTCTTTGTCATTAGCATAAGCAAACCAAGAATCAAACAGGCGATTTCGCATAGCTTGCTTTCTATCGCCCGTTTCACATATATAAAGAAGAGCGAACTCGTTTGTTTCAAAGAAATTGTCTATGATAGCAATTACGGTATCTCGCACCTTCATATCACGAGGTGAACGTTGCTTGTTCACATTCGTGATATTAAACATGTATGCCTCGCCATGCTCCAGCAAGTCATCAAGATCAAAGCTAATAGCAATCTCAACGCTATAATCTGTTACGAAACGGTAAGTATTTGGATTTACCATCATAACATCATACGGTGAAAAGGCATTGATTGTTTTCAAAGAAAGCTGTTTCAAGTCACCAAACATTTACAAACTTTGGCTCTTCTCCTGTACGAGTTAAATAATCCTGACGGAGCATCTGCTCTAACTCTGCCATACGCTTTCTTTTTCTTTCCTTTGATGCCATGAATCTTTTCATCGCAGCATCACGCTTCTCCCAAAATTCTTTATTCAATATTTCCATAAAACCTCCTATTTTTTGAAAAAAGTTATATTTTGTTCCTCATTGCAGTATCGCTCTGCACTGGTCGTCAATCGAATGAGGTTTTTCGAAAATCACCCCGTCCCTCTTTACCCTTAAAGAGGGCTCCACCGCTTTCCCCAAGCCCCTTTCCCCTCAGGGGACAGGGGATGTAACCGCTCCTCCCCGTCGCTCTTAACCGCTACACTATAAGGTTGGCGGGGCATCAAAGCCCTCGCCAGGTTGTGCGGGATGGGACCGCTGGGCTAACGAAAAGGGTACTAGTGCATCAATCGCTGTACAATACCGGCTAACTCATCAGCATACGAAGCGGTATCTTCTACATATTCCTTATTTACAAGTATGTACAAAGATAAATCATTTCTTCTAAAATGCTCGAACTTGTCATCAGAAACCGTTGAAAGCACGAAACAACGATAAAGACGGAAACGACGGATCACTCTCACTTTTATCTATCATTTGAAAGATAAAAGGATAACCATCAGACATCAATCGCTCCATTAGATTAACTTCTTATAAACAGGTATTGCGACCTTATCCATTTCTTCTTTCGAAACCTTAACAACTCCGGGAGTTGCATCAAAATAATCTACAGGATAACGATACTTGCCATTTGGCATCAAAACCTTAGTTACACGGCGAAAGAGAGAGATACCCTCTTCTGTAACTATCTTTGTTATCGTCTTATCAATAATCTTTCCCATAATTCTTTATTTTTATTTCAATTTCACCTGCAAATATAAGGGTTTTCTGTGAAACTACCAAATTTTGGGAGGAGTTTTTGCTTCTTGCCCAAGCTGTAACAGTAGCCAGCTGCCAGCTAAGTGACTGCTTACTGCTAAGTAGTTACCAGAATGACGCAATAGGCTTCAACTGCTTATGAAGCCTATTGCATTGCTCCACGAAATAGGCTTCATTGACTATCGAAGCCTATTTCATTTTTCGAGGCTTTTTTTGTCAATCTTTTCGCACATTGCGTAGGCTCTTGTTGTTGAATTCGCGAGGCACTGTACTTGGCGAAACGGTCTTGGCTTGTATCAGATTTTTGGTCTTGACAAGTTCTACTTCCAAGCCTTTTTGCTCTGCTACTTTTTGCTCGTATGTCGTTGCCAACTCCAACAAGGTATAAAATTGACTCAACTCACCCTGCAGCAAGCCTTTCTTATAGATAAGGTCTTCTATCGCCTCTGCCATACTGCTGCGTACATTTCCCAGCATCTCGTCGAGCACTTTCCGTGCCGTCTTGTATTGGAAGTGTAAGCTACGCAACTTTGACTTGAGATGCATCTTCTTTTCCTCGTCATTGCGGAGTATCAACTCCGATTCCTTGATTTGGAACGTCAGCTCTGAGATGAGACGTTTCGCCTGCGCTATGCCAGTCTTGTTCTCAATGGGCGATTTACAAAGGCGGCAAGTTCCATCCGGCACGTCCTCTGGCAATGGAGACAGACATTCCGGACAATACTCCAAGCGCAAACTACCCAATATCTCTCGGGTGTTAGCGGAATGCTTCAATGCCTGTTTCTTCCTTTCCAACTCGGATATAAACATCGTGGTGTCCTCTATCTCATACTCCAACAAGTCAAGCTCGTCTTCCACCGCCACACTCTCATGGTTCAAACGGCGAACCTCTGCCTTTTGTCTGTCGGTCTCCGTTTTTTTCTGCTCTTTGATTTCCTCGCCTTGCCTCTTCTTGGTGATTTCTTCGGATATTTTGCCTATCTCTTGATTCTTGTATTCAATCAGTTGGCTGATATGCTCCACCGACCGCATCTCAGGCGATAAGGAGGATTCGAGGGAACGAAGGGAAGCCTTGGCATCGATAATGGCTACCTCCAACTCCTTCTGGCGTAGCTTGGCTGCATAAAGGTCGGAGTCGAAGTTGCCCGTCTCGGTAAGCACATGAAGTCGATTGACAAAGAAATTAGCAGCCATCGTATTTTGATTCTAAAAGTTTGGTGCGGTATTTCAATCCATAATTTCCATTGAGGGGTGTGGTGCGAAAACAATAGCACAACCATGATATGATGTTGCTCCCTGCAGCTGGCATCATCTCCAACTGTGACAGTACTTGCTGCATCTTGCCGTAGTCTATGATCTTGACCCGATACTCTAAAAGCTGAGAAGGACTTATCAGTCCATAGCTTGCCAAATGGCTGAGTGCTATCATCTGATAGGGTCGCAGACGCTCGAAGAGCTGGCAATCATTGGAGGATGTGTTATAGGGGTTCTCCTTTTTCTCAACGTACTGGGTCAGACGTTTTCTGAAGTTTTCCTCCGTCCGCTTAAAACGTATCTTATAGGTCTTGTAGGGAAAGAGAAGATAGAAATCGTAAATACGAAGACGGTCAACCTCGATGATTTCGCCTACACCGAAATGACGAAGAATATTCAGCATGCGATAGATGCCATTAAAGGGATCGAAAGCGGGATTATACATCATAGTCGGTCCAATTGATATGACAGTTGCCTGTCAGATAATATAGCATCCCATAGATGTCGTCCTCGTTGTAGCAGAGACAGGCATCCGCTGCTCCATTTTCGTTCAGTTCATTCATGATAGGAAGTATGACCTGCTCATAGACAGCCCGCTTGATATCGGTAAGGGGTGTCGCCTGCTCGATGAGGGGCATCACGTATGTATCGAAACTGCTGCATACCTTAGCAAACAGGTAGCTGTCGATGCGCTGGGCTGATTCATAATATTGAAATTTAGTTGATTTCTTGGCAAAATACTGTTTCAAGCGTCGTGCCTTTTCGATGGCTTTCTCGGAGAATCCGCCATCCTTCAGTTTCTGATTCAGACCTATGGTATGAGGGAGCTTGGTCTTGTAACGTCGGATGTCGTCGAACTTCTTCTTCAGTTTATTGTCTTTCTCAAATTCATCATTCAACTTGCGAAACCAACAGGTCAGACGACTTTCTGCTTTATCCTGATGGATGGTATTGAATATGGCCTGCTTTGCATTGGGACTGTAGTTGTCCACCTGCTGTATATGCACATCGTCAAAATGATTGCCTGTGCCTGGATCTCCATTGATATCTATTTCCATGATAATTAGTATTTAAGGGTCAGGGGGATATCAGACTGCCAACAGGTCTCTCACCCTGGCTGCTATGGTACTGTCGGTAGGCTGTATGCCCAACTGACTGCGTACGGAATGATCCTTGTCATGCTCCAAGGCTTTGGTCAACGTCGTGACATTGTGCTCAACTATGACATTCTCCCTATACATTATATATATTATATTGGCAATGAGATTGCGGTTGAAGGTGGTGTTCTTCTGCTTTCCGGGTTTATAGACTACAGCATCGACCTCGGGTATAGCAAGAATGGAGCGCCACAGGGTTTCATAACGGTTCTTCCACTCCTTGCTGACGTAGGGCTTCAAATGAGCTACATAATCCATAATCTCTGCCTTGCACTGTTCCTTCTCTGCATCTCCCATGGCTTTGTCGCTTGGAGATACGGGTTTCTGCTTGTCACCATAATTATTATTGATGACGGTCGTGGCATTGGGATTGTAGTTCTGCACCGTACCTATGTGTATCTCCTGAAAGGTATTGCCTGTTCCAGGATTGCCTGTTATGTTGATGTCCATATTGCTTTCTTTTATTTGTCATAAGATGTTGCATTTCAAGGTGAAAGAAAGAAGAAACTTTCATGCGACTTTCTTCCTTGCTTTCGGCTCTTGAATGTTGTACCTTTGCATCGCAGTTCAGAAATAAAGTTTAACTTCTGCCGGGCGTAATGACTGCTTGCGCAAATACCAAGTCCCATACCGGCGATGGGCAAATGTATGATTAAGTATTCAACTTACATGTTGCCAAACCCTATCCATCCTGAGAAGGGATCTCTGGCTTACGCAAAGGCTCAGGTGAACGAGGTGTTGTCGTTCAGAAAGTTTGTACAGCACATTGCCGACCATGGTGGTTACACCCGAGGTAAGGTGAAGGGCGTACTCTCTGATATGTGCACCTGCTTGGTGGAAATGCTCTTGGAGGGTAAGAAGGTGCAGCTCGATGAGCTTGGCGACTTCTGGATTTCTCTCTCCAGCGATGGAGCTGAGAGCTGCGAGAAGTTTACCGCCAACAACATCAAGGCAGTGAACATCGTTTTCACTCCGGGTGTTGACTTCGAGAACTTGCTGAGCAAGGCTGAGTTTGAAACCGTGGCAAGCCGCAGTGCTCAGTCTGCTACCCTCAAGGCTGAGAAGACTGGCAAGGGTTCTGTCGATTTGGAGGCTGCCAAGAACAAGGCCAATTCCTCTAAGAATGAGGGTGACGGCGACAACACTGGCAACACTCCATCCGGTAGTGAGGGCAGCGAAAACTCTGGCAACACCGATAACGGAACAGGTGAAGACAACGAGCTTTAGTAAATGCCTTGCCGTGCCCGACTTCGTGTCGGGTACGGCTACCGCTAACAAATTCTTATTTTCAAAATGATGTTTCACTTTTAATTCTATATG
>OGIG01000627.1_pt1 | contig 29990 bp, 30 predicted proteins | sample 1571601 | NCBI WGS metagenome assembly OGIG01 (sample SAMEA2581953, study PRJEB24529) | metagenome | biome: Human gut stool | place: China | collected 2011 | reverse complement strand
TTGTGTTTGCTTTAGCATTTTGTGTTATATTTTATTGGTTTATGTCTAAAAAAAAGGAAAGTGATGTGACCGTACATGCAGAGTGAAGTGAATCAGGAAGAAAATTTGAATAGAATTATTACGGTTCCTAATCTTCTTTCTTCTTTTCGGCTTTGTCTGATTCCGGTAATTATATGGAGTTATTGTGTAAAGAAAAATCCTCTGTTAGCTGGTGAAATCTTATTGCTGTCTGGTCTTACGGATCTTGCTGATGGATATATCGCAAGAAGATTCCATGGGATTAGTAATTTAGGAAAAATACTTGATCTGGTGGCTGATAAGCTGACACAGGCAGCGATGCTAATCTGTCTGTTTACTCGCTTTCCGCATGTGCTTCTTTTAATCGTAATAATGGCAGGTAAGGAGCTGTATATGGTAGTCAGTGGATGTCTTGTGATACGAAAGACAGGAAAAGTACATGGTGCAGACTGGCATGGAAAGATAGTAACCTTTTTATTATATGGAACTGCAGCGGTGCATATTATATGGTTCCACATTACACCGATGGTATCAGATCTGTTGATTGGTTTGTGCGCTATAATGATGGTCATATCGGTCACTCTGTATATTATCCAGAATACCAGGACTCTTAAGGGAGAGACTGTATAAGCAATTTTATATTGCAATGACTAGAAAAATATTTAGGAGAATATTGATGAGATAAAGAAGGATAAAAACTTAACCTGGATAGAATCAGAACAGATAATTTTTGCATGGCTGGATAAAGAGAATCAGGTTACTCCGTTAACGGACGAGCAATTAAATCCTGTATGGAAAATACTAAATTACGAAACAGGGAAATATGAATCTGTTCAGAAACACTTCCGAGTATTTGAAGTGTAGAGGTTTTGTGATACAAAGTGTAAACGTAAGAAAAAATAATACATTTGCAGATTTTTTACTTATATATTTGTTATATAAATTCGCACAGAATTATGCTATAATCAATGGAATTCGTTCCATAAATCCTATTGCAACGCAAATTTTCGTAACTGCAACGATTGGTTGACACCAATTAAATAGCTGTTGGTGGTATGCAACTAACAAATTATTCTATTATGTTCACAAGGAGGTACTTAACATGGACATAATAGAAAATATACAAACGGAGGTGATGAACATGGATATATCGGAAAGGCTTCAAGAGCTGCGTAAAAAAGAAGGCTATTCACAGGAGCAAGTTGCCGAGATGTTAGGACTTTCAAGGCAAGCAATTTCCAAATGGGAAAGTGGACAGGGAAAGCCAGAAATTGACAGTATCATTAAACTAACAGAAATATACCATGTAAGTGCAGATTATATTCTGTTAGGTACTGAAAAAGTATCTGTTCCAGTGCCGGAAAAGAAGGAATTGAGCCACGAATACAAAAAAGCAATAGGTATAATTGCTATAATAGCGGCAACAGCAATAGTTACAGTGCTATTTATTACTGCGTTAGGATTGCTTTCACGATTAGGAATTTAGGAGGAAAAATTATGGAGCGAACAGGAAGGATTTCAAAGTGGTATCTCATTATTCTTTTGTTTAGCATGATTGCTATAACAATGAGTGGTTGTGTTTATGTTAATAACAAGAATTGGGACTACATGACACCCGAAGAACAAGAAGAAGTACGGCAAAATTTTGAGGAAGAACGGAAAGAACTGGAAGAAGATTTTTCAAGTGATAGTGTGGAGGGTAAATTTACATCATATATTCTTGATAAGGTTGAAGAAGGTATTGAAGATTAAGTAGTTCTAATGAATCAGAAAAAATTGAATATTGTTTACCTATGGTAGCGATTTATCCTAACGGAAAATTAGCTACCTTTTTTATTTCAGAAACTAACAAAACAGCATAGAAAGGACGAGGTCTCAAAATGATTAAAAACCAAAACGAAGTAAGCAGAAATTTAGAAAAAGCATTACAGGCATTAGAACAGGCGAAACAGCGAGTAGCCAACGAAAAGAAGAAGCAGAACGAGAAAAAGCGTAAAGCGGAAAATCACCACAAGTACATTATGGGCGGTATTATCGTAAAGTATTTTCCCGACTGCTACCAATATGACGAGGACGAGCTGAAACGTTTCATCAGATTCCGATCACTTGGAGAGGATTTTACAGAAGAAAATCTGAAAAAAGTGATTGCCGGAGAGAAAGAGTCTCCTGAAAAAAATGAAAAAGTACCGGAACGGAAAGAAGCAAAACCCGAAAAGCGTAAGTTTGATCTGGTAGTTGATATTCAGGAAAAAATGGCACAGGGAAAGAACGGAGGATATGTCCGGTGGGCAAAAAAATATAATGTGAAACAGTTTGCAGAATCTATTCTGTTTTTACAGCAGCATGATATTCACGATAAGGAAACTCTGGATGCCCTGGTAGATGGAAGTGCTGCCAGATATCATGAACTGATGAAAATCATCAAGGATGTGGAAACAAAAATGGCAGAGAATAAAGTTTTGAAAACGCATATCATCAACTATTCCAAGACCAGAGACACCTACATTGCCTATCGAAAATCAGGATATAGTAAGAAATTTTATGAGGCACACCGGGATGAAATACTTCTTCACAAAGCAGCCAAGGAAGCATTTTCAAAACTGCCGGATGGAAAAATTCCCAAGGTAAAGGAACTGAATGAAGAATTTGCAAGAATGCTTTCCGAGAAAAAGGCAGCTTACAGTGAATACAAAAAAATAAAAAAAGAGATGCGGGATTATCAGATAGCGAAGCAAAATGTGGAATCCTTCTATGCTGCTCAGCAGAGCTGGGACATAGAGGAAGACATGAAAAAGAAACGGCAGCAGGCGAGGTAAGCATACGAGCAATCATCAAAAATACAAATGGGTGGTTGCTCTCTTTTTTTATATTCCGGCAGAGCAGGAATGTATCAGCACTCACGAAGTGAGGGCGCAGTTTGTCATCGAAGATGACATTCTAAGGGGATTGGGGATGTGCCTCCAACAAGCAAAACGCGCTCGGGTACGTACGAGGGCACTGCTTGCTAACTTGCGAAGCAACAATATAATAAGAAAAATTGATGTGTTTGATAGGATATAGTGATACAATAAAAAAAGCAAGCTTTATATTAATATACAGGGGGATTTTTATGAGAGAAAAATTTTCATATAATGAATTTTTAGATTTGATTGAAAAAAATGAATGGCAGGCAGATAAGTATAAGAGTAAATTTATTCCAAATCATCTTTACAAGTATCAACCTATAGGTTCGGGAGGAATGAGAACAAAGAGAATTCAGACAATCAAGAAGGAAGAAATTTGGGCATCTAGGGTGAAGTATTTGAATGATCCATTTGAATTTAAGATGTTGTATGCTAATCAGGAAAATGATGAAATAAGAGAATTTTACGAAGATGTGTTAGATCGAAATGAAATTATTTGTTTAAGTGGTAAATGGAATGATAAATTGATGTGGGCTCATTATGCAGATTCTCATGCAGGAATGTGTGTAGAGTACACATTTCAGGGAAATTGGAAGGGACAAGTGATTCCTGTTACATATGTAGCAAATAGACAATCTTACGATGATGAAATAAAAACATGGATTGAGAATAAAGGCCAGGCATTAGAACAGATGGTGGAGCAAAAGGGAATAAATGGTATACAAAGAAGACATATGCATTCATGTGGAAAAATTATGTATACCAAAGATAGCGTATGGAAATATGAAAAAGAGTATAGGATAGTAACCAGAAATCATAAAGATATAGAAAATGATATGTTTGATTCGTATAAAAATCAAAAGGGAAGCTTGCACAAAACACAAGAGTTTAATCTTAGCCTATCTAAGGTATATCTGGGAATGAATTGTACAGAAGAAAATAGAAATAAAATCATAGAAACAATAAAGGCAATAAACGATAGTAGGGTAAGAAAGGCTATTGGTCGTAGTAAAAAAGATAAAACTATAATGTACAAAGAGTTGGAGAAAATAGGAATGATTGCCACTGTGTGGCAGATATATTCAGATGATAAATTAAAATTAAGATGCAAACAAATTTCTTGATATAACCATTGTTAATGTGTTTTAGAAATTAAAACCAGTGGCAACAATGTAAAATATTATATTTTAAGAAATAGATATGCAGTGAGGATATATAATGACTCAAATTAAAATATTTCAACCGGAAACTTATCCGAAAAATATAGTTGAAGTGAGAAACGAAATTATGAATTTTTCTGACGATACTAAAAATGAAATAATTCATGAAGAGTATTTAAGAGATTATGCATCGTCAAAATTGTGGGATTTGGATTCAGAATTTGGAAAAATTCATAATCGTTTGATGAATTATATGGAGGGATATAATATTGTAGCATATCATAATACGAGATTATTGAATCCAAATAAAATTGTAAACAATGGATTAATATTTTCAGATGAAAGATATATAGAATCATTAAAACAAGATATGCGCCAACAAAATATTTCGGAGAAATTAGTGGAAGATATAATTTCAAAAGTAATTAGAGAGCGAGATAGATGGGAACATAATGGAATAAATCGAAGAAAGAATGAAATTTGTTTCATTTACGATTTGGACTATTACAGAGACTATGATAAATTTTTGGCTACATATGGTGGAGAATTTTTGGAATTTGCATTAGCAAGTATAAAGAAGGAATGCAATTTAGAAAAGTACAGGGAAATAATAAAGATGGGAAAACCATATGTAATTGAATTTGTAATTCCATTTTCTAGGATGGAGACTTTTGAGAAACAAGATGTTGCAAGATATATGCTTGAAGAATGGATTCATATGGATATTAGAAAGGATAAGACAGAGCATCAGTATGATGGTAGAATTGAATTTGAAATTCCACCTCAAAATATAGTTTGTGTACATGAGGTTGAAGATGGTTTTCCAGAAATGGATAAATGGCTTTTTGAGTAGGCAATAATAGCTTTTCATCTTGCATTTACGGCAACTCTTAGAATTGGGGAAGTGCTGGGGCTGACCTGGGACGCAATGGATATTTCAGAGGAGGCGATTGCTGCCAACCGGGCATATGTTTACATCAATAAGGAAGTAGAGCGTGTATCGAAACAGGCAGTGGAAGAGCTGAATTCCAAGGATATCATATTGATATTTCCAAGCCAAAAGAAAAATAATAAAACAGTCCGGGTGTTAAAATCACCAAAGACGGATAGCAGCAAGAGAAAAGTGTTCATTCCGAAATCTGTGGCACAATGTCTGATTGAACTGAAAAAGGATTAGGAAGAAATCATTGAAGCACTGGGGAATGAGTATCAGAATTATAATCTGGTCATGGCAACAACTTTTGGGCTTCCCATAGGAGACAGCTATCTGAGGACGAAGATGCAGGATATCATAGATGAGCTGGGACTGCCAGATGTAGTGTTTCACAGTCTGCGTCATACCAGTGTCACCTACAAGCTGAAACTCAGTGGCGGAGATATTAAAGCAGTTCAGGGAGATTCCGGCCATGCTCAGGCAGACATGGTAACGGAAGTGTGTGGACATATCCTTGATGAAGACCGAAGGAAGAATGCGGAACTTATGGAGAATGCCTTTTATAATAAGGAAAATCTCAATCCGCAGATGAAAGCTCAGGATGAAGGTAGCAGTACGATTACTGTACCGGATGGAGTGGATGCAGAGCTGCTGATGAAGGTGCTGGGAAATCCGGAGATGACTGCGTTACTTACATCATTGGCAAAGACGATGAAAGTATAATAATAGGTAGAAAGACGATTCTGTATAGATTGATAGTCTGTATGGTATCGTCTTTTTTATTCTCATATCGTGTGATATAATTCAAATTAAAACAGTAAAAATATTTGTTATGCATTTGAGTAAATGCCAAAGACTTATTAAACAGAAAAAAGTCAATGGGGGGATAGTCATATGAGAAAGAATGATAAAAAGCAAACAGAACCAACATTTTTGAAAATCATATATTTTGATGAATTAGCTGCGCAGGATTATTTAGATATTACTAATGGTGGAAGATTGGACTGGAGTAAAGAAGATAATAGAAAACGTGCAGCAGAAATATTAACAGAAATAGAAGCACAAGCTCAAGGTGGATTCAATATTTTAAATTTTATCAAAGGTAGCTTAGCGGGGAATGTAGATGCAAAGGCATCTGGTGAAGTGTCGAAGTTATTTGATTCTACAATAAAGAATACTTTGCTTACTGATTATATAAAGGAAGCTTATAAAGACGAAAGAGTAAAAAAATTTGTAAAATCTGGAGTATATGCACCGGAGAATTCAATTTCACTATATAAGATGTATAGTTCTTATCTTACAGTAGTACCTAAAGATCAGATGCCAATAGATATGGAAAAATTAAATGATGCATTGTTGGGAGAAAGAGGTTACTATGGAATGTTACTTAAAACAGAAGATACACCAAGTTCTGTTTTACGATTTAATATAAATGCTTTTAAAAATAATTATAACTTAGCAGATTTAAATAAAATGGAACTGGTATATTATGGAATTAAGGTTGGTGCTTGTAAAGAAACAGAACTTACAATAGATAAAGAGTTTGATTTTCAGAAGAAAAAAGCGGAAGTTACTGCTGAAAGCATTTTAGATGGAGATGCTCAGTCACATAATGAAGAACTATATGTATATGATATTGTCTTAGCAGGGGTTGAAGCATGAAAAAAATAGTAATGTTTTTTGGATCAGATAGAGCATTTGTAGAAAGAATTCCGAAAGCATATAGAAATTTATCTGATATTGCTATGCAGATGGATGATGAAAATAAACAGATGCAGTTGGTATTGGTTGGTTTACCAGGAAATGAAAATGCTCCTTCCAAAACAAAAAAACCGAAAATAAAAGTAAATAATTTTGTTATATTTGCGGATGAATATAGTAGTGTAAATGAGCATGTGATAATCAATTTTTTAAGCTTTATTTCAAAATTATCTATAACAAATATGTATATTCAAAATCCGCCAATTCATTTACAAGAACAAATAAAGCGTGCATTCGGAGACTTAAATATAATAGAAGAAATTCCTCAAAAATACAATATGGTCACGGAGAAAACAATTAGGAGTATAAATATAGAATTTGATAAAAGAGTTATAGGACAACAAGCAGTAAAAGAGCAGATATTGAAAGCAATTTTTCCAATCATGAACAATGTACAATGTAAACCGATTGTTCTTCTGTTTTACGGAAATTCTGGAATTGGTAAAACTGAAACGGCACAGTTTCTAACAGAACAGATTGGGGGAAAGATACTGAGAAAGCAGTTTTCAATGTATCAAAACAATGAATTTGCAAATTATTTATTTGGAGGAAAGTATAACGAAAAGAGTTTTGCGAAGGATTTAATTGCGAGAGATTCTAATGTGATTTTACTTGATGAATTTGATAAAGCGTATTCTGTATTTCACAGTGCTTTTTATCAGCTATTTGATGAGGGAATTTATGAAGATCAGAATTATAGAGTCGATGTAAGACATGCGATTATTATTTGCACATCTAACTACAAATCTAAAGATGAGATAAAAGAGAAATTAGGAGATCCAATTTTTAATAGGTTCGATGGTGTTATTAAATTTGAAGATTTATCACAAGAGGCGAAAAAAATGATAGCCACTAAAGAACTTAAAGAGTTAGATGAAGAAAAAATAATCCCAGAAAATGTTAGAAAAATACTTGTAGAACAGTCAACAAAACTTGAAAATGCGCGTGAGATACGGAAATTAATAAAAGATACTAAATCGCTAATTGAAATAAGAGAGATATGTAAATAAACAGATTCTAAAGCTTAGTCTGTAAGATGATAACAAAATATTTTAAATAAATATTTATATTTGTGTCACCAGTGGTGTCACAAATGAGAAAGGCAGTTATATGGGGAAAAATGAAATTAATTTAGCAGACAATTTGATAAATATAATTAATACTGCTAGAGAAAATGCCTTGAAGAAGGTTAACGAAGAGTTAATAAATATGTATTGGCAGGTTGGAGAGTATTTGCACAAAGAATCTCAAAAGTCAATGTTTGGTGATTCATATATTGATTCTATTGCAAAGGAGATACAGGAAGAATTTCCAGGAATAAAGGGGTTCAATCGACGTGGTCTGTATAGGATGAAACAATTTTATGAGACTTATGCAGAGAATGATGTTGTGACACCACTGGTGACACAAATTAGTTGGACAAATCATTTGCTGATTATGTCTGGTTGCAAGAGTGATGAAGAAAGAGAATTTTATATTCGATTATGTATCAAAGAGAAATACTCCAAAAGACAATTACAACGTCAACTGGATAGTGGGTATTACGAAAGGTATATGTTATCAAAAGATGTGTTACTGCCGGAAAGTGTAAAAAGATTGGGAGAAAATCCATTTCTAGATTCATACGTGATGGAATTCTTGGATTTGCCAAATGAATATCATGAAAATGATTTGAGAAAAGCACTAATTAGGAATATGAAAGATTTTATTTTGGAGTTAGGTAAAGATTTTACATTTATTGATGAGGAATACAAAGTCCAGGTTGGAGGGGATGATTTTAGAATAGATCTCTTATTCTTTCATCGAGGATTGCAGTGTTTAGTAGCAATTGAATTGAAGATTGGTAAGTTTAAACCAGAATATGTTTCTAAATTGGATTTCTATTTAGAGGCCTTGGATAGACAGGTAAAGAAAGAAAATGAAAATCCAAGTGTTGGATTATTATTGTGTGCAACTAAGAATGATGAAGTCGTTGAATATGCAATGAGTAGGACGATGTCTCCAATGTTGGTTTCAGAGTATAAGCTACAATTGCCGGATAAGAAGGTATTGCAGAAGAAATTGCAAGAGTTGGTAAATATACCGATGATTGAGGAGTAACAAATTTGGAGCTATCAAGAGGATTAGAGTAAAAGCAAAGGAGATGGATATGAAAGACTTTGATATATTTGATCACATGGATGGAATTCCGGATAAAGAATCAGAAAAGGTGAGAGCACAGGAAGTTTATAAAAAAGTACGTAACGAATTTAAGAAAATTTCAAAGGAAGATGCTTTGGGATATAGTTTGCAAGCGGTATATATAGCGCATATCATAATAGATAACGAATGCGATTGCAATGAAAAGGTGCCTCCAAGTTATAGACTGTATGCGAATGGTACAAATGATAAAGATTTACAAGTAATATTGGATAAAGCAATACAGAAATTTATTAAAGAAGGAAACTATTTTTTTCATTATTATTGTCATCAATTGGAACGTGAATTTCCAAGGATTATTGATGAGTACTTAAATTATAACAATATAAAAGATGAGTATTGGTGCAAATTATTATCTGATAATGATACGACATTGTCAGGAAAGAAATCCTATAATTTTATTATTTTACATTTTGATAAAGTAGTACTGGAGACAAACATTACATATAAGGGAAAAAGGCATCCATTTTTAGATGCACTCAAGCATGAATGGTCATTTGGTAAAGTTAATGATATAGACAATAGAAAAATAAATTATAACGAATTATTCTGTAGAGCAGCACATAAAGAGAATTCTTTTGTATATTTATATGAAGATATTTTCAATGCTTTGTCTGCATTAAAGTATGAAAGTGAGGAAAATTATGGAAGCATACTAGTTCTTTGTAGAACAAAAGATAAATCGTTTGATGAAGTACAGTCAAATTATAAGATATCTATAAAATTTAAGCATGAAATAGAATTAGAAAATAATTCGTATAAAAAAATTAGAAAATTATTGGAAATGGCAAAGAAGAATATGTCGTTGCTTATGAATGAAGATGGAAAAATATATGCTATGGGTAAGATGATAGACAATCCTTCTTGCGAATATTATGAAATTAGTTTTGATGGTTTTTTCAAATGGACTTTATATAAAAATAAAGAAAAGCTTTTGTGCTATGAAAATATGATTCCTATGATTCCTGATAAGGAAATAGGTATAAGTAATAAGAACTTAGAATTGTTAAAGAGAACATTTGATATTTCTGATACGTCAAAATTCGAAAAAATAATTCAGAAAGCAGTTTCTCAAAAACATGGGACAATAGTTGTATTTGCAGAGAATGCAATGGATGAGGCGAGTCGGTTTGAGGAATCAGGGATAAGTATAACTCCGATAGATATCAGTACAGGAATGTTAGTAGAAGAAATAACCTCTATAGATGGGGCTCTTATTTGTGATGTAGATGGAATATGCTATTCAATTGGAACAATTTTGGATGGAATAAAGTCAGAAAGGACTGATTCATCACGAGGGGCAAGGTATAATTCTGCAATAAGATATATTGAAAAACAGAAGAAAAATCAGAAAAAAACATTTATTGTTGTTGTTTCAGAGGACGGGTATGTAAATTGCTTTTCTTCGGAAGAATAAAATTTTTGTATTGTATATAGGTCAGTAATTGGATATGAGGTAAATTAGGGCATTTGGAGTTAAGAAACATCAATATAGGCTTATTCAAAAAATATACAAATAGAAGTAAATAATGGTCAAAAAACAATCGACATCCGACCTCCCACACGTTATAATATAGGTAATCTAATAAGAAAATAGTGTTATCATTACCGTATTACTTAGTGAGAATGGTAGCCATAAATATGAATTCGTAGGAACGGAATGGTTGAACCCTCAGGGTGACAGTGTCACTCATTTGTCAGCGAGAGTTGCTTAACTTAGATGATTTTCAGTTTTCTTATTTTGACATGGATTTACAGGAAGGGTAGAAAAATCAATGATTTCATTGACTTATCTTAACTCAAAATAATATAGGTTTCCAACGGGGACTTGAGCTCCTAAGCACTAGTTGTGGGTTCGATTCCCGCTGGGAACATTACATTTGCGACAAAGGTTAGAAATAACCTGTTGTCGCATTTTTTGTAGGAAGGAAAAATTTATGGAATATTCGGCAATTCTTCATGATATGGATAAAAGATTCTGCTATGCAATCGATAAGGATTTATTCGTGATACGTGTGCAGGTAAAAAGAGATGATATAAAAGAGATCATTCTCCATTATGAGGATAAGTACATACCATTGGAATGGAAGGATACGCGAAAGACGATTCCGATGAAGAAGGTTGCCACATCACAGTTTCATGACTATTATGAGGCACAGCTTCAGATGCATTTGATATGTCTGCGCTATTATTTTGAATTTACGGATATGCAGGGAGAAAAGGTATATCACGGCAACTATGAGTTTAGCAGGGAATGCATTACAAACAGGGACAGAATGTTCGATTGTCCGCAAAATCTTCGTGAGGAAGAAATGTTTGAGGTGCCGGAGTGGGCAGCAAACAAGGTTGTGTATCAGATTTTTCCATCTCGCTTTGCAGCGTCACAGCCAATAGACAAGGAGCTGTGGTATAAAGCACCCATCACGTCTAAAGATAATCTGCATGGCGATCTCAGAGGAATTATTGATCATTTGGATTATATTCAGAAGCTGGGAATAGATGTTGTGTATTTAACACCTATTTTTAAATCGGATTCCTGCCATAAATATGATACCACTGATTATTATCAGATCGATCCTTCCTTCGGAACAACAGAGGATCTTAAGGAGCTGGTGCAAAAAGCGCATGAGTGTGGAATGAAAGTAGTGATGGATGCGGTATTCAACCATACAGGAAGAAATTTTTTTGCATTTAAGGATATCATGGAAAAAGAAGAAAAATCCAGATATCTGGACTGGTATTTTATCGAGAGATTTCCGCTGAAGGTTGAAAAAGGAGAAGCTCCTAACTTCAAATGTTTTGGTTATTATGATGGAATGCCAAAGTTAAATCTGAAAAATCCGGAGGTTGAAAAATTCGTTACAGATGTTGCATGTTATTGGATTAAGGAATGCGATATCGATGGATGGAGAATGGATGTAGGTGACGAAATCAGTCATTTCTTCTGGAAGCGATTTAGAAAGGCTGTTAAGGCAGTAAAGAAGGATCTGCTGATCATTGGAGAAATCTGGCATTATGCAGGAGATTTTCTTGAGGGAGATGAATGGGATACGGTCATGAATTATCCATTTTACCTGAATCTCATAGATCTGCTTGCAGATGAAAAAATCAATGTCAGTCAGTTTATACAGAATCTTGGATATTTGAAGGGGCGCTTAAACAAAAAATGCTATCCTCTAATGTGGAATCTGATCGACAGCCATGATACAGCAAGATTTCTACATCTATGTAATGATAATAAGAAAAAGCAGCATTTGGCAGCAGCTTTTCAATTGTTATTACCGGGAATGCCTATGATTTATTACGGAGATGAATTTGCGATGCCCGGAGCAAATGATCCGGATTGCAGACGTGGGATGTACTGGGATGAAGAATACCAGGATAAAGAGATGTTTGAATGGTATAAGCAGCTGCTGAAGGTGCGAAAAAACCATGCATGTATCGTAGAGGGTGAACCAATTGAAATAGCTGCAAGGGACGAGGAAGAGACGATCGTCCTGACCAGAAAAAATGGAGAAGAGACACTCGCTTTGATCTTCAACTGCAGCAGCAGCGCAAGAATGTTTAATGAGTATGCGCAAAAATATGATTTACTTAGAGAGAATCCCTTTGATGGAAAAATAGAGGGACTTGATGCAGCTGTAATAGTACTCTAAGAATAATAAGATGAGAAAAGTATAGAAACAAATTAAAATATATCGCTGGAGAAAATGTTATTATGAAGAAAAAAATAAATTATACAGAAATTATGAAGGAGACAGGAATCCTGACCGTGGCGGTAGCCATCATCGCGGCAGCAGTCTACTTTTTCCTGGTGCCGAGTCATGCGTCGGTCAGCAGTATTTCCGGTCTCGGCATTGTGCTGTCTAACTTTATACCACTTCCACTGTCGGTCATTACGATGATCCTGAATGTGGTGCTTCTGCTCATCGGCTTTGTCACCTGCGGGAAAGAATTCGGGGTAAAGACGGTGTACACCAGTGTGATGTTGCCGGTATTCTTAGGGCTTTTCGAGATGCTGTTTCCAAATTTCGGTTCCATGACGGACAGTCAGGAACTGGATGTACTGTGCTATATTCTGGTGGTCAGCGTGGGACTCAGCATTCTGTTCAACCGGAATGCATCTTCCGGAGGACTGGATATTGTAGCAAAGATCATGAACAAATATCTCCACATGGAGCTGGGCAGGGCAATGTCTCTGTCCGGTATGTGCGTGGCACTGTCCGCAGCATTGGTATATGATAAGAAGACTGTGGTGCTGAGTATCCTGGGTACCTATTTCAACGGAATCATTCTGGATCATTTTATTTTTGACAATAATATCAAGCGACGTGTCTGCATTATTACGAAGAAAGAGGAAGAACTGCGCCAGTTTATTACAAGAGATCTGCACAGCGGTGCCACGATCTATGAAGCCATCGGTGCCTATCATTTTGAAAAACACAACGAGATCATCACCATTGTGGACAAAAGTGAGTACCAGAAATTAATGAAATTCATCAATGAACTGGACCCCAAGGCGTTTATTACCGTATATAATGTATCGAGTATGAAGTATCAGCCGAAGAGTGGGGCCTTTTGACCCTGGCGTCTTAATAATATTATGGAGAAATGCGAAATGAAAAAGGTGCGGAATATCGCAGTGATCGTGTTATCTGTCATATGTGTTGGAATTCTGGTTTTTATATTGTGGGATTTAAGAAGCACAGAGGAGTCTGCACAGGAAATAATACCGGAAGTTCAGCCGGAACCTATGTCGGAACAGAGTGTATCGGATTCCGATGTGAGCGGCAACAGTGCAGAGAACAGTGCAGATCCTACGGAATTGCCGGAGACGGAAGAAAGTGAACCGGTGGAAACGGAAGATCCTGTAGAGCAGAGGGCAGAAGAACTCCTGGCAGGAATGACCTTAGAGGAAAAAGTCGGACAGATGTTCATCGCCCGTTGTCCGGAGACGGATGCAGCATCCAAGGTGACACAGTATCATCTCGGCGGCTATATCTTATTTGCCCGGGATTTTACCGGTAAAACAAAAGAGGAAGTAACAGCATCCATTCAAAGCTATCAGAATGCTGCGGAAATACCTCTGCTGATCGGTGTGGATGAGGAAGGCGGCACGGTAAACCGTGTCAGCAAAAATACGAACCTGCGGAAGACCTCCTTTGCATCACCGCAGGAATTGTATACCGCAGGCGGATGGGATATGATCCGAAGTGATACGCAGGAAAAAGGTCAATTACTGCAGAGCCTGGGAATTAATCTGAATTTTGCTCCGGTATGCGATGTTTCACAGGATCCGCAGGACTTTATTTATGCCCGCAGTTTTGGACAGGATGCGGAACAGACAGCGGAATATGTGCGGACTGTCGTGCAGACCATGTCGCAGGAACAGATGGGAAGTGTATTAAAGCATTTCCCGGGATATGGCAACAACTCGGACACGCACACAGGGATCGCCTATGATGAACGTCCCATAGAGAGGTTTGTAAATTCTGATTTTCTGCCGTTTCAGGCAGGCATCGATGCAGGGGCGGATATGGTGCTGGTAGCCCACAATGTTGTCTCCTGCATGGATGATCAGGTACCGGCATCTATTTCTCTACCGGTACATAATATTTTGCGTAATGAATTAGGGTTTGACGGCGTGATCATTACCGATGATCTGGTCATGGAAGGAGTACGGCAGTTCGCCGGGGATGCGGAGATTGCCGTAAGGGCGGTACAGGCGGGAAACGATATGCTGTGCTGCACCGATTTTGAAGTACAGGTACCCGCAGTCATCAAAGCGGTCGAAACCGGTGAGATTACCGAGGAACGCCTCAACGAATCGGTCCTGCGTATTTTGAAAATGAAAATAAAGCTGGGCATCATTGCGGATTATCAGAATTTTTCCCAATAAATTCTGTATAAATATTGTGGATATTCAGCAGTTCACAGATAGCAAGAAGCTTGTTAGGAATAAAAAGTAATTATGTAAAGAGAATTGATCTCGTTCTCTAATTGGTGAACTGATTCCATAATAGTATTGAAGCTTGGAATATCGCCATATAACATATCTTTCATAGCTTCATAATCATTGATGAGGGCTGGAAAGCGGTATTTCGGTGGAATCAGCTTTAAGGTGCCGGGAATTGCTTCCGGATATTTAGCCCATGCTCTTGGATAAAATTTCATTTTGAAATCAACTACTGTTTTCAGAAGATCTATGTGAGAGAAAGCAACATCTTTTACAGGGGTCTGGGCCATTCTATAAAGATCATAGTAATGTCTGGAATATCGTTGTGGCATGAATTTCAGTATTTTTCTGCTCAAAGATTTTTGGGTAGTATACAGCTGTATACGGTTCAATGCTTGCAATTTTAGCAGGTGTCCAGGCTGCTAATGCACCGATTTTCAGGCGGATTACCTATAGGGTAGAAGGATTTGTGAACAGATTTGGATAAGCGAAAATAACAGTCTGTTTGTTATTCTCATCTATGTAAATATTAGCGTTACACCCCAGTTGAATAAAGATGTTTCGGAAGACACAACTATTTCAAAAATATTTTAAATACCTGTGGACAAGCAAAAGGGAGTATGCTATATTCTATTTAAAGATAATTTTAAATGGGTAAGAAGATTATGAAAGAAACAAATATTTTTAAAGTATTGGCGGATCAACAACGGAGAGAGATTCTGATAATGCTAAAAGATGGCCGATTAAATGCTGGGGAGATTGCCGAAAAATTACAAGTCACACCGGCTGCTTTGTCTTACCACTTAAAACTGTTAAAAAGCGCCGACTTAGTATCCGAATATAAGGAAAAAAACTTTATATTTTACGAAATCAATACGACAGTTTTTGATGAATTAATTCTATGGATTAACCAGTTTGGAGGAGCAAAGGGATGAAAAAAATCATGTGGATTGTTGCGGTGCTACCAGTGGTGGTTGCAAGTATGATGTTACAGGTGATACCGGATATGATACCGCATAAAATCGGAATTTTTATTTTTCCGATAGTTATTTTGTGTGTTACATTCTTTTGGCACCTTTTAATTGGTACATTTGAAAAAAAGACCGTGAAAGCAAGTACGGATAAAGAACGTATGGAAGCAAATTCCTCCGCAAGGGTACTATGCGTGGTAGGACTATCGCAGGCTATCATGTTTGGAATTATGAATTATTGTATCCTTTATTCCTCTTGTGTGCAGGAAAATGTGAATGGTTCAAAGGTAACAGTTGATATTGCAAGGATTTCCTGCATCTTATGTGGAATTATTTTTGTTGTAGTAGGAAATTATATGACAAAGGCAAAGCGAAATACGGTAGTTGGGTTTCGAACGGCCTGGAGTATGTATAATGATAATACATGGAGAAAAAGTAACCGTTTTGGAGCCATCAGTATTGTTGTTGCAGGAGTATTGACCATTATTACGGCTGCATTTGCCAATGGAATAACCAGTACAATTTTATTATTGGTGTATTTATTATCAGCAACGATTATTGCAATATTATACTCGAAAAAGGTCTATGACCAAGAAAAAAGAGAAGTTTGAGGTTGCACTTATATGGGAGAATGATTATTTATGAAAACAAAAAGATTAGTATTAAGAAAATGGACAGAGGCAGACGCAGAGAGTTTATATGAGTATGCAAAAGATTCGGAAGTCGGCCCTATCGCAGGATGGCCACCCCACAAGTCCGTAGAGGAAAGCCTCGATGTGATCAGAAATGTATTCAATGGTCCGGAGTGCTATGCCATCTGTGAAAAAGAGAATGGGAAAGCAATCGGTGCCATTGAACTGAAATTGAAGGGCCACACGGATATGACAGACCGTGAGGACGAGTGTGAACTGGGCTATTGGCTGGGACAGCCATTTTGGGGAAAAGGGTACATGCCGGAGGCCGCAAAGGAAATTCTGCGCCATGGATTCGAAGAACTTGGGATGAACACCATATGGTGCGGATATTATGAGGGAAATCAAAAATCCAAAAGAGTGCAGGAAAAGGTCGGTTTCGTGTATCATCATACCTGTGAAGAAGTTCCCGTGCCATTACTGAAGGAAGTAAGAACTGGTCATACAAATGTAATGACAAAAGCACACTGGGAGGAAATAAACGAAGGAAGGTAACGATTTTGTTTGTTTTACATGCAATGTACGAGGGGATCGTAAAAGGTCCCCTTAAATGATATCATTTTGAAATATAGTTATTGCATAATTAGAAAACATAGAGTATGCTTTGTTTATAAGTACACTTCACTTATGAAAATTTCTATGTCAGCAAAAGCTGATGTCTGAGACTTTGATAAAAAAGTCAGCCGAACCCTCAAGATAATACAACAGAAGAATAAGGGGAGCAAAACACCACAGAAAACCAGTTGTATCACAAAAACAGGTAAGCTATAATATAGATATGTATAGATTCCTTTTGCGTCTGAAAATATCTATAGTTGCCTGACACAAAAGGAGGAAATTAATTGAATACAGAATTGAAGAATGCGGTAAAAGCAGCCGATCTGAAAGCACAGTATGATGCAAGAGTGAAGCGGCTGGTAGGACACAAAAGAGTTCTGGCACAGATTTTGATCAAAACTGTGGATGAATTTAAGGGGATGAATCCCAAAACAGTTGCAAACTGCATAGAAGGAACCCCTTATATCAGCACTGTGCCTGTGGAGCCGGGGCTGACCAACGCAGTGCTTGACAAAAACGGACAGCGTATTGTTGGTTTTAATACGGAAAGTCAGGAGATCAACGAAGGACTGGCGAGATTTGATATTGTTTTTTATGTGCGGACGAAGGATGGTCTGTCGCAGATCATTATTAACGTAGAAGCACAGAAGGATGAACCGGGAGAGTACGAGATCTTAAACCGGGCAATTTTCTATGTCAGCAGACTGGTCTCTTCCCAGAAGGAAAGGGATTTTGAGAATTCCCGCTACGATGACATCAAGCGTGTGTATTCTATCTGGGTATGCATGAATATGGATGAGAATACCATGAGCCATATCCACCTTACCAAAGAGGATGTGATCGGTTCCTATGAGTGGAAGGGAAATCTGGATCTGATCAACATCGTAATGATAGGGTTGGCAAGGGAACTGCCGGAACATGATGAAACCTACGAATTACACCGCTTGCTGGGGGCATTGCTGTCCCAGGAATTGAGTGTAGATGAAAAGCTGAACATCATAGGAAATGAGTATAATATTCCCATAGAAGAAAATATGAGAAAGGATGTGAGCGCTATGTGCAATTTAGGCGAAGGAATTGAAGAAAAAGGAATTGCAATCGGACGAGAAAAGGGGCGTATAGAAGGCCGAATAGAAGGCGAAGCCGGCCTCATTCTGAAAATGTATAAGAATGGTCTGTCGGCAGAGCAGATAGCCTCCGCAACAGACAAACCGCTAGAAGAAGTGAAAGAAATTATTGCCGGAATATAACGGGCATTACGAAAACAGTACTTTTACCACGAGACAGAAGGAAGCAGCCGAAGTCGCAGAATACCTCCGGAAAAAGCAGATCATCCGGACATGGCTTAAGAGTATCCGTTTAAAATTTCCCGCAAAATGTCTTCCGGGCGCGGCGTGTGATCCGGGTATTTTTCCCGAAGGGGCGCCGCTGCACCATCCATAATATAAGGATGTCCCACGATATCCAGCATGGATACGTCGTTATAATTGTCACCGAATGCCATGACATCTGTAAGGTCAATACAAAGGATCCTGCAGATAGAGGTGACACCGATGCCTTTGTTGGCAAGGGTAGTATCGATCCAGTAAGGTCCGGCCACTGCACAGTTCGCCTGCTCCCAGCGGGGGACGAAGCGGTCAGCATAAGCCGCTACGCCTTCATGGAGATATACAGAGACCTTTACGATGTCTTCCGGAATTTCGGAAGGATCCTGAATGACCTGATAGTTGTTGCCGATAAACTTTATTCTGTCCAGCATTCCAAGCCCACGTTCCATCAGATACGCAGTATTCTGTCCGGAGAGCATGATTTCACCCTGACCGTCACTACGATTCCACAGATCCTCCGCAATCTCTTCTGCCAGGGCACGGGGCATGGGATTTTTCGCAATACACTGCTCGTCCTTATAGATCACGCCACCGTTTTCACACAGGAAAATACAGCAATCCGCCACCGGAGCGAACATCTTCCGCAGACTGGTATACTGTCTTCCCGAAGCCGGACAGAACAAGATTCCTTTGTCATGCAGCGCACGGATCTGGTCAAAAATTTCCCCCTCTAATTCTTTTTTTCCATATTGTAAAAGTGTACCATCGAGGTCACTGCAGATTAATCTGATTCCCATAGTCGGAATTCCTTTCTCTTAGAATGATAATTTTAAATAGTATATCATAAATTATACATGAATACTTATTTTTATTTAATAGCTACTTTTCCTGATTATTACAAGATATATTGAAAAAAATGCGGAAACATGCTATTATTTATGTATAAAAAATGCGGAAACAAGGAAAATATTAAAATAGAAAAATGCGGAAAGGAGAAAGAAAATGTTTAAGCGAAAAATATATAGTAAAATGTTAAACTGGAAACAAGAGTCGGATGGAAAAACAGCATTGCTAATAGAAGGTGCTCGTCGTATAGGAAAATCAACGGTTGTAGAAGAGTTTGCAAAAAAAGAATATGAATCTTATATTCTAATTGATTTCGCAAAAGCATCATCGGATGTCAAAGCTCTTTTTGATGATATATCTGATTTGAATTATTTATTTCTGCAGCTTCAATTACAGTATAGAGTGGATCTCCATGAAAGAAAATCCGTTATTATATTTGATGAAGTGCAATTATGTCCTAAAGCACGGCAGGCAATAAAAGCATTAGTAGAAGATCATAGATATGATTATATTGAGACAGGCTCTTTGATATCTATCAAGAAAAATGTCAAAGATATTTTGATACCCAGCGAGGAAAGAAGACTTAATATGTATCCTATGGATTATGAGGAATTTCTTTGGGCAGTGGGGGATCAGACTACTTTTTCGCTCTTGGCAAAATGTTATGAAGCAAAGACTGGATTGGGTGATAATGGAAATCGTAAGCAATTAAGACAGTTTCGGTTGTATATGCTCGTAGGAGGAATGCCGCAGGCAGTTCAGACTTATATAGAAACTAATAATTTTAGAAAAGTGGATGAAATAAAAAGAGATATACTAAATTTGTATGAGTCAGATTTTGCCAAAATTGATGCAACCGGAAGACTGGCAATGCTTTTTGATGCAATTCCGGCAGAACTAAATAAAAATGCAGCAAGGTATCAGGTTAATTCTGTCCTGGGAGGAGAGAAGATTGAGAAAGTACTTGAGTTGATTGCTGAATTAAAAGATTCTAAGACAGTATTGGTGTCGTACAATGTTAATGATCCAAATGCCGGAATGTCGAATACTAAGGACTTATCCAGATTTAAACTGTTTTTGTGTGATACCGGATTATTTGTAACATTAATGTTTAAAGACAGAGATTTTACAGAAAATGAAATATATGAAAAACTGCTTAGTGATAAGCTTAGTGTCAACCTGGGATATTTATATGAAAATGCGGTAGCTTGTTGCCTTGCCGTAAATGGGAATGAACTATTTTATCATACTATAATGAATGAAACATCAAAGCATAATTATGAAATTGATTTTTTGTTAGCAAAAAAGAATAAGATCATTCCCATAGAAGTAAAATCTTCCGGTTATAAGACTCACAAATCACTCGATATATTTACGGAAAAATTTTCCGACAGAATTTTGTGCAGATATTTGGTTTATACAAAGGATATTAGCAAGGAGCAGGATATTTTCTGCATACCTGTTTATATGGTTCCGTTTTTATAATTCGTTCCCCATTTCTGCATGGCATCCAGGATCGGACGCATGGTTTCCCCGAGGTCGCTCAGCGCGTATTCCACGCGGGGCGGCACTTCCGGGTAGACGGTCCGCGTGATCAGTCCATCCTCTTCCATGGAGCGCATCATTAAATTTCTCAATATCAATAATTTCCATTTACTTCCGATCAATTGTACCGTGGTTGCCACCGGGCATTCCGGCAATTCGTCCTTCGTCAACATAGGATCACCTCTCAAAAGTGTAAAATGTGATGTAAGTATCAATTTCAGCGCGGACAATACCTTCGTCCAGGATGCGGGATGGGATGCTGCCGCGAAGCGTTATGAGAAGTTCATGGAAGATCATAGAGGACAAAACGTCGTATTTCTGGAGCTGGGTGTCGGTTACAACACACCCGGTATCATCAAATATAATTTCTGGCAGTATGCGCACAACTGGCGGAATGCATTTTACGTCTGCATCAACAAGGGTGATGCCTATGTTCCCAAGGAGATCGAAAATAAGGCGGTGGGAATCAATGCGGATCTTGCGGAAGTGCTTTATTTATGCAATTCCTGAAATAAAAAGATTGCTAATGATATTCCAAACGAGTAAGATAATAAACAAGATGGAGTGACATAAATGGGAAAAAATGAACCGCCATATACGATTTCAAATAGAATGTTGGAGCTTGTTTCTTCTATATCTGAAAAAGCAGGTAAAATAAGCAGCGGATTATTGGTATTGATCGTGGCATTTTCTCTGACAGGCTGCGGCAGCAGTAGGGACGCTTTGGAAATCTCTGATACCGAATCTGCTCAGGCAGAGGAAGTCGGTCAGGAAACTGCTACAGCCACCTCACAGACAATCCCGGAGACGACAACGGAACCTGAGCCGGAGAAACTTACCTGCCAGACCGGACTATATCAGGAGAAAACCCGGGCAGATCAAGTCTCGGTGGATGCTGCCCGGGAGCTGCCGGAAGGAGAGTATGGTGTGCTGTCATACTCTTATGATGAGACAGTCAGTGTTTGGGGCAACGGTGCAGAAGACTGTCTGGTGATCCACGACGGAGACGAGGAATATCGGGTGGAGATCCCCTGGCGAAACATGTATTCGGCACCACCTGCGATAGAAGCCGCAGATTATGATGGGGATGGCGACAAGGAGTACTACATTTCTACCATACAGGGGACAGGAACCGGTATTTATGTGGAAGGACTGTATTATGTAGATGTACAGAAAGGAACCCCGAAGGTCTCCGAATATACAAATGTGGTTGAAGATTTTGACAGACGGATCCTTGCGGCGGATACGCTGGATGAACAGTTCCATACACTTCATGTGGATTTTCTGGATAAAAACGGAAAGATAGATGCTCAGAAGAGTATTGATCTGGATCAGACCCGTCTGTTGCAGAAACTGGAAGGATACACTTATAAAAGCATCGGTGTGGGAGCGCAGATCCGGTATGATTTTCGTGGAGGACAGCCCTTTGCAAATGTAGGGGTTGGCATAAATATGAACGAGATGGCGGACCTGGTTTATGAGACTGGCTTTAATATAACGGCACCGGTATCCATGCAAAAAGATGGTAATTTTTCTCTGGGAGATTTTTCGGTACAAAAAACATATTCTCGTTATTTGGAAGAGGAGAATATCGACAAAGAAGAACCGGATATGACAGAAGTCTATACCGGATATTATGATCTGACCCATAACGGTTACAAGGAAAAGATTGTAACGAAGGTTCATCTGGAGGAAGAAAACGAAAATCTTACAGAAGCATTGAGGAAGGCCGGAAACTGGGGAACGGTAGCGGTCTACGAATATCTGGGAGACGGACAATATGGAATCATTCCGCTGTGGTCGCAGGAGTTCACCATTGCCCATGCCGGGAACACGCAGATCTTCCTTACAGAAAAAGACGGCTATGATTATCTGGTAGTGACCAACTTCTGGACAGGGCAAGGCATTTGCTATTATGACTATAATGTACTGTCTCCCGCGAACTATTCCTTTGACAGATATCATAATGAGCTGAAAGGGGCAGATCACTACGACCCGCAGTTTTTCACAGGGCTGGAAAGCTGGCTGAAGGAGGATTCCCTCCTGCTTGTGGCAACGGATATTGATATGCCGCAGGGGCAGGAGGTCATTCTGACAACCAACGAAGAGACACATTATACGGAAGAATATCTGAAGGTAAAAAAGGAAAGATTGCAGTCTGTGGAAGATATTGATTAAACCAATTATCTATGCCGGATAATTTTCATTATCTGTATCAGCACGGTCGGCATGAGAGCGAGCCCCACGATCTGACCGAGTGCTGTCATAGGCAGAGCGGCTATGCTGAATACACTGTGCAGCGCCGGGAGGAAGATTACCAGTGCAAGTAAAGAGACTCCCGCAGCGAAAGCATAGAGGCTGTATCGGTTCGAGGTCAGTCCCAGCCGGAAGATGGATTCGCTGCCACGGCAGTTAAAACCATGGAACAATCTGGCCAGTGTCAGTGTCGCAAAAGCCATAGTGGAGGCCATAGCCGAACTGACGGTCAGTCCGATGTGATAAGCTGTCATGGAGGCTGCTGCAATCAGCAGACCCTGTGTTATCATCGTAATCATAAAACCTCTGGTGAGGATTCCTTCCCGCGGATTCCTGGGCTTTTCCTTCAGAAGGTCGTCATCTGCCGGTTCCATGCCGATTGCCAGGGCCGGAAGAGAATCGGTCAGCAGGTTGATGAACAGCAGATGTACGGGTGTAAAAGGCACAGGAAGTCCCATCAGGGATGTGTATAATACTGCTAAGATACCGGCAGTATTACCGGACAGCAGGAACAAAATGGCATTTTTGATATTTCTGTATACATTACGCCCGTTTGCCACTGCCTTGATGATCGTTGCAAAATTATCATCTGACAGAATCATGTCTGCGGCATCCTTGGATACCTCTGTCCCGGTAATTCCCATAGCGACACCGATGTCTGCCTTTTTCAATGCAGGAGCATCATTCACACCGTCACCCGTCATGGAGACAATATTACCTCTGCGCTGCCATGCCTCTACAATCCGGATTTTGTTCTCGGGAGATACTCTGGCATAGACGGAGATTTCTGCGATCTGTTCCTCCAGTTCGCTGTCGCTCATGGCATCCAGCTCCGCACCTGTCAGTGCAAGGTCTCCTTCTTCGTATATTCCGATCCGGCGGGCGATCGCCACTGCTGTTACCTTATGATCACCGGTGATCATGACCGGACGGATGCCGGCTCTCTTGGAAGCTGCAACAGCAGCCGCAGATTCCTCTCTGGGAGGATCTACCATAGAGATCAGGCCCAGGAAGGTATAGCCATACTCCGCATGGATGTCGAGATTTTCCTCCGATTCCTTGTAAGCAAAAGACAATACACGCAGGCCATTTTCTGAAAAAAGCTGATTCTGCATACGGATCTTGTCTTTTTCAGCTTCCGTCATAGGACGGATACCGTCGCGGCAGCGCACATAGTCACAGCGGTCTAAGAGAACATCCACAGCACCTTTGGTAAGGATCGTGGGTACACCATGCAGCATATATTTCGTACTCATCAGCTTTCTGTCGGAATCAAAAGGCACTTCCTCAAGACGCTGCATGTTCTGCCTGAGGATATCTTCATGCATGTTTGCTTCTTTCAAAATAGAAGATGTATCCGCTTCAATCCTTCGAAACATCTCTAAAAGGGCATATTCTGTAGGGTCACCGATGCCCTTGTCATCGACGATACTGGAATCATTGTTGAGGACAGCGTCGTAGAGCAGATAGCGATGTGTCTGATTCAAAAGGTCAAGCTGGTCCGGCTCGTATAACCGGTCTTCTATATAAATCTGCTGCACCGTCATTTTATTCTGTGTCAGTGTTCCGGTCTTATCAGAGCAGATGACAGAGACACAGCCCAGACTTTCCACAGCCTTAAGATTCTTGATAATTGCATTTTCTTTTGCCATTTTCTGTGTACCAAAGGCTTGTACTATGGTCACAATGGAGCTCAGTGCCTCAGGGATCGCAGCAACAGCCAGTGCCACTGCAAACATCATGGAGTCCAACAGCGTCATCCGGCGATAGATACACAGGCAAAATACGACAGCACATATGATCATGATCAGTATGGCAAGTCTGCTGCTGAACTTGTCCAGGCTCTCCTGCAGCGGTGTCTTGCGCTCTTTGGCTGCATTCATCAGTCCTGCAATCTTACCCAGCTCCGTCTCCATGCCGGTAGCAGTCACCAGCATTTCGGCGCGTCCATAGGTGACCAGACTTCCGGAATAGACCATATTTGCCCGGTCAGCAAGCGCCACATCACCCTCTATAATGGCATTTGTTTTCTCTACATTGGCAGACTCGCCTGTCAGAGAGCTTTCATTGACCTGCAGCGAATAGCTGTGCAGGATACGGCCATCGGCCACGATCATGTCACCCGCTTCCAATACGACAATGTCTCCCGGCACGATATCCTTCGATGGAAATTCCCGTTTTACACCGTCTCTTATGACTTTTGCACCGGGCGAAGATAACTGCCTGAGACTATCCAGAGAACGCTGGGCCTTTACATGCTGCAGGGTGCCCAGGATGGCATTGATCACCAGTACCAGCAGGATTACAATGGTACTCTCCGCATTGCCGGAAAACATGGAGATCGCAGCCGCAATGATCAGGATTACTACCAGCAGATCAGCAAACTGACTGATAAATACTTCCGGTATACTTTTGCGCCTGCTCTCTTGCAGGATATTTTCACCTTTTTCCAGGCGAAGTTCCTCCGCGCGGGCAGTGGTAAGCCCCTGTTCTGTCACCTGATATTTTTCCATGAGCTCTTTTACAGAAATATTCCAGATGTTTTTTTGTGTCATTTACAAATCCTCCTTCTTAAATAATGTACCCGGATCCTTTGTTTATCACGCAAAAAAAGACTTTTATTGCACGATAAACATACAATAAAAGTCTCGTTCCATTTCTGTAGAAGTGTACTGCCCGGTTAGCGACTGCCTGAGGCTTCACTAACGTGATGACGACCAACACAACACCGGTTACCCGATGTGAACTACTCCCTAATATTGGAAATATCCTAGCATATGCGAAAAGTATTGTCAAATATTTCTATTGGTTGCTATACATAGAAATTTTTTTTTGATAAAATAGGACCAATAAGAAATCGTCCCACAGGAATAAAATTTGCAGATTACGGAAAAGCAGGAAGGTTAAGAGATGAACGAAATGATCAGAAAAAGAAATGAACAGCTGGCCAAAACAGTGATCAAGGGTTTACAGTCCCGCAATATGTCAGGTTATTACGCAGAGGATAAAGAAGCTGCACTAAAGCAGGCACTGGAGCTGATCCCGGAGGGAAGCACCATCGCTATGGGAGGATGCATGAGCGCCGGAGAGATCGGACTGATCTCCGCTCTGGAAGCAGGCAATTACCACTATATCGACCGCTCTAAGATGGATGCCAGAGCTGGACTTATGGCAGCTTACGATGCGGATATCTTCCTCTCCAGTGCCAATGCCATCACCAGCGACGGTGTCATGGTCAATATCGACGGCAATTCCAACCGTGTCTCCTGCATAGCCCAGGGACCGAGGAAAGTAATCTTTATCGTCGGCATGAACAAGGTCTGCGCAGACTTAGACAGTGCCATGAAGCGTGCGAGAAACGTGGCTGCACCTATCAACGCCCAGAGATTCGACATCAAGACTCCCTGCAAAGAAACCGGAAAATGCTTCGATTGTAAGTCTCCGGATACCATCTGCTGCCAGTTCCTGATCACGAGATATTCCAGACATACGGACAGGATCCATGTGATCCTCGTAAACGACACCATCGGTTACTAGACAACAAAGGGGAAAAGACAATGACATTAGTATTGCAAAAAGGAAGACCTGCCGATACCACCGGCAGACTGGACAAAGAGATACGCACCTATGACCTGCTGGATGGCTTAGGCGTGGGATATGACCGCGTGGATCACGCACCCGCAATGACCATGGAGGACTGTAAGGAAGTGGATGAGATCCTGGAATCCATGGTCTGCAAAAAGCTGACGTTAGATAACGATACTTTTGAAAACACTGGAAAATCAAGGTTTTTCGAGCGACGGACAAGCAGGGTATTGTACTAAAAACTGAATACGACGCAGAAGCGGCGTTTCTTACTCTCTACATGGGAGAACAGGAACGCCGCTTTTTTCATGCCCTTTGTTACGCAGTAGGGGCAGAAAAAGCCTTGCTACAAGCGGTTTTCCGGGCGCGTATCTGGTGCGGAAAGGGATTTATACCTTATCCCCCGAAACCGCGCTTCTACTGCGTAACAAATCCAAAGCAAAGGAGTTATGAACTATGGCAGTTTTCAGAGTGGAACGGAACAAGGGCTACACCGTAATGAGCAACCACCACCTACGCAACAAGGAGCTTTCCCTAAAGGCAAAGGGGCTGTTGTCGCAAATGCTGTCACTCCCCGAAGATTGGGACTACACCTTGAAAGGCTTATCCCTTATCAACCGGGAGAAGATAGACGCTATCCGCGAAGCCATTAAGGAGCTTGAACGCGCCGGGTATATCGTCCGTTCAAGGGAGCGCGACGAGAAAGGACGCTTGCGGGGCGCGGACTATGTGATATTCGAGCAGCCGCAGCCGCCTACGCCGGATTTACCTACATTGGAAAATCCAACATTGGATAATCCAACACAGGAAAAACCTACATTGGAAAAACCTACGTTGGAAAATCCAACGCAATTAAATAAAGATATACAAAGAACTGACTTACCAAAAAAAGAAAAAATAATTACTGATGAACAAAGTACCCATTCCATTCCTATCCTTTCCCCTAACCCCTCTCCTTGCAGAGAAGCGGCTACGCCGCCGGAACGGAAAGGAACGGAAGCGGCAGCACAGAGCGCAGTTGATATATACCGGGAAATCATCAAGGACAATATCGACTACCACATTCTCAAACAGGACATGAAGTTTGACAGTGACAGGCTTGACGAGATTGTAGACCTCATGCTTGAAACCGTATGCACCGCCAGAAAGCGGGTACGGATTGCGGGGGACGACTACCCGGCAGAGCTTGTGAAGTCAAAGTTTATGAAACTGGACGGCGAGCATATCCGCTTTGTGCTTGACTGTATGCGGGAGAACACAACGAAAATCCGCAACATCAAGCAATATCTGAAAGCAGCCCTTTTCAACGCCCCGTCCACTATCGGCAATTATTACACTTCCCTTGTCGCCCATGACATGGCAAGCGGCGCACTGTCACCGAAGAAGCCGCAGTACGGCGACCCGGACTATTATTCATGCAAACCGGGCGAAAGCCTGTAAAACAACAAAAGGAGGATTTTATTATGGCACAGAAAATGACAGGAGCATTGGTATTTGACGAGCGCACCGACCGTTACGACATTCGCTTTGACTTAAACAGCTACTATGGCGGGCTGCATTGTGGAGAATGTTTTGACGTATTCGTGCGGGGCAAGTGGAAGCCGACCCGGATTGAGTACGGCGACAACTGGTATCTTGTGGGTATCAGAGCCGAGGACTTGAACGGGCTGCGGGTGCGTATCTGACCGCCGCCCCATAAAGAAACGCGAAAGGAGGACGCGACAAATTGCAGGACGAAGTAAACGAAAAGACCATAGCCCTTTACATCAAGACCGGGAAGCTGACCGCCCAGACGCTCCAAAAGGCAATGAAAGCCATACTGTCAAAGGGAAAAAAGCAGCTTTCCAAACCGCCACAGGGCAAGCAGAGCTTAAAGCAGCTTATGAAGCAGAACGCGGGCGTTTCCAACATTGAGATTACCGAGGGCAATATCAAAGCCTTTGAGAGTACGGCGAAAAAGTACGGTATCGACTTTGCGCTGAAAAAGGACGCGACGGAAAGCCCGCCCCGCTATCTGGTTTTCTTCAAGGGGCGGGACGCGGACGTGCTGACCGCAGCCTTTAAGGAATTTTCCGCAAAAAAGCTGACACAGGAGAAAAAGCCCTCAATCCGAAAGCTGCTCTCTACCCTCAAAGAAGCTGCACAGGGCAGAAACGCGGAACGGGCAAAGGTCAAGAACAAGGACAGGGAGGTATCGCTATGAAGCCGGAAATCAAGAAGCTGCTTATCTTAAATCTCCCGTATCTGCTCTTTGTCTGGCTCTTTGATAAAGCGGGCGCGGCTGTCCGGCTCTCCCCCGGCGCGGACGCAAGCGCAAAGCTGCTACATCTTGGGGACGGTTTTACCGCCGCCTTTTCCAGTATCGCGCCGAGCTTCCACCCGGCAGACTTAGCTTTAGGCATTGCGGGGGCGGTCATTGTTCGGCTGATTATCTACACCAAAGGCAAGAACGCGAAGAAATACCGCCGCGGGACAGAATACGGTTCGGCGCGTTGGGGCGGGGCTGACGATATAAAGCCATACACAGACCCGGTATTTGAGAATAATATCCCCTTAACGCAGACGGAACGGCTCACCATGAACAGCCGCCCGAAGCAGCCGAAATACGCAAGAAACAAAAATATCCTTGTAATCGGCGGTTCCGGCAGCGGCAAGACCCGGTTCTTTGTGAAACCGTCGCTCATGCAATGTACGTCAAAGGATTTTCCAACGTCGTATATCGTCACTGACCCGAAAGGAACACTGATTTTGGAAACCGGAAAAATGTTGCAGCGGTACAAATACCGTATCAAAGTGCTAAATACGATTAACTTCAAAAAATCCATGAAATACAACCCCTTTGCCTATCTGCGGAGCGAAAAGGACATTTTGAAGTTAGTCAATACCATTATCGCCAACACCAAAGGCGACGGGGAAAAATCCGGCGAGGATTTCTGGGTGAAAGCGGAAAAGCTCTACTATACCGCACTAATCGGCTATATCTGGTATGAAGCCCCGGAGGACGAGAAGAACTTCACGACGCTGCTTGAAATGATAAATGCGTCGGAAGCCCGCGAGGACGACGAGGACTTCCAGAACCCGGTTGACCTCATGTTTGAACGTCTGGAAGAAAAAGACCCGGAACATTTTGCAGTCAAGCAGTACAAAAAATACAAACTTGCGGCGGGCAAGACCGCAAAAAGCATACTTATCTCATGCGGCGCGAGGTTAGCCCCATTCGACATTAAGGAGCTGCGGGAGCTTATGGAAACCGACGAAATGGAGCTTGACACCATAGG
>OGIG01000626.1_pt1 | contig 30009 bp, 16 predicted proteins | sample 1571601 | NCBI WGS metagenome assembly OGIG01 (sample SAMEA2581953, study PRJEB24529) | metagenome | biome: Human gut stool | place: China | collected 2011 | reverse complement strand
TGATGACAGCCCAGCCGATGTTCTCCATGGTGGTGCCGATGGTCATGACCGCCGCGATGTCGCCGCCGCCCATCTGCACCAGCTTGCCCAGACTGATCATCAGACCGGCAGCCGGCATGACGGCGATGACCGTCATCAGCACCTTGCCCAGCTTCTGTAAGAAGTCAAAGTTGATGAGCCCCTTTTTGCCCGGGGCCGCTTTTGTTGTTGCCATGATGTTCCTCCTTATTCCTTTTTGCATCGTTTTGTGCAAGTGTTGCATTGCGTTTGCGCTACTTTACGCAACAAGAATAATCCAACTCCACAATTTTTACAAGAGTTTTTTGGAGCAAAAATAATTTTTCTATGTTTTACACAAGCGGATGCACGCTTATTTGTGGAAATTGTCGAAGGTACGCAGACACGGCGTTGCACAGTTTACGCAATCCCGTGCGCAAACATTGACATTGCGTGCAAACGGCTTTACAATAGAACCACTATATCAGGGAGGAACAGACAATGGCAGTTACCATCAAGGATGTCGCAGCGGCAGCGGGGGTCTCGCCCTCCACGGTGTCCCGCACCTGCAAGGACAGCCCTTCCATCAGCCGGGAGACCAAGGAGCGGGTGCGCCGCATCATGGCGCAGCTGGGCTACGAGCCGAATTTTGAAGCCGAGCCGGTGGAGGCTTTTTCCAAGACCATCGGCATTATTCTGCCCTCCTCCCAGCGGGACGTCTACGAAAACGCCTTTCACCTTGAGATCATCCGTGGCATCGGGCAGTTCTGCAACCAGCGGCGGTATGTGAACACGGTCATCACCGGGCAGGACGATGCCGAGGTGCTGGACGCCATCCAGAGCATGGTGGCCAACGCACAGGCAGATGGCTTTATCCTGCTCTACTCCAAAAAGGACTGTCCGGTGGCGGCGTATCTGCGCAATGAAGGGCTGCTCCATGTCATTGTGGGCAAGGCGGCGCAGTCTGCCAACCAGACCATCTACATCGACAACGACAACGCCCTTGCCGGAGAGGAAGCCACCGATTACCTTTATGAGATGGGCCACCGCCGCATTGCGTATTTCGGGGTCAGCAACGCCATGCTGTTCTCCGCAGAGCGCAAGCGCGGCTATCAGATGTCCCTGCTCAAGCACGGCATCGCCCCGCGCGAAGAGGACTGTGTGGAGGTCAACACCCTGAACGATGCCTATGAGGATGCACTGAAAGCGCTGCTCACCGCCCCGAATCACCCCACCGCCATGCTGGTCAGCGATGACATCCTTGCCGTGGTGCTGGAACAGTTCTGCGGCAAGCTGGGACTGCGCGTCCCGAAAGATTTGTCCATCGTATCCTTCAATAACTCGCTGTTCTCCCGCATCACCAGCCCGCAGCTGACCACCGTGGACGTGAACCCCTACCAGCTGGGCATGGAGGCCGCCAGCCAGACCATCAACCACATCGAGAACCCGAACCTTCTGGCCACAAAGATCATCGTGCCGCACAAGCTCATCCCCCGGGAGAGCTGCTGCCCGCCGCCGGAGGTCTGATCAAACATCCTCTTTTTCAGAGAAACCAAAGAGCCGAACCTTTTCCCGACTGGGGAAAGGTTCGGCTCTTCCGTCACAAAAAGACAACTTCCTGTCACAAAACCACTTTGGGAAAAGCAGCTGTCCATGGTAGAATAAAGAAAATACCATAATAAGGAGTTTTCTTTATGGCAGCTACTTCTCAAAAGCGCTCCGGCACCACCGACCTTACCGTAGGCAAGCCGCTGTTCCAGATCCTGCGGTTCGCCTTGCCGCTGGTGCTGGGCACCTTATTCCAGCAGCTGTACAGCTTTGCGGACACCGTCATCGTAGGGCGGTGTCTGGGCACCGATGCGCTGGGCGCGGTGGGCACCACCTACTCCCTCAACTTTCTCATTCTGGGCTTTGTGCAGGGTGCCTGCGTGGGCTTTGGCATCCCGGCGGCAGAGACCTTTGGCGCAAAGGATAAGGACGGACTGCAAAAATACCTGCTGAACGGCGCACTGCTCTGTCTGGTGCTGAGCGTGGTGTTCACGGTGCTTACCACCCTGATGGCAGGGCCGCTGCTCCGGCTCATCCATACGCCGGAGGAACTGTACGCCGATGCGGTGCTCTACATCCGGCTCATTTTTCTGGGCATCCCGGCTACGGTGCTGTACAACTACGCCTCCAGCGTGCTGCGGGCACTGGGGGATTCCCGGCACCCCTTTTACTTCCTGCTGGTCGCCAGCGTGGTGAACATTCTGCTGGACTACCTCTTCATCGTGCCGCTGGGCATGGGGGTGGACGGTGCCGCCATTGCCACCGTGCTCAGCCAGCTGCTCAGCGGCGGGCTGTGCGCTTACTGGTTCTTTGCCCGCACGGCAAAGCTGGAGGGGCTTTCCTTCCGGCAGCCGCGCACCCTGCTTTCGGCAGGGCACTGCAAGCGGCTGGCCTACATCGGCCTTCCCATGGGGTTTGAATACTCGGTCTCTGCCATCGGCGCAGTCATCATGCAGGACGCCATCAACCTGCTGGGCAGCACCGCTGTGGCAGCCCAGACCGCCGGCGAAAAGATCCGTCAGATGTTCACCCTGCCCATGGAGAGCGTGGGCATGGCTATGGCTACCTATGTGGGGCAGAACCACGGCGCCCGCCGCACCGACCGCATCCGGCAGGGTATCAAGGACGGCTGCATGGTACAGCTGCTCTACTGCGCCGTGGCGTGGGGCGTGATCTTTTTCATCAAGCCCTACGCGGTGGGGCTTGTGCTGGGCGATGCCGACCCCGCCGTCACAGCGGGTGCTATCCAGTACCTCAGCGTCATGAGTATGCTGTTCTGCTTCCACGGCCTGCTGATGATCTTCCGCAACACGTTGCAGGGGCTTGGTTACAGCGTGCTGGCGGTTGTTTCCGGCGTGGGCGAGCTCATCGGCCGCAGTCTTGGCGGCGTGCTGGCGGTAAAGACCGGCCTTGGGTATCTGGGCATCTGCCTTTCCAACCCCTTTGCTTGGGGCTTGGCGATGTTCTACTGCCTGTTCATGGTCTGCCGCATCCTCCGGCGGGAGACGCAGACCGAAGCCTGAAACTTATAAAAAACACGAAGACCCGTGGGGAACTCCCCACGGGCCTTTGTGTTTCTGAAGAAGAATCAAAGAAGATTGGAAATGGCTTTTTAGTCCTCTGCCATACCGATCAGGTCAAACTTTTCGGTGGAGACAGTCACCGTAAAGTCCTTCTTGGCAGGCTTTGCGAACTTGACCCAGATGGTGCGGTCAGGCAGGTTGTAGTACCAGCCGGACTCTGCGGCCTCCCAGCCATCGCGGACGATGTACTGAGGAAGCTGCTGCCCATCCACGCTGGCCCAGAGTGCACCCTTTTTCTTGCTGACCAACTTCAGGGTCATGCGCTCCACGGGGGAGTCGTAGCTGCCCTCGGTGGCAAAGCGGATGTCGGTGCGGTCACCGGCCTTGACGGTGATGGTGGTCTTGGCGTAAACGCCGTTTTTGTAGTCCTCGGTGTGGCCGTCGTCATCATACAGCACAAAGCTGGTGTCGGTCTCGGCAGCGACCAGCAGGTCGATCTGGCGCATGGTGTCCTTGAGGATGTGCTTGACGTCCTCGGTGGTCACCACAACGGCAGAGCCGCGCAGGAACATGGGGATGCTTGCCAGCGTGACCGGGACCTCGATGGTCTGGCCGCCCTCGTAGGCGCGCAGATCATCGTTCATATCGTACCAAGTGCAGCCTGCGGGCAGGTAGATGGTGCGGGTAGTGGCACCCTTTTCCACCACGTTTGCCACCAGAATGCTCTTGCCGAACATAAAGGTCAGGTTCTTATCGGTGTAGCACTTGGGGTCCTCCGGGAACTCAAGGAACAGCGGACGCCATGCCGGCATACCGTTCTGGTTGGACTCGTACATCAGGGAGTACAAAGTGGGCATCAGACGGTAGCGCAGCTGGTAAGCTGCACGGATGTAGGGCAGGTTCTCCTCGTACATCCACGGCTGGGTAACGGTGTTGTCGTTGTTGGCGGAGTTCAGGCAGAAGCGCGGCTGGAAGATGCCGTTCTGCAGCCAGCGGAGCAGCAGCTCTGCCTCGGGTGCAGGGCCGGCAAAGCCGCCGATATCGCAGCCCATGTTGGAGCAGCCGGACAGACCCATGCCCAGAATGGTGGCAATGTTGAACTTGACGGTGCGCCAGTCGGTCAGGTTATCGCCGCCCCACACCTGTGCGTAGCGCTGGATACCGGCGTAGCCTGCGCGGTTGATGATGTAGGGGCGCTCGCCGGGGTACACATCTGCCAGCGCCTGCTTGGCGGTGTAGGCCATCAGGTTGGAGTGCAGGATCTTCAGCTCTGCCATGGTGCCCTTTTTGCCCTCAAAGTCGCACTGGGCGTCGCGGTCCTCCACGCCGTCCATCTCGCAGTTGTCGTTCCAGACGGTCTTGGTGCCCTTTTTGAGGATGTTCTCTTCCAGCAGCTGCTTCCAGGTGTTGCGGCCATTGGGGCCGGTGAAGTCGAAGAAGCGTCCCTCGCCGCCCCACCAGCGACCGTAGTACGGAGCCTTGCCGTCCGGGGTCTTGATAAAGACATCGTTCTTTTCAAACAGTTCGATGTAGGGGTGGTGCTTCAGGATGCCGGGCTTCAGGTTGGGGATCACGTTGATGCCCCGGGCGTTCATGTTCTCAAAGAACTTTTCCGGATCCGGGAAGCGCTTGTGGTTCCAGTTGAACACATAGCGCAGGTTGTCCTTTTCGCCGCTGGAATAGCCGGAAGCCAGCCAGAAGTTGTCGATGAGGATGCCCTCTTTTTCGTGCTTGTCGATGACCTTGTAGATCTCTTCGTCGCAGTTCTTTTCCAGCTCGGCGTAGTACATGGTGGAGGCGCAGTAGCCCAGAGACTGCTTGGTGGGCAGGGCGCTGCGGCCGGTCAGCAGGGTGTACTCGTTCAGGATCTCGGGCAGGGTCTCACCGGCCAGCAGGAACAGGTCGATGTCGCCGCCGTCGGTCTGGTAGTAGCAGTAGCGCTCCCAGTAGCCGGACAGCTCCTCGCCAAGGTCGAACACGCAGTCGTAGGAGTTGTGGTAGAACAGGCCGACAGGGCGCAGGTCGTGCTCATTTACCCGGATATAGAAGGGGATGTGCTTATACATCGGGTCGCCGGTCTCGGGGTCGTGGCCGATGGCATCCTTGGGGGACATCCGCAGGCGGCGTCCCTTTTTGTCCAGATGGCCGGTCTTTTCGCCAAAGCCGTAGAAGTGGTCAAATTCCCGGTCCACCTTGGAGAAGTGGCTCAGACGGCCGATCTGATCCTTCTCAAAGGCGCGCTCCCGCAGATCCTGATAGATCAGCTTGCCGGACTTATCGAACAGCTCAAAGTGGAAGGGCTTTTTGAACAGCTTCAAAGTCAGGTGTGCGGTCTCAAAGGTCAGGGTCTTATCGTCCTCAGCGCAGGGGACATCCAGCGCGGTGATGCGGGTGCGCTCGTCCTTGAGCAGGGTGTCCATCCGGTCCTCCCACGCGGTGGTCACCAGCGTGTAGGACTCCTCCTCCATGGGAGTGCCCTTGTCGAAGTGCACCCGGATGCGGATGATATCGTCTGTCATGAAAACCAGCTTCACATCGGCGGCATCGCCGTGGATGAGGTAGCCGTTTTCGGTCTTTTCAAAGGATTCAAAACTACGCAGCAGCATAAGAGGTTCCTCCGTGTAGTGTTACATACCGATCAGATCGAACTGCTCGAACGAGACAGTCAGCGCGTGATCCTTGGCGGGGTTTGCGTACTTGACCTCGACAGCCTTTTTGCTCTGGCTGTAATACCAGCCCTCGGCAGCGGCGTCGAACTTGCGGCGGTTGAGGAAGTGCTCGATCTTGCGGCCATCCAGCGTGACCCAGAAGGGGCTCTTTTCCTTGGCGATCATCTCCACCTTGATGGTTTCCACGGTGTCCTTGTAGCTGCCCTCGGAGGCAAAGTTCATGGTCACCCGCTCGCCTGCGGTGGTGGTGATGGTGGTCTTGCGGTACACGCCGCTCTTGAAATCGTTGGTGATGCCGTCGTCATCGTACAGGGTCGTGGTGGTGGTGCCCTTGGGTGCCACGATGAGGTGCAGGGCGGTGGTGTGGTCGCCCTCCATGGTCATCAGCTGGTTGTCTGCCATGGCGATCACTGCGCCCTCGCGGACGAACATGGGGATGGTAGCCATGGTGACCGGCACTTCGATGGTCTGGCCGCCCTCGTAGCAGCGGAACTTATCGTTCCAGTCGTACCACTTGCAGCCTGCGGGCAGGTAGACGGTGCGGGTCTTGGCACCCTCTTCCAGAACGTTGGCCACCAGAATATCCCGGCCGAACAGGAACTCGAAGCTCTCCTCCCATGCCTTGGGGTCGTTCTGGAAGTCGTAGACCAGAGCACGCATGATGGGCGCACCGGTCTGGCTGGCCTCGTACTCGGCGCTGTAAAGATAGGGGGTAAAGCGGTAGCGCAGCAGGATGGCGTCCCGGATGGTATCCGCAGACTCCCGGAACATCCACGGCTCGGTGACGGTGTTATCGTTGGAGGCAGAGTGGATGGAGAAGCGAGCCTGGAAGATGCCGTTCTGCACCCAGCGCACGAACAGCTCCTCGGTGGGTGCGGGACCGGCAAAGCCGCCGATGTCCGCGCCCTCGTTGGGCTGACCGGACAGACCCATGCCGGTGATGATGGGGATATTGTACTTCAGGCTCTTCCAGCTGGTGTAGTTGTCGCCGCACCAGGTCTGGGCGTAGCGCTGGATACCGGCGCTGCCGCTGCGGCAGACCATGTAGGGGCGTGCCTTGGCGTTGTGCTCCACCACAGCATCGGCACCCACCTTGCACATCAGGGTGCTCATGATGGGCTTCAGCTGGCCGATGGTGCCGCCCTTGCCGTCAAAATCGCAGGTGCAGTCCTTGTCCATCAGGCTGTCGTACTCGCAGTTGTCGTTCCAGACGGAATCGGTGCCCACGGCAATGATGGACTCGGTGAGGTACTTTTTCCAAGCTGCACGGCCTTCGGGCTTGGTGAAGTCCCAGAATGCGCCGTCGCCGCCCCACCATTTGCCGACACCGTAGGTCTCGGGGTTTTTGCTGTCCTTCACGAATACGTCATCTGCGTTGAACTCGTCGAAACGGGGGTTGCACAGCAGGACACCCGGCTTGACGTTGGGCACGTTCTGGGCGTGCTTTTCGTTCATGGCGTGGAAGTAGGCGCTGGGGTCCTTGAAGCGTTCGGTGTTCCATGTAAAGACGCAGCGCTTGTTGTTCTGGCTGGTGTAGCCGCTGGACAGGTGGAAGCCGTCGATGGGGAAGCCCTCTTCCTTGATGGTGTCGATGAAGCCCAGCACAGCGTCATCGCTGTCCTTTTCCAGCTCGGGGTAGTACATGCTGGAGCCCTGATAGCCCAGTGCACGCTTGGGCAGCAGGGCCGGACGGCCGGTCAGCAGGGTGTAGTTGTCCACGATGCGGGCAATGGTGTCGCCGCCGATCAGGAAGCAGTCCAGATCGCCGCCGTCTGCCTGAAAATAGGTGTAGCGGGGCCAGTAGTTGCTCTTTTCGCAGCCCATGTTGAACACGGACTCGTAGAAGTTGTGGTAGAACACGCCCACAGCCTTGTGGGTGTCGCGGTCCAGACGGATGTAGAAGGGGATGTGCTTATAGAGGGTATCCATCTTCTCGGCATCGTAGCCCATGGCGTCGGTGGCGCGCTCCCGCTGGAAGGTCTTGTTCTTATCCAGCAGGCCGGTCTTTTCGCCAAAGCCGTAGAAGCAGTCGTCCTCCTTCATCCGGCTGTAAGCCACCACGCGGTTGTTGGCGTCCTTGACGAAGGGGTTGCCGGGCAGGGTGCTGTACAGCTCGGAGCCGTCGGCAGCCAGCAGCTTGAAGTTGATGGGGTCCTTGTCCACCACCAGTGTCACCTTGCCGGTGGCAAAGGTGAGGGTGCTGTCATCCTCGGTGACCTGTGCGGCGAAAGGCTCCACACGGGTGCGCTCACCCTTGAACAGTTCGTCCATCCGATCCTCCCATGCGGTGGTCATCAGGACATAGGACTCCTCTGCCAGCTCGTGGTCAAAGCTTGCGCGGACGCGGACGATCTCATCGGTCACAAAGCAGACCTTGATATCAGCGTTATCAGTATGCAGCAGGAAAGCGCCGCCTTTGCGCTCCATGCCGGTAAAACGGGAGCAGATCTCCATAGTTTTTACTCCTCTCAGTTGATTTTTGATAAAAAATGCCCCCATTCCCCTTTAGATGCAGGATATCTTCAGAGAAATGGGGGCAACGTATTCGTTGCTTTACCCGGAACAGTCAGGGCTTAGAACGTCCAGCCAAGGCTGGGCACCAGACCGCACAGGTACGGGACGCACAGCGAAATGGCAGGGATGAAGGTGACAAGGAACAGTGCCACGACCATGGCGGTGAACAGCGGCACAATGTACTTGGTAACGCCTTCGATCTTGACCTTGCCGACACCGCAGCCCACGAACAGGCAGGAACCGACCGGCGGGGTGACCGAGCCGATGCCCAGGTTCATGATAAGCATGATGCCGAACTGCACATCGCTCATGCCGATGCTGCGGGTGATGGGCAGGAAGATGGGGGTGAAGATCAGAACTGCGGGGGTCAGATCCAGGAACATACCCATGACCAGCAGGAACACGTTCATGACCAGCAGGATGACGTAGCGGTTGTTGGAAATGCTCATCAGCGCGTTGCTGATGGCGGCAGGGATGCCGGAGTAGCTCATGACGTAGGACATGATGGAGGAAGCGGCGATCAGGAACAGGATGGTGGCGCTGCTCTCCATGGTGTCTGCCAGCAGATTATAGAAGCTCTTGAAGGTCATCTCCTTGTACAGGATGGACAGCAGGCCGCAGTACAGGCAAAGCACGACACCGGCCTCGGTGGCGGTGAAGAAGCCTGCCAGAATGCCGCCCATGACGATGATGACGGCCAGCAGAGAAGGAACTGCGTCAATGATGATCTTGACGGCGGGGTCGGGGTCCTTGACGTCGGAGGACTTATAGCCCTTCTTGACGGCGATGAACACAGCCAGACCAGCCACGCACAGACCCATCAGGATGCCGGGCAGGTAGCCGCCCATGAACAGAGCAGCCACAGAAACGCCGCCGGCGGTGATGGAGTAAAGGATCAGCGGGCCGGACGGGGGGATCAGGATGCCGGTGGGGGCAGAGCAGATGTTGACGGCTGCGGAGTAGTTGGGGTCGTAGCCCTCATCCAGCTCCAGCGGAGCCATGATGGAGCCCATGGCAGAAGTAGCTGCCACGGAGGAACCGGAAACGGCACCGAAGAACATATTGGCCAGAACGTTGGTGGCAGCCAGATAGCCGGGCATCTTGCCCACAGCCAGACGTGCCAGACGGACAAGGCGCTTTGCAATGCCGCCCTTGTTCATGATGTTGCCGCCCAGAGAGAAGAAGGGCAGCGCCAGCAGAGAGAAGGAGTCAATGCCCGAGAAGCAGCGCTGTGCAGCGGTCAGGGCAAAAATTGCGGGGTCCATGCTGAACAGTGCCGTGAAGATGGATGCAATGCCGATGCCTGCCGAGATGGGCACACCGGCCAGCAGCATGACAAAGAAGGAACCGAACAGCAGTAACGTAGCCTGTGCAACCATTATGCGTTTTCTCCTTTCTTTTCCTTACGCTCCGCGAAAAGCTGTACATACTTCAGCACGCGGGCCAGAATGATGAACACGCCGGAGATCGGCAGGATGGAATACAGGAACTTGAAGGGGATGCGCATGACCGAGGAAACGTTGGTGGCGTTTGCAGTCAGCTTCCAGCCGCCGTAAACAAAGACGTAGCCCACAAAGAACACGATGGCGGCCTCGATGAACACGCAGAGCACAACGTTGAACGCACCCTTTGCGCGGCCCTTGACCAGATCCAGTGCCAGATGCTTATCCTTGTAGAAGCAGTAGGCGGAACCGATCATGGAAGCCCAGATCAGGACATAGCGCAGAAACTCGTCCGTCACAGTGGAGGGGTTGCGCAGGATCCAGCGGGTAAAGATCTGCCAAGTGCCGCCTGCCAGCAGGGCGAACATTGCCACTGCCATGAGGAAGCGCATGACATTATCCAGAATTTTATCCAGTTTTTTCACAAGATCATCTCCTTGAACTCATTCCCTCCCGCGCAGCTGCGGGCAGCACCGTGCGCTGCCCGCAGCTTGGGAGATAAGGATGGAAAGCAATGGGTTGGCGTTTAGGCCATTGCGCGGATCTCTTCCACGACCGCATAGGTGGTGGGGTTGGAGGTCTTGAGGTTCTCGTAGATGGGCTGCACAGCGGCCTGGAATGCGGCGATGTCCACATCCTTGACCAGCTCGACGCCGTTCTGGTTCACAGCCTTGTCCAGAACCTCGTCCTCGAACTTCTTCCAAGCGTCCTTGTACTCCTCGGTAGCGGTCTTGGCGCACTCGGCCACGATGGACTTCTGCTCATCGGAGAACTTGTTCCACACGCTGGAAGCGATGACCACCATATCGGGGATGCGGGTGTGCTCGTCGAAGCAGTAGTACTTGGTCACGTCGCCATGGTCGCGCAGTGCGGTGACGTTGTTCTCGGCACCGTCGATGACGCCCTGCTGCATACCGGTGTAGATATCGCTGTAACCCATAACGGTAGCGGAGCCGCCCAGGCAGTTCATCATGTCGATTGCCATCTGGCTGTCCATGGTGCGGATCTTCAGGCCCTTCAGGTCAGCCGGGGTGCGGATGGCGGTAGCCTTGGTGTAGAAGGAACGTGCGCCGGAATCCAGCCAGGTCAGGCCGCGGAAGCCCTGATCGTCGGTGGACTCAAAGACAGCCTTTGCGGAGTCGCTGTCCATGTAGCTGTAGTAGTGAGCCTGATCGTTGAACACATAAGGCACGGAGAAGGCGTTGTACTTCTCGCTGAAGTTGCCCAGGGTGGAAGCGGAAACCTTTGCCATATCCAGTGCGCCTGCCTGGATCTGGGAGATCATGTCAGCCTCGCTGCCCAGGGTGCCGTTGGGGATGATCTGGATGTTGATGCTGCCGCCGGTCTTTTCCTTGACCTGTTCTGCAAAGCTGGTCAGCTGGATGTGCACAGCGTGATCCTCGGCCAGATTGTGGCCCAGCTTCAGGTTGAAGCTGCCGCCGGTGGCAGCAGCTGCGCCGGAACCGGCAGTGCTGCCCGAAGAACCGCCGCAAGCGGTGAGCAGGGCAGATGCACCAGCAACTGCCATGACCTGTACGAACTGTCTGCGAGTGATTTTCATAGTATTTTTCCTTCCTTATCTTGTTTTATCGTGTCCCACGATCACAGCCAACCGGCTGTGAAACAACATAGTAGCGGTGCAGCGCTCAGGATGCGCTGCGCTGAAAGCGGTCCTTTCCCATCTGGATCAGATCTTTCAGGTTGAGCCCCCACAGGCTCTTGGAGCGCTGCCAGTCCTTGCCGGTCTCCTTGGCAAGCACCTTGGCGAACCGCTCCGGGTTTGCCGGCAGCAGGCTGCCCTTGGGGATCATCACTGCCATCTGACGGCTCTGGAAGATGTAGAAATACTGGTCATCCTCCACCAGCCGGTCGATCTTTGCAAAGGGGATGTGAGCACCGTTTTCCACGTCCACGCCGTTATCGTTGACCCGGCAGCTCACGGTGGTTTCCGCGCCGCCCCGCTGCATGATGACCCCCTCTGCCGCCACCCGGCTCAAAAAGTCCGGCATGGCGAACATGGCACAGCCCACCAGCAGGCAGAGCACCTTGACAACGGTAGGGATGGCGGTGAACAGTGCCGCCATCACCAGCACAAAGGCCGCTGCAAGCCACAGCAGATGCCGCATCCCCTCGTAGGTGTAGAACTCTGTGCGGAACATCCGGCGGATGGTCTCATCATTAAAGACCACCTTGGCTTCAAAATGATTCTTTGAGGTCTGCATGGACGGACTCCTTTCAGGCGGTCACGAAATGCGACCGGTGCATTTGTCGATAAGCACAAAAACGTTGAAACATTTTTGTGTATTTGGTCAATCTCGTCTCCTTGCACCCTTATCATACTAAAAAACACATGGATTTTCCGCAGATTTTGTGATTTAAATGTTGCAAAATGTGATATGTACTGATATACTAGGGCAAAAAAGGACGTAAAAGAATGATTCTTATTTTTTTAACAAGGAGCAGGAGCGGCTATGGGCATCGACCGGGTCACACATTATATCGATAATGTCCTTACGGAAGCGCAGGCGCGGATGGGGCTGAGCAACACCCGGCTTCTGGTCGCATGGTACACGAACTGGGAAAACAAGCAGTCTGTGGTGCACTCCCACCCGTACCACGAGCTGGTGCTTCCCATCGGCGGCAGCACGGTACGCTACTCGGTGGATGGCAGCGTGTATCTGGTCCATGTGGGGGAGCTGGTCTACTTTCCCTCTCAGGTCTACCACTCCGGCAACTTCAACATCGATGACGCCCAGTCGGATCGTCTGGTCATCCAGATCGACGATGCTCTCTGGCAGGCCACCCGCCGCCGCGTGAATCTAAAAAATGCAGACTGGATGCACGAGCTCACCGTGCTGGACAGCGAGGCCTGCCGCAAGTGGGACTTCAAGGGGCTTTTCATCCGCATGGCGCAAAGTCAGGAACTATCGGACTCCATCCGGGATATCGTTTTTGAGGCGCAGGTCGCTGAGATGCTGTTGCTCATCACGCAGGCCACCGGCAGCGGACAGACCGCTGCCCCCAGCAGCACCAGTGTGCTGGTCGCGCGCGCGGTGGCTTACCTGCAGGCCCATTATCAGGACCCGACCCTGACCACCGCGCAGCTGGCGCAGGAACTTTATGCCAGCCGGGAGCACCTTTCCCGCGCATTCAAGGAGTGCACCATGGAGAGCATCCACAATTACCTGACCTATCTGCGGATGCAGCACTGCCGCAAGGCGCTGGAAGAGGGCGTTTCCGTCCTGAACGCCTGCACCGAGAGCGGCTTCCCGGATTACAGCAGCTTCCTGAAAACCTTCCGCCGCCTGTACGGCATCACCCCCGCCGAATACCGCACACAGCACCGGATGCAGTAGGCTTACCGCTGCGCCTGTTTTTCTTCGCGTGTATGCAGAAAAGGCCGGACCCCTTTGAATGGGTCCGGCCTTTTCCGTGCCTTGGTTGTATCTTGTGCAAAGTTACGGTAGATCTTCAGTCCCATCGGTGCCCAGATGGTGCCGAGAGGGGAGATGGAACAGTATCTTTCGCCGGGGTGTGACCACGGCAGACCTATCAGCAGGTCTCAGGATGAAGCAGTGCTTCCACAAGATCCATGTTCTTGGAAACGTCATTGCGCGTGCTTGCATAAAGCATCGTTGCTACGATCAGGCGATCCATCATGCGCGCCAGATAGACCCGGCCGATGCCCTTCAGACCTGCCTGCTCGAAAATACTCAGCAGGTCGTTGAGTGCCTTGACCATGTGCTCCGTCTGTTCCTTCGGAGCGCTGCTGCTGTCGATCTTTGCGATCTCCCGGAGGAGCCTTCCAGACTTCATCGTGAACAGGTCTGCGTCCGGGTCCTCCTCATGCTCCTTTTCATATTCGACCAGCTTTTCCCAGCTTTCTTCGTTGAATCTGGCCGCAAGGATCATAAACCAGCCCAGCAGCAGGATGCCGTCATGATCCAGGACCCGGTTCGTGGGTTCTGCGCCATGCAGCGGTCTCAGCGTCTGGCTCACCACATTCGGGAGAGACCGCAAGCGTCTATTCAGATACGCCCGGAGCCTTTCCTCCATTGCAGCACCTTCCCGTTCCATGTGCTCCTCGTTGTTGTCATTCACACGGGTGCCCACATAGGCATACATCTCATTAAACAGCGCGGCAAGTTCCTCCGGCAAGCCATCCTGCGACAGCACATACGGAGGGACTTTCGGGAAGAGGATCACCAGTGCCTGCAGCAGCCCCCTGAGCGCCAAGCTTGCCGTGCGCGTATACTCCCGCGTGTAATTGCTGGTATAATGCCCGGACAGCGGGTCCGTTCCGTCCGCATCCATAAGCGTCGCCTGGTCAAGCGAGTCGGCATTCTTCACCAGTTCTTTTACCAGCTTTGCATTGAAGGCACTATCACCAGCCCGGCTCTCCTCCGTATCCGGGACGGTATCGACCATGCGGAGGAGCGCCTGCGTGCCGCCGCTCTCCGTGCCCGCAGCAGCGTTCCGGGTGCCATTGGTCTGGCGCAAAAAGCCCTTGAGCACCTCCATCATATCCCGCCATGTAAGGTTGTCGCGGTAGTGCCTGCGCATTGCCAGAAATACAGCGTCCAGCAGATTATGCGGGTTCCAGTTCTGGTTGTAGAGCATGAACAACCGGTCGACCTCTTCATCGGTCAGATGGAAAACCGTGGCCATTTTGTAGATCTCGCTCTTCGAGCCAACACGGCTTTCCGTATAGCCGCGGTTCAGCACCGTGACCCATGCCGCATCATGCAGAGGGCCAATATTCGGCGCTTCTTCCAGCCGCCGGGCAACTTGACGGCGGACCGCTGCCGACCATCCCCTCGAATGGTCCAGCTGCTTGAGATCCGGGCAGTCCAGACCTTCCAAAATTTCAGGATAATGGGTCTGCAATGCGCGGCAGACGCAGAAGCCGGGCGTCATCACCGTTCTCCAATCCGTCAGCGTTTCCAGCAGATTTTCTGCATTCATCAGCACCGCGTTTTCGTTATCCCGCGTCTGTTCGATCCACTCGTTCAGCTGCCGCTCCGATTCGCGCGTTTGGGGCATCATGTTGTCTTCCATTTTGTTGACCTCCTCTGAATTTCTGGCTGAAGGGTATAGTCTCCCCATTCAACTGCCCTTATTATAGCACATCTTTTATATCTGGTCTCAAAAATCTCAAATAACCTAAAAGCCTTCCGACATTTTTTCGGGCAGCATCTCTTTTGTATGCTAATCTGGTATCGTTCCCAAGGAACGCTCGTGATCCCAGACCATTCAAAAGGAGGCTGCTTTATGCCCGATCTCGAAAAAAGCCACGATAAAATGTCCGAAAATTTCTCGAAAATGACCCCTGCCATGCGGCGTCATCTGACCATGCACCTGTCGTATCTTCAGTCCGACTGCAAAAAGGACGCACTGGACGACCCGCTTTTTCACCTGAACGTCATGGCGCTGAATGAATTTTATCAGCTGAATGCGTTTTTGTATCCCTCCGACGTTCGGACCATTCTGGACAGCTGCGGCACGGACAAGATCCGCCGCGCCCTGATCCTTCTGGGGCAGTGCCAGAAGCCTCACATCCTTCGTCAGGTCGATATCGAGGCGCTGCGCACCGAAATGGAACAGGTGACCGGTTGTGGACCCGCCAAGCAGACCCTGCTGGATCTGGTAAGCCGCACCAACCGCACTGCCGTTCCTTTCCGTGTGCTGCTGGTCGGCCCCTCCGGCATCGGCAAGACCCTGCTTGGCGACATCCTCGCCGCACACTACAAGCCGCGGCGCATCGACTGCGGTTCCATCAGCTCCCCCGTCGCACTGGCGGGAGAGGAATCCGGGTACAACAATTCCACCTATGGCATGTTGGCGGATGCGGCGCTTGATCAGGCGGATCTTTTGCAGTTTACCGGGGTAGACCGCATTACGTTCGGCGGGCAGAACGGCAACCCGTTCCCTGCGCTGATCCAGCTGGTGCGCGAGCATACCGTGCACGACCTTTACCTTGGCACCTCCGTACATGTAAACGCCAACATCATCGCCGAAGCTGAAAGCACCGCTTCGCTGCCCGCCGACCTCATCAGTGCCTTTGACGCGGTGATCGCCATGCCCGCACCCACGCGGGAGGAGCGTCTCGCATTCGGCAAGGCACTGTTCGACACCCTCAACACGCGCAGCGGCCTTGTTCTGGAGCCGGACGTCCTTCCCTGGCTGCTGGATCATTACTGCCCGGACGAGGGCATGACGAACCTGAAAACCAGCGTGGAGCGGCTTTTCCATGCCGCCTCCAACGCGCCTGACCCGGCGCTGCCCATCACGATCCCTGCCGCTGAAAAATTCCTTGGCGCGGCACAGCTGAGCGAATACGAGAAGAACGTGCTGGCATTCCGTCAGGGGGTCTATTCCGACAGTATGCGCAAGGTCGGTCAGGCGCTGATGCAGACCATCAACGAGAACCGCGGCTCTTTCTCGGAGCGCAGCAGCACCAATCGTTCCGATGCCATGGAGCGCTTTTCCTACATTGCACGCTTCCAGCGCTCTCAGCTGCCCTTCCGGTTCGACCTGCCCTCCTTTGAACGCGGTGTGAAGCAGATCATCGGTCTGGACAATGTAAAGGACACGATGCGCGCCCGGCTTGCCGGTATGGAAGCCTCCAACGAGGCAGGCCGTCCGCTGCTTTTTGTCGGCCCCGCCGGTACGGGCAAGACGCACTTCTGCCGTGCATTTGCCCAGTCCCTGAACCTTCCGTTCGAGAAGATCAGCTGCGCCGGGCTTCAGCCCGCCGACCTGAAAGGCACCAGCATCGTTTACAACAACAGCTGCGCCGGTGTCATTGCGCAGGCGCTCAAGCGCGCAGGCAGCACCCGTGCCGTTCTTTTGCTGGATGAGGTGGACAAGCTGCCGGCAGAATCCCAGTTTGCCCTGCTGGACCTGCTGGACGGCCACCGCAGTTTTTACGAAAAGCATCTGGACTGCGATATCGACCTGCACCAGCTGGTCCCTGTTCTGACCGCAAACGATCTGGAAAAGGTCTCGCCCATTCTCCGGGACCGCTGCGACCTGATGCCGATGTACGGCTATACGCTGGCCGAGAAAAAGGCCATTGCACAGCAGGCCATGCTCCCTGCCGCGCTGAAAAAATACGGCCTGCCCGATGCGCTGTTCCCGGAAAACGTCACGGACCTTTTGGTGCGCCGCTACTGCCGCGCACCCGGCTGCCGTGACATGGAAAGCATGCTGAACCGCCTGTGCGAGACCCTGACCCTGTACCGGGCACAGGAAAAGGGACTAACGGTAAATGAAGCGCTGCTGGAGACCGTGCTTGGTGCCCCGCCCGCCGCATTGAACCACTACCCGGCGCACCTCCCGGAGGATACGACCGGGCTTGTAAGTACGCTGGCAGTCATGCGCAGCTCTGCCGGTGTGAGCTTCGGCTCGCGCGATGCCGTACAGGCCGTTCTGACGGAACGCCCCGGCATTACCATCACCGGCTTTGCACAGGACGCTCTGCGGGAGAGCGTGCAGACTGCCCTGACCGCCGCCGAACAGCTGACCGGCAAAACGCTGCCGAAGGGCAAGGGCGTGCACATCCATTTCTGCGGCGATGCGCCCAAGAACGGCACCTCCGGCGGCTGCGCCATTGCGCTGGCGCTTGCCAGCCTGCTGACCGGAACGCCCGTTCCCCGCACCTTTGCCCTGACCGGCACGGTCGATCTTCTGGGCAGTGTCGGAAAGGTCGGCGGCATCCCGGAAAAGACCGAAGCCGCCCTTGCCGCCGACTGCAAGCTGCTTTTTCTGCCCGGCGAAAACCGCGACGACCTGCCGCCGGAGCTCAAGGAGCAGGCCGATGCACAGGGCATGGAGATCCTGTTTGCGGATACGCTGGCCGAGATCTGGGCAAAGTGCATGGAGCTGTAAACGGATTTAGAATAAACGATGCTTTCTCCCTCTGCGGCTTCCGCAGGGGGAGTTTTGTTGTCAGGTGTCAGGTTCCCACCAAGAGTTCCAGTCGAGAGAAACTGCAAGAAGTTTTTCTTGATTGTTTAGTTCTGCTAATTGCATTGAAACTTTTTCGTTATCACAGATGTGAATCATTAAATCACGCTGCATATAAAGAATAGGATGATGCGCTGGAAGGAGTTTTTCCAAAGAGCGCAACTGCTCCTCGATAAAGTGAAACACGTCATCGCCTTGCGCTGCAAACACAACTCTTTTTAACTCGGTTTCACACATATTCGGACATTTTGCCTGCTCACCGGCCAGAAAGGTGTTAAGGCTTTCATCGGCCATAATCAAAGAATTACCCGCACGAACGTAGCGTTTTTGCATGCAGCAAAAATAAGCATAAAGGCTACATGCCCGTAGCCATGCTAAAAGATCGGAAGCATGTGAAAACGGTTTGTTCTGATAGAGCGACAAAGTGTCTTGTGAAAGGATCTCAAATAACTCTTCAACTAATTTGAGAGCTTTTTTGTGATCGTGAATATGTTGTGCTGTACGGATGGCTTTTTCATAGTATGATTCCATGAAATAATGCGATAAATAAAGTTGGTCATCCAGTTTTCCGTCAATGGTTCTATACCACATGAGGGGAACCATTGAATCTGCAAAATGGTCGTTTTGTCTCCATAAGCCGGAGGAATGCAGAAAAATAATCTGTTCCAGCCAGATCAACTGTCTGCGGTAGTCACCCATTTCTTCATAGGCATTTATAATCTTCAGCAAATCATCCTGATATTTGCGCTCCATCATAGTAGCGGTATCGACATCGCAAACATCATCTGCCTTTGCTTTTTCGAAAATTACTTGTCGATAATATCGGTCTTTTTCATCGGTCATTTCTCCGTTTTTCAGGTCACACACAAGAGCTTCGGCTTCGTAGGCGATGCGTGAGAAATGCTTTAGAGGATTGGGGCTAGGTCGAGGTTCATTTCTTAACCACCATAGAGAGATATTTTCTCCGTGCAATGTTTCTTGGGATAATTTAGCATATCTCTGTGCGAGCTCATATTGATTCAATTGATAGGCAGCTTTTTGTATAATGCTGTAAAATTCAGCCTTTTCGTGGTGATTGAGCATTGGCCACTGCCCGTGAGCACAGTCATCCGAGGATCTTCCAGTCGATATAGCTTTTTCGTTGGCCTGTCCAACATTCAGGATTTTATTGCAGAGATTATGAACGCGATTCTTTTCAGCTGGCAGTTGGAGCATACCTTTTATAATTCGATTGTGAACAATCTCGTTATATATTCTCAGTTCATCCAGAGGGCTTTGTACCGAAAGATATTTTTCAGGATGTTCCGAAAAATCCAACCGAATATTTAACGCCATCTTTCGATAATAATCGCCTCTTCCTTCACCTGAAAATTCATGTAGATACTGCTCTGCTATTTGATCACAGCATGTTACTTGCCGAATGACATCTCGTACTTCCTGTGTTGACAAAAACTGCAAATATTCTTTTCGCAGTTTTAACAGCTCTTTTTGATAGTACGAAATTTCTTCTTTGTCATTGAGCAAACCAAAATGCTCGATTTGCTTTTCACAGAGCTGGATGGCTTGTTCATAGTCAATTTGACTCTGTTGCCGCAGAAACTCCAGACATGTGCGTGCTGCAAGGCTTTCCTGCTGTTCAAGCGATGGCAACATATCGCTTGTGAAAGCATCTGGACCTGAAAAACAGAAATGCCAATACACCTCATCTGTTAAAAGTGTACAGATTTCCAAATAATCCCTGTAATCTTTGAACGTTTCTTTTTTGAAACGCTTAAGCAGATTTTGACCAACTTGAATACGATCTTTATAGGAGGCAATATTTCTGTACGTTTGATAATCCCAATAATTGTTTGGACGAAAACCTGCCAAAAATTTATGCCGGAATTCTTCGCAGAGATCGTAGCATTTCTGATATTCGTGAAATAATGCTGGATATTCCAATCTTCGATTCGGTTCCTCCAAACAGAATGTCCAGTAGCGCCGAGCTTGCTCAGTAGTTCCACAGTTCATTCGTACGATTCCGGGCGTCATATAGCCAAGTGTGTTCCATAGATTCCAATAAAAACAGAGTGTCTTTTTCTGTACATTGTGGACACCTGCAAGAGAAAGCAAGCCGTTTTTTAGAGCAATGTAGATGCTTATGCCATCCAAAAAACATTCAATTGTCTGAAGCGAATTAGACGATGTCTGATGGCTTTGCGCATTGTTAAACCATGCAGACGCACAGCTAGACCAGTAACCAAACAGAAAGCTTTCCCGGTTGACCATAGTTCGCGCTTGTGCATAGGATTCTGCAATGAAAATTCTGCTCAGGGTGGGAAGTTTTTCTCTGCATTCTTTGCAGGAAATATGGTATGAGATTGGCATCGCATCCAAAAAAGCATCCGCTTGCTTTTCTTCAATCGCCAGCACTTTCCTTGCCACCACCCGCACCAGCGTATGCAGGTTTAAAATAACTTCTTCTGAATCCTCTTCCTTTTTCTGCTGCACATATCCCAGCCGGAGCAGATGATTCAGCGCCTCAAGGTTCTTGGTGTTTTCGTCTTTCGATTCATGCGGACAGCAGGAAAGGAACAGCGTTTCGTACATTCCGCTGTTCTCGCCAATGAGCTGCGCATAGCGCAGCATATCCTGCTCCCGCTCATTAAAATTTGCCAGACGGAACAGCCGGATCAGATGCCCCTCGATCCGGTTTTTTGAATAGTCGGTGTCCTTCTGACCGCTGATCTCCACAAAGGCGCCCGAGCCATAGCCGTCACAGCTCAACTCCTTGTAGATCTCCGGGACGGTCAGTCGGCTCTCCCGCATGGTGCGGGCGATCATATCCACCGTCATGGTGTGGCGGTCTACCAACGCAATAAGCCTGTCCAGCTCTTCGTCACTGCGCTTTTGCGCATCACTGTGCCCCTTGGCATCTTTGCTGTTTTCGCGCAGGATCGCGCGCAGCGGCTCCAATTCCAGCCTGTCCACCTCGAAAGGAACGATCCCGGTGACATTCGACACATCCAGACGGGTCACGAACAGCACCTTGCAATTCAGCTGGCACAGACGGGTAAAAAGATCGGTCTGTCCCTGCACCGTTTCCTCGTGCACCACAGAATCCCAGTACTCTTGTGTGTCGTCATCCACATTGTCGATGATAAGCAGGTCGTTTTCGTGCATGTGGGCATTCAGTTCCCGGAACATATCATCAATGATCCCGGCCACAGGGCGGGGGACTTCCTTTCCGTCCTTCTGCTCGGTAAATGCCACCGTAGACATATTCCGCGCCAGCGTATCCACCGCAAGGCCGGTCATGCTGCCCGGGTAAAAGGCATAGTACACCTGCGAACAGGGATAGTTCCTCTGCCATTTGTGCCCCAGCAGCGTTACCAGCTTGGTTTTGCCGATGCCGGAAAAGCCGTGCAGCACCAGTTTTCCCTCGGCCCACAGCTTTGCTTCGATTTTTTGGATATCTTTATCGCGCCCCAGCACCTCGTCGCCGTTCAGCTGCAAAAGGCCAAGACTCATCTGCCATGCGGGCGGCTCGATCTTGCGGTACAGCTGCATGATCTGTTCCATCATTTCCTGCACGGAGCTGCGCTTTTCCGGCTTTATTTCTGCCGCGCCGGAAAGGATCTGATCCAGACTTTTCTGCACCGCCGGTGTGAGCTGCGGGTCGTTGATGCCGCTGGCATCGAGCGTCGGGGCTTTCAGCTCCTCCTCAAGATCCGAATACCAGCCCTTCCGCAATGCCTCCAGAATGTTCTGATCCAGCAGGCAGTGCATCAGCTTGCCCACTGCGTAAACGTCCGCCTTGGGGGTCAGGCGCTGCTCACCGCCGCCCTCCAGCTCCGGGGCGGCAAAGCCCGGGGTCGCCATGACAGACTCTTTGCCGAGCGGCGCAGTTTTCCCGTCCACCAGTGCGCGGGCGCTGCCAAAGTCAATGAGCATGGCGTTCAGAACGTTTGCGCCCTTATCATCCATTGCCAAAAACACATTGCCCAAGTTGATATCTCCGTGCAGATAGCCCGCCGCATGGATCTTTGCAAGCAGGATCAGCAGACGCCAGACCAGCATCAGCGTCACTTGCAGCGGCGGCACCGCCAACACCGGTTTGCTGTTCGGCTGCAGATTGCCCAAGGGGGTTTCTTTGCTCTTTTTCTTTCCGGCTTCCCGCAGGATATCCTGTAACCACAGGCCGTCCTTGTGGTTCAGGTTGTCCATTTCCAGAATGCAGCAGGGAAGCGTGCCCTCTGCCTGCCATACCGCGCCGTCCGGCTCCCGGATGCTCTGCACCTCCAGCATCCCGCGCACCGGCCACACATGAACGGTTTCCCGCGCGACCTCCTGACTGATCGTCATTTCGCGCGCCGCCTGCTTGGCAAGCTTTTCATAGCAGCTCAGCAGACCCGGATCCTCGTCCGGGCTGTCTACATACGCACGCTCGACCGGGACCCCTTTCCGGCGCTCCCACTCTTGGGGGTAAAACTCCTTCAGCACGGCGCGGATGCCGCTGCCGGCTTTTTCCGCATAATAAATGATCGCCGTCCCGCCCGCTTCGTTGGAGGCTGTTATTTTGTACTCTGCTCCATCCCGTGTGTACAGGACAGTCCCTTCCGCCCATTTCTTCCGCAATGTTCCATTCCTCCCTGTTCGCCGTTTTTTTCAGTGTACCACACCGAAGCCTTCGGCTCTATGGCAAATACGCACAACTTTTTACCAGTTTCTTATGCAGGTTGACTGTGAAACTAATTTTTTGGGGGCAGGGTATCCGCTTACGCTATACTGTACTCACTGAAGCGGGAAACGCCCGCCGAACCCCAAAAAACGGAGGTATTTCTTATGAAGATCAACCATTCACAGAAACTTGTACAGCGCGTTCGGGAGCATCTTGACAAGAACCACATGAAGTATATGTTCGATGAAGATGCCGACTGCTTCCATTTCCCCATTTATGCAGCGTTCTCCTCGTTCTTTTTCACCATGTTTTCTCTTCACATGGAGGACGACTGCATCCTCTTGGACGCCGAGTTTCCGCTGATCATCGATCCCCCTCACCGCGCTCCGGTCAAGGCGTTTCTCTCGGACCTTAACAGCACGATGAAGAACGGCTGCTTCCATCTGAACTCCATGAGCGGTCGGCTGCTGTTCCATATCTATATCGACTGCGTTGAGCGCATCCCCACGGACGCGGTTCTGTCCCGTGCACTGACGTATGCCTGCGCTATGATGGACCTCCACTGCAAGGATCTGCTTCGCCTGCTCACGGATGCCTCGGAGCCGAAAAAGCCCGCGCCGTCCGCCCCGGACTCCTCCCTTGTGGACGGTTTTCTGGAAGAGCTCCTGCGTTCCATCCATCCGACGGAGAAATCGGAGGACAGTTCCAAGGAGGACGGTTCCGCGGACAAGCCGTTCCACTTTCCGTTTGCGGTAAAGCTGGACGAGGAAGCGACGGAAGCGCCCGGTGCAGCGCCTGAACTTTCGGAAGAGGATCAGCAGCTCTTTGAAAAGCTGCTGCACATCTCTAAAGAGCCCGATAGCGCTGACGAGGACAAGGACGAAAACGAGGACTAAGCTGAAAGGAGCCAACACGGATATGGAATGTTACAGTTTTACAAAGCCCGGCCGCCTCCACCTGAAAAACGGCGAGAAGAATCAGGATCAGTTGTTCGGCATCCGCAGCCGTGACCGTATCGCGGTCTGCCTGAGCGATGGATGCAGCACCGCGTCCCATGGTCTGGCAGCGGCGCAGCAGATCGTCACCCTGACTGCCCGGATGTTTTACGAGCAGTTTTACGACCTGCTGCTGGACGACCCCGACACCGTGCGCCGGAAGATCTGCGCCGTTCTCCAGCCGGCACTGCGCGCCTTTGCCGAACAGCAGGGCGTTGAACCGGAAGCGCTGGCAGCGACCCTGATCGTCTTTGCTGCGGACGATACCGGCCGCTATCTCTGCGCCCATCTGGGCGATGGCTGCATCCTGATGCAGCCGTCGGGCGCAGAGGCAGCCGCATTTTCAACGATCTCTGCCCCTTCCTGCGGGATCGCGCCGCATTCCACCTATCTGACCATGAACACCAACATGATGCAGCACCTGAAAGTATATCGTTCTCTCCGGCCTGTGCGGGGAAAATTCCTTCTGCTTACCGATGGCGCAGACGAACTGCTGCGAAGCAAACTTCCGAAAGACCGGCTCCTCTGTCCCTTTTCCGGCCCGGAGCTGGAGTGCTATCTGGACGAACAGCACCCCCTTGACGATTACAGCGCCGCCATCGTTACAATTTCCTGAGCCGCGCCTTTCTTTTTGACGATAAACGTTTTATAATATGCCCAAAGAAGTATAAAGGAGGAATCCCCATGGCCGCATACAACGACCGCGTTCCGCTGAAAGACGGCACAGTTCTGCACACCACAGACGGAAAGCGTTTTCATATCCTGCACAGCACCTCTATTGGCGGAAGCGCGATCCTTTATTCCGCGCATCTGGACGGGTCCTCGCTGGATGTTACCCTTAAAGAATTTTACCCCGCCGGTTGTGTGCGCGTGAACGGGGTCGCGCTGGACCCCGGCCTTGCCGCACCGGATGCCTCTCCCGCATTGCGGCAGGCATTTTACCAGCGGCTGGAGCGGATGGCACAGCACGAACTGGAACTGAGCCAGCTGGCCTATAACGGTTCCTTCCACGCATTGCCCCATTTGGAGCAGCTGGAGGTCTGTTCCATCTCCCAGCCCGAAGAGCCCGTGCATCGCTCCGCTGACGGCACCGCTTTGCCCTGCACCTTTCTGTATCTGCCCACGCTGAACCCCTCCAAAGGCTTTTTCCTGTCCGATCTTCTTGCCGAGTGTGCCGCCTATCCCCGGGACAAGGAGCACCCTTTCGGCGCTTTGATGCCGGACGAGCCGCGCTCCATCGCTGCGCCGCATATTCTGACCACCCTGCATCTGATCCGCCTGATCCTGGATGCCCTTGCAACGCTTCATAAAACGGCGATCCACGGAGATATTTCCTTAGGGAACCTTTTCATTGACGGCGATCTGCATACCGGTACGCTGCGCGGCGCAGTCTTTCTGGATTTTGGTTCTGCGCGCCTGCTGGATGCTCCCAACGGTAAGACCGCGCCGATCCTGCCCAGCGAGAAGCTCTACACCACACCCCTGTTCTGCGCGCCGGAAATTTTTACCGGTGCCCGCAGCGGCGAGCCATTTTGTCTGACCCCTGCGGCAGACGTGTATTCTGTCGGCGTCCTGCTGCGGCTTCTGCTGCGAAAAGAAGCGCTGGCAGCTTACCGGAAGTTCCCGGAGGATCTGGCAGAGGAATTGAAGCCCGCAGAGATCTATCCTTCCGATACCGTTCCCTCCGCGCGGCCTGTGCTGCCCCAGCTGAATCGTATCCTCTCTGCCGCCGCAGAACCAGACCCGGAAAAGCGCATCCCTGTGGCTGAAATGCTGAAAGAGATAAACGCCCTCATCGAGCAGCTTTCTGCGCCGCGTTTCCCGCTGGCAGAGAACCTTTCCAGCCCGGAGAGCTTTATCCCGCACAGCCGCGATAACGAATTGAAGGCCATCCGCAAACAAATGGATTCCGGCGTCCGTCCCATCTTCCTTTATGGTCTGGGCGGCTTGGGCAAAACGGAGACCGCCCGCGCCCTTCTGCGGCAGTGCAAGAAGGACGGGATGCGTGTTGCTTTTTTCAACTACGAGCAATCCGTGCGGGACACGATTTTGAATCTGGAATTTACCAACTACCGGTATACGCCCTCCACACCCCATCTGTCCTTGCAGCAGCAGGAGGAAGAGCACTATTACGAAAACTTAAAGCTTCTGGCGGCAATGGGGCAGAACAGCGTAGTCGTGATGGACAACTTCGACAGCAACAGCCAAACGCTCGACGACCTCCGCCGCGAGCCTGCCTATCAGGATCTGATCAATTTGGGTGGGCCTCACCTCATTATCACTACGCGGTTCATCCCGGAGGGCGATTCTTCCGTGGAGATTTGTCCTCTGCCGAAAGAGCTGCTGCTGAAAATGATGCTGAAAGAACTGCAAATTACGGAAAAAGAGGACCCCCGCCTTGCGTCCACGCTCCGCGAACTCATCCTTGCAGTCCATGGCCACACTTTGACCTGTCATCTCATTGCAAAGAGCATCCGCTGTTCTTGGGGCAGGTTGACTGCGCAGGATGTACTGGACGCTTTGAAGCAATACGATCTCCAGTCCCTGAAGCAGCGGCCTGTCACCAGCGACAAAGACCGCGGCTATACAAAAGATACGATCTACGGTCATCTGAAAGTATTATTTGACCTGAGCCAGATGACCGGCGCATATCGCACGGTATTGTGCCATACGGTGCTGCTTCCCCCCAAGGGGCTTGATACCAAGCTTTTTCTCGATGGAGAAACGCCGGAGGGACAGGACGCCCTGATCGAGCTGGTCGAACGCGGTTGGATCGGGCGGAACCGGTTAAACAAGGATATCTATTTTCTGACGACGCATTCGCTGATCCGCCAGCTTATCCTGAACGAATTAGCCCCCTCTGTGGACGAATGCAGCGCTTTCTTTGCGCAGTTGGAGCGTTCCTTCACGGATTATGTGGAGCTGCTGGAAGAAACCGGCTATACCACGACCCCTGAGACCATCCGGGCTGATCCTTATCCCAAAGATCCGAATTATGATTTTGAATATGACCTTGGCTGCCTTTATGAAACTGCGGCAGACCTGCCTTTTGTCCCGGATGCGATAAAAGCGGCATGGCTGGACAAAGCCTTGGATCACTATTCAGAAAGCAAGTGGTTCTATCTCAACGATGATTCCGACAGTGTTATCGATATCGAAGTCATATGCAGGCGCTGCCGCTTAAAGCGCCTTCTGCTGACGCAAAAGCTAGCCCCTCAGGATGAACAGCGGGATATCTGGCAGCGGGTGCATGAACTGGAAGAACTGCGCGATGCTTATGTCGGAACGGCAAGCCGTGAAGATCAGGCAAAAAGCTTTGAGAAAGAAGCGGAACTGGAGACACTCTTCTTTTCACTCTCAGAAGAGGAGGCGCTTGCCGGTGAACATGCGGAGGAATACCGGAACTTAGGGAAAGACATCTATCTTTCCTGCGTTGACCGCCTTATCCGCCAAGATCCTGACTGCTCTTTTGACCAAGTGTTTGTCCGCCATGTCCTGGATATCGCCGCCGAAGGAGAAGCTTTTGTTCTGAAACACTTTGACAACGATGCGGAAGATTTCTTCTCTGAGATCTGCACCTACTATTCTGCGCTTTGCAGCAAATTTAGCCTAAATTGTCTTTATTATGAAGCGGCAGATCATTACAACCGAAAGCACGCCGCAGAATGGCTCCGAAAGGACAAATATTTGGAGGAGAAAGCAAAACAGACCGGAAAGAAATTGACCTGCGAGGACTATTGGATCTTCGGGAATCATGCGCGAGATTACGATCAACAGCTGGCATTTCAGTACTACATGACCGCAATTGAATCAGCAGAGCAGATCCTCGAATCAGGGGGTACTCCGCCACGGGAAATATCCACTGCATACCGTTTTTGTGCAAAAATTCTCAAACAGCAGGGCGAGACCAAGAAGGCCGCACTGTTTAAGAAGCGTGCCGCAGATTCCGAAAAGCGCGACAAAGCCATACAGGCAGCCCTCCACAAGGAGTTTGAAGCACAGCAAGGAAAGAACAACGCTCGTAAGAGCAGTTTTTACAGCGCCAACAATCCCTCCGACATCCTTTCTTGATCCTTTTATTTTTTAGACCGTAATTCCTACTCGTAAAAATTATGAGCGGGAATTACGGTCTTATTTTTTTCTGTTTGTATATTCTTTATTTTTCGAGTGCCTTTTTAAGTTGTGTTATCCTATATCTACCAGCTCATCACACCCCCAGCAAAGAGAAACAGAGCGTTCCCGACGGGGAACGCCCTGTTGTACATATCGCTGTTGTCTGTGGCTTTTGGCAGGGTGCGTCCGGTTGGACGCACCCTGTTTTTTACTATGCTTCATCGTTTTCTGCGCGCAGCATCCGGTATCCGACACCAACATGGGTCTGGATCAGATGCGGCGCATTCGGGCATCGTTCCAGTTTTTTGCGCAGGGATGCCATATAAACACGCAAGGAGGCAATGTCATTTTCCTGCGTACTGCCCCATACTTTCTGCGTGAGGGAGGTATGCGTCAGCACTTTGCCCACATTATGCGCCAGCACACACAGCAGCTTGTACTCGATGGGGGTCAAATGCAATTCATTCTCGCTCAACCAGACGCAGCCTGCCGAGAAGTCGATCTTCAAAGGACCATTGACAAAAACCGGGCTGTTTATGCCGTCAGAAGCCAGCAGATTCAATCGGCGCTGCGTTACACGCAGTCTTGCCAGCAGCTCATCCACGGAAAACGGCTTTGTCAGATAATCGTCTGCGCCGTTGTCCAGTGCCTCGATCTTATCAGAATCTTCGCTCCGGGCACTCAGGACGATGATGGGCAGGTTCGACCATGTGCGGACGCTGCGGATGACCTCGATGCCGTCTATATCGGGCAGCCCAAGATCCAGCAGCATGATGTCCGGATTGTGGCTGGTAGTCATCATGATCGCCGTTTCCCCATTGGAAGCAGTCAGATATTTATAGCCGTGGGTCTTCAGGGTCGTTGTGATCAGACACCGTACAGGAACATCATCCTCTACGACCAGAATGGACGGCTTATTCATGAATGTTCACCTCGCTTTGCGGCAATGCAAAGGAAAAGACACTGCCATTGGGAATGTTGTCACGCAGGGTCAATGTTCCGCCGTGAGCCGTCAGGATCGCACGGCAGAGGGGCAAGCCCAAGCCAAGGCTGCGGTGGCTGTCTGCGATGCGGCTCTGCCCGGTATAAAACATCTCGAACACCTGTGCTTTTGCGCGATCCGGAATGCCGGGACCGTTATCTGCAACTTCCACTACGACCTGATGGTCTTTCCGGTAAGCCGAAATCTGAATGACCGAGCCCACGGGGGTGTATTTGATGGCGTTATCCACCAGATTGACAACGACCTGCATGATCAGCCGTGCATCCACATTGACCAGGAGGATCTCGTCCCCATACTGTGTTGTGATGGTGTGTTCGCAGCTTTTCCGGTTGACATGATGCAGTGCTTCTTCGATCATTTCGTCCATCAGCTGCGGTGAGATCTGCAGATTCATCCGCCCATCTTCAATGCGGGTGATGGAAAGCAGATTTTCCACCAGACCGATCAGCCATTGCGCATCGTCAAAAATATCGGTGCAGATCTTGTTCCGGGTCTCTGTATCCAGCGTTTCTCCGTTGGAAAGCAGATTGCTGGCATTGCCGGAAATGGAGGTCAGCGGGGTGCGCAGGTCATGGGAGATCGTGCGCAGCAGGTTTGCCCGCAGCTCTTCATTCCTTGCCTGCAATGCAGCTTGCTCTTTTTCCAGCGCGTTTCTGCGGTTTTCGATGGCCAGCGCACCTTCGCCCAGAATGGAAAGCAGCACACTGTTTTCAAAGGCATCCAGCGGTTTTTCGGACAGATCGATCCCGATCACTCCAAACACGCCGCCTCCGGTCCGAAGTGCAAGATAAAGCCCCTTTGCATCCGGGTAGCTATCCGTGCCTGCGCCGGAACGCTTTTTGTTGGCAAACGTCCAGTTTGCTGCATCCCGTTCTTCCGGTGCAGAAAAGATGTTACACGGCACTTCCCCATCAACCTCAAAAACCTGTTCTGACCCAAGATCTCCGTTTTGTTCCGGGTAAACGATCAAACTCCGGTTCAGCAGCTTCATCAACTGGGACGCTGTCTGAGAGAGGATTTCTTCCTCGCTTTTTGCTCTCTGTAAAAGCTGATTTGTATCAAACAGTATTTTTGTACGGAACGCTGCCTGCGCAGACATTTTTGCATGATCCTTCAGCCGCGTTGTCAGGGCGCAGGTAATGATTGCAGAGGTCAGCATCAGGGCAAATGTAACCTGATAACCGGGGTCATACGCATGGAATGTCAGGCGCGGTTCCGTCAGAAAAAAATTGTACAGCGCAACACCGGCAACAGAGCCCAGCACACCGCAGGTGTAGCCGCTGGTACACAATGCGGTGAACAGCACCCCCAGCATATAGAGCATAATAATATTATAGCGTGCAAAGTCCAGTTGCAAGAAAAAGAAGCCGATGAGCGTGATGCAGCTCAGGATGCCTGCGGTGATCAGCAGATCACGGACAGACGGCAGAAGCGGACGGGCGAACAGCCTCCGTCCTGAACCGTAGCCGTTCTCTGCAGAAGCATCCGGGATGATATAAATATCCAGATTGGGGGCAGTCAGCGTCAATTTTTCAGTCAGTGACGGTCCACTCCAGAAATGGCGGCGATGTACGCTG